>ERZ772900.3370-NODE-3370-length-10389-cov-5.613412_pt1 | contig 10389 bp, 4 predicted proteins | sample MGYA00512124_ERZ772900 | MGnify/ENA primary metagenome ERZ772900 (study PRJEB29015, sample SAMEA2737716) | human gut metagenome | biome: human gut; feature: human-associated habitat; material: faeces | place: China | collected 2012 ... | reverse complement strand
ACCGATGAACACTACGTGTATTCGCTGCAGGTCAATCGCAGGTTGCGTGCCGGCGGAGAATCAATGACCGCAGAGCGCATCGACATTGGCGAGGCCTTGGCAACCGAGTGGCTGCCCGAGGTCCACACGGCTATCTTTGCATCGGCGACCATGACGGTTTCCAAGAGCTTTGAGCACTTTAACCACGCCGTCGGCCTCGATCGCATCGGTGCCTCGACATCATCGTCGCTGCACTTGGATTCGAGCTACGACTTCGATTCGAATATGGCTGTAGTCGTTGCGGGCGATATCCCCGATCCGCGCGATCGTGAGAGCTATCTTACGGCGCTCGAGCGCGTACTGGTCGACGCCCATCTTGCCATGGGCGGATCGGTGCTCACGTTGTTCACCAATCGGCGCGACATGGAGGACCTATACGCCCGCGTTGAGCCCAAGATGGCCCGTGCGGGTCTGGAGCTCAACTGCCAGCAGCGCAACTCATCTCCTCGTCGCCTGCGCGACCGGTTTATCAACGAACCGACCTCGTCGCTTTTTGCGCTCAAGGCCTTCTGGGAGGGGTTTGATGCCAGCGGCGAGACGCTGCGCTGCGTCATCATCCCCAAGCTGCCGTTCTCGAGCCCCACAGACCCGCTCTCATGCGAGCGCAATCTGCGCGAAGACCGCGCTTGGGCGCGCTATTCGCTGCCCGAGGCCGTGCTCGAGGTCAAGCAGGCAGCCGGTCGCCTCATTCGCTCATCGACCGATTGTGGCGTACTCATCTTGGCCGACCCGCGCCTGGTGACGAAGGGCTACGGCAAGAAATTCTTAACGTCGCTGCCCACGAGTTCCTATCAGCGCATCGAGTCGGCACAAATCGGGCACTATCTACAGCTGTGGCGCGCACGCCACGAGCGGTGCCGCTAAAGCGGATAGGCGAGGGATTTTGCCATATCGCACAGACGCTCTGACAGGGTGGGGTCATCCAAGATGCGGATGGCTCCGCCCGCTGCGATTATCTGGCTCAGCAGCCAACGCTCGGAGCCGTAATGCACGGTTAACGTTGCCGTGTCTGCCCCGCTGCGCTCGATTAGGGTGATGCCGGCCCAGTCCAGATGTTCCGCCATATCGAATGGCATCAGGAGCTTTGCGCTGCGCTGCGTCCGGGCAAGGGAATCGTGGAGGGATGCGACGTCCGGTGCGTGAGGCACGACGGAGTCTTCCGTCAAGGCGAGTCCCTCGATTTTATCCATGCGATAGGTGCGCTGCTCATCGACCGCGATGTCCCAGGCAATCAGGTATGTTTGGTCGCCGTTTGCCGTAATGCGCAAGGGGTCGACCAGACGATCGCGTGGCCGTGCATCGTCCATCGAGCGATACGAGATGCGGCAGCGAACGCCGTCCTGAATGGCACAGCTCAGCTGCTGCCAGTGCGACCCGTGGTTGACGGTGTCAAAGACGCGCTGGTTATAGCCAAGCTCTTCGGGTAGAAGGGCATGTCGAATCCGAGCTGCCGCCTGGGGATCGATCCCCAACGATTCAAGTTCGTGGTTGAGCACAGCGCCCTCGGCGGCACTCAGGCGCAGCGGTAGCATACGACCGGCGTCACCGGTGAGGACCACACGCTCGCCGCGGCATTTGCAGATGATGCGCGCGCCCGATTCTCGGTCCGCGAGCGTCGAGACGATCTCGAGAATCTCGTCGAGCGACACCCCCGTGATGTCAAATCGACTGCAAATCTCGGTTCGTGTCATGCCGCTCTCGCCGGCGGCGTAGAGGGCCTCCATGATGTCGATGGCGCGCGAGAGCCTCTGCTCGCTGGTGAGTTTACGCACGGGCATGCTCGTGCACCGTCCTTTCAATGAGGTGGTTCCACGCCTGTTTGAGCGATTTGGGGGCCACGGGCCTCATGCCGTCCATGGCGTGGGCCATGCAAAATGAGGCGCCGGCTTCAAGATCGCGCACGTCAACGGTCCAGGTCCATCCCACATCGGTGTGTACGAGCTCACCTCGCCCACGCGTGAGACCGTTGATCATATCGATCTGCGTCTGAGGGGCGAATGAGAACGTGGCTGCAACGGGCGGTCGGTCGGCAAAATCGAATTCAAAGAACAGGTAGTCGCTGAGGTTGAAGTCCGCGGGGATGACGTAGGCCTTCGAAGGACGCCAAGCGCGTACGATGCGGTCGCAGCGGAATGTCCTGATGTCGTCGGTGACGTTGTCGAGGCCGCAGAAGTAAGCCACGCCCTCGCGCTCGAACATGCCGTAGACGCAGACGGTACGTTCTCTCTGCTCGCCGCGTCCGTTCTGATATAAAAATCGCAGCGCGCATCGCTCGGCAAAGGCGCTCCAAACCGCATCGACGGTGGGAGAGCGGCTGATCGGCGCCTCGTCTACCGTCGTCCTGCCGGTGAGATAGGCAATCTTGGAGCGAATATCGGCAAGCGGTGCGGCAAAAGTGGATGAGCCGGCCGCTAGTGTCTGGTCGATGGCGTTGAGCAGGATATCGGCGTCGTCTGCGGTAATGAGGCCGCCTGCCGCAAACGTGTGCTCGCGGTCGATTGTCCACGAGCTTTCCTCGGTCTCCTGCGCGCCGGTGGGGCGAACCTCCTTGATTAAGATGCCGCGTTCGAGCAGCTTGTCACGATCGCGTCGAAACTTGCGCTTATCCGAGTCGATATTGCCCGAGCCATATCCCAGGTCAGAATCCAAGACGATCTGCTCGGTCGTCAGCGGTTCGGGGGAGCTATTGAGCACAAAGAAAAGATTGAGGATGCGCTGAGCCGTTTTATCGAAACTGGGCTCCGAATTCCCCTTTTTAATTGTCGCGGTCGCGTCGCTTGCCGTCATAGAGTCCTCGCATGAGAAGGTGGTTTGCTGCCATGATTTTAGTCCGATATGGAGATTAGGCTATATCCTTGTCCGCTCGGGGCGTTAAGATGGCCCGAATTCGGTCGTTTGCGCTCGCTCGGGGTATACTTTCGACTATATACGGTTCTAATGTGCATGCATTGGGCCTATTTGTCGGATTATGGATGTGGAGCGCACATGGCGAACACCCAGAACTATATTAACCACCTGCTGCAGAACACCGGCATTACGCCGGCGTGCAGCGAAGAAGAGCGCTTGGCTGCCGAGGATATCGCTCAGATCTTCCGCAACCACGGCTTTGATCCCGAGGTTCAGGAGTTCAATGCCCCGGCGCCCAGTAGGTTGGCATTTGCCGTTACCGGTATTCTTGCGTTTGCCGGTGCCCTGCTGATGGGCATCGGCGGCGGCATCGGCTTGGTCGGCACCTTGCTGGCCATTGTCGGCGCCGTTCTTTACGTGCTCGAGCGCACAGGGCACCCCGTGGTTTCGCGCCTGGGCAAGACAAGCGTGAGCCAAAATGTCATCGCCTATCACAAGGCCTCGGGCCCGCTCGCGTCCCCGCGTAACCGCCCGGTGGTCGTTGTCGCACACTACGACTCTCCCCGTGCTGAGCTGCTCGCCCGCGAGCCCTATGCTTCGTATCGTGCGCTCATCGCCAAGCTGTTGCCCGTTGCCACGGTTGCCCCTGCTGCCGTTGCCATCCTGCGTATCCTGCCGCTCCCCGGCGCGCTCAAGGTTCTGCTGTGGATTGTCGCGATCCTCGCTTCCCTCGTTGCACTTGCCAACGCGGCAAACATCATCTCTAACCGCCACATTCTTCCCTATACGTCCGGCGCGGTGTGCAACAAGTCTTCTGTCGCCGCTATGCTCGGCGTTATGGACAACGTTGCTCCCTTCCAGGGCGAAAACGAGTTTCCCGACGATGTTCCGTTCGATACCTATTTTGGGGAGCAGAAGCGTCGTGCCGAGGAGATGGCGCGCGCAGCAGCGGAGTATGCCGCGGCCCAACAGCAAAACGACTACGGCAACACCATCGAGTACGAAGAGCCTACCTACGCCGAGGACGAGTTCGGTCAGCCGATTGCTCCCGACACTCAGACCGAGCCCGAACAGGGTGAGGCTTTCGACGAGCAGATCGAGGGCTTTGAGGGTGCGTCTGCCGACGAGACGCTGATTGGCGCCATCGTGCCCGAGGATCAGAATCAGGCTGTCCAGGCCGAAGAGTTCAATGACGAGGTTTCCGCTGCCGAGCCGGTGGAGGAGCCTGTCGCGGCCGAGCCCGAGCCCAAGCTCTATCGCAATGCCGCCGGCAACATCCGCTTTGGTTCGGATGCCATCCGTGCGCTCGGAATGCTTCCCGAGTCCTGCACGCTCGATTACGAGGAGGGCGAGGAGCCGACGTTTGAGCCCGAGCCTGCCCCCGTCGTGACTGCACCTGCGCCCGCTGTCACCGTGGATGATGAGTCTGCCGCGGTTGCCGCTGCCGTTGCCGAGCCCGAGGCAGTGTCCGCGATCGATCCCGCGGCAGGACTGGACGTTTTGGCTCCCGCCGCGCCGGCGCAAGACGTTGCGGACGAGCCTGACGACGATTACGTTGAACAGCCGAGGCGCGTGTCTTACGAGAGCGATACTGATTTCTCGGCCGAGATTCCCGCGGCAACGCCCCATGCCGACATTGCATCCGCGTTCTCGTCGATTGGCGCCAGCGCTTCCAACTTCTTTAAGGGTGCGCTTGCAAAGGGCAAGAAATTTGTCGACGATTTCGAGGAGAAGCGCGCTGCCGCACGCGAGGCTGCCGAGCAGGAGGCTATCGCTCAGCAGCAGGCAGCCGAGGCGGCACGTGAGCACGCGGCGCAAGAGTTCGAGCAGAACGAGGCTATGCAGTCCGCGCCCGTCGACGCCGCCGAAGCTACAACGTCCTTTGAGTCCCAGCAACCGGCGTCCGCGGATGTTGTTGAGGCGACGACGTCTTTCGAGGCCCAGCAGCACGTCGATAGCACCATGTCGTTTGATGCCGCGCAGTTCGATTCCACGATAACGTTTGAAAAGCAAGGCACCGCGATTGCCGAGCCCCTTCCTGTTTCCGATGAGCAGGGCGACGCGGCAGACGATGACGAGCCTATTGATGCTGCCGAAATCCAAGATGCCGCCGAGGACGAGTCCGTCGAGGCCAACTCTGACGAAGAGCAATACGCGGCAGCCGAGCAAGATGATTCGACCGAGGCCGAGCAGGAGGAAGTGTCTGTGGTTTCCGAGACTCTCGAAACGGATGAGTCGAGACCTTACTCCACGCAGATTTTCACCATGCCGACCCCGAGTGGTTCCGGTGCCACGGTTGCCAATGTCGCTCCCACCCAGGACGAAACGGTCGATTCCCTTATGGCCCAGATTTCCTCCCAAGCATCGCCGCGTCCGCAGATGAATGTTCCCGATCCGGCGTCGGCACCGTCGCCTGCACCCTCCTCGTCTCCGCTGGCTTCGGTCCCCGATCCGTCGCTGCCGTCTATGAAGCAGGCAAACGTTGCGTCTCGCACGTCGCTGTTCGACCTTCCCGATCCCTCTGCCCAGGTCAACGACCCCTTTGCTACCGCCCAAGGTCCCGAACCCACATCGGCACCCGTTGCGCCTCCCATGCCCGTTGCGTCGGGCGCGCAGCCGATCGAGACCATTTCGGCTCCCGCCCCGGCGGCACCCAAGTCTCGTAAGCGCGGCCTGGGTGGCCTGTTCGGTCGTAAAAAGAAAAACGAGCAGGACAGCATGAGTGACTGGCTGGGCGTCGAAGACGATTACGATGCCAAGAAGTCCGGTCGCGGTATCGGTTCGTGGGATAACTTCGAGGACGATAACGATGGCTGGAAGGGTGGCGCTACGTCTTCCGATGGCGCTTCTTCCGAAGATATGCTCTCGGCTGTCGCCTCTATGGGCGATGATGAGCTGCTCGGTCACGATATCTGGTTTGTGGCAACGGGCGCCTCGGATTGTGATGGCGCCGGCATGAAGGCCTTCTTGGCTTCGCATCGCGATAAGCTCCGCGGCGTATTCTTCATCAATCTTGAATCGGTCGGCGCCGGTAGGCTTTCGGTTGTGACGGTCGAGGGCGAACAACAACTGCTCAAGGGCGATCGCCGCATCATGAACCTGGTCAGCAAGGTCTGCAAGTCGTTCCATGTCGATTGTGGCGCGCTCGAGATGCCCTATGCCAAGACCGATGCCTATGCCGCGCTCGAGGCGAGCCGCCGAGCCCTCACCATCGCCGGCGTGGACGGCACGCGCCTGGCTTGCGCTCGTACCGAGGACGACCTGCCCCACAATGTCAACCCGACGAACATTGCCACGGTATCCGAGGTCGTGACCGAGGTTATCCGCCGTTCGTAGACGGAGCTCTAAGGAGTCAACGTGTTTTCGTATATTAAGCGCCATTGGCCTGTCTACGTGATTTTGACCTTGATTGCCATTGCGTTAGGATTTGGGGCCGCCTACATCGTGGGTGCGAAGGGCTCGACCCCCGCCTCCGCAATCAGCGAAGAGGTGGAGCAAGAACAGAGCACGGGTGCCGATGGGATTCCTGAGTCCGAGCAAGCAATCGTTGATGGTGGATCTTCGTCTGCAGAGTAGATACGGCGATTTACATGATTGAAAGCGGGCGAGCCGGGGGACTGGCTCGCCCGCTTTTTCATCGCGCTAGCGCTTCTTTGGGATCGACCTAAGGCGAGCGAACCATAGGGCTGCGGCACCCGAGGTCAGGAGCGCGGTGATGCTAGCGGCGATGGGAGCTGATCCTGTTGCCGGTAGGTCCTGCGGTAGGGTACAGCGTTGAATGACGCTGTCCTCGTCATGTGACTCAAGTTTATCGCCGCCACCGTTGCGGCAAAGATCGACGCGCGCGCTGTTGGTGAGTGCGGTTTGGGGCGTATAAGCCGACGTTGCCTGCATGTGTACGACTGCGCCCCGAGCGTCTGTGCCAAGGATTGCTTTGGCATCGTCAAGGTCGTCGTGCTCATCTTTGAGATCATCGCGGGTCCAAGAATCCGCATCGCTTCGAGTCGTAAAGTCGGCGGCTACCGCACCGTATTCAATTCGAATGCCCGTTACGACGGTATTGGATGCAAGGTCGAGTTCTTTCGCCTCGAGTGTGGTGGATTCCGTGGTCGAGATATCCGCCTTCCAGAGGTGCCAACCGTCGTAATCGACGAGGCGACAGTCCTCACCCAGGCTCTCTTTTACTTCGTCGGACTCAAGCCAAGGATTTTCGTGCCCATCGTCAAGTGTCGCGTTTGCCGGCTCATCGACGTCTGTCGAGTCCAACGGCGTCGTGCGATACCATACGTTGCACAGGCCGTTGAGGTCGCCGATGGCGACGGGGGTTTCGATTGAGATGAATCTCGCTGTGCCGTCTTTGGCGCACTCAAGATCATCGGTAATCGTAAACTCATCAACCCAAGTAGCGGAATCGTTTCGAGCATCGATGGTATAGGAGAAAAGCCCATCACTATTGGTTTGCGTCGCGGCGCGGTTTTTACCATCGCCGTTAGCCAACAGGCCCTTTTCGATAGGTTGGACAAGTTCCTGACGCTTGTCGACCTGCCCCTTGATCTCGATGGGTGCATCCTTCATCGCGACGGATTGGACTTCTCCCGTATCCTTTATTTCAAACGTTATCTCCTCGGCAAGGTCATAGGTCCGCGGAGACATCATTTCGCGCAACGAGTAGGTGCCAGGTGCAAGATGTTCGACGCGGTGCGGCTTGTCGGATGAGGTCCAGGAGTCTATTTCGGTTTTATCGGGACCATATAAGGTGAGCTGTGCGCCTTCCACTTCCTGCTCACCGCTTGCATCGACCTTGGAGATATCAACCTTGGTGTAATCGTCGGATACGTTAAGCCGTGCTTCTACAACGGGCGTTTTCTGGTCGGCATAAGCGAGGTCTACGATATGGGGCGTCCGGTCGAGTAAGAAGCCGGTCGGCGCTTGAGTCTCGACAACCTCGTAGCGCGCGGTACCAGATCCCAGCGGCAGGTTGTCTGCGCGTGCTTCGCCAGTTTCATCCGTCGCGACGGTCGCGACGGTCTCACCGTCGATCGCGGCAATGCTACCATCGGGGCGCACGATATCACCCGAGGCACGGATCTCAAAGATGGCGCCCGCGAGCCTGCTGCCGTCTACGGCATCGGTTTTAACGATCCTGATGTTTCCGGTCGCGGCGTGGTCATAATACGAGGCGATTGCAACGGGCGTTAGGTTCATGTCGGCGGGTATGTTTACCTCGATCTCCTCGCCGACAAGATAGGGCTCTTTGGCCGAGGTTTCGCGTACATAATAGGTGCCCGGCACGAGCGATTCGGGCAGTGTGACGGTCCCGGTCGCGTCAGTCGTAAAGGTGTCCATTACGTTATGTGCTGGATGCCAGCAAGTTTGTGAGACAGGTTTGTGATTGCTGTCGAGGAGTTGGAAGGTGAATCCGGCTAGTGGAACAGAAGCGCCTGTTTGGGCATCGCGTTTTACAATCTGGAGATGCGTCGACAGCGCGTGGTTGTCCACGATATATTGAAGCTCGGCGCCGTTGGAAATCTGATTGGCCCCGACGGTCCATTCCCCTGCACGTTTAAAACCCTCGGGGACGGTTTCCGGAACCTCGCGAATCGTGTAGCCGGCACGGTCGTATGGGACAGCTCCGTGGACACCGGCGGGTCGCTTGCCTGTGCCGAACCATGCTTCGGGCTGATCTTTGGTGGAGGCAAAGCCATAGATGTTTGTGGTCAGTGTGCCAACAACCTGCTGAGAACTGTTGCTGACAACCTCAAAGACAACACCACCCGCCGGTTGCTCCAGGCCGGATTGGTCGCTATTGCCGTAATCCTTGAATTTGGAAATCTCAAGGTCAAACGCAATGGGGATATCGGAAATGCGAGATTCGATCTCGACTACGCCTGAATCGCCGAGCTGGTCGGCTCCAACGGTATAGGTCCAGCTGTCGTTGGATGGCAGGTAGCCCTCGGGGGCTTTTGATTCGTAGATGGTAAAGGTTCCTAAGGGGACATCGACGAGGGTAGCCCGACCGCTTTCGTCGGTCGTGAGGATCTGCGCCCATCCAGGGGTTGATTGCGACACACACGTGAACTCTGCTCCTGCGAGTGAAGATCCCACCTGGGGGCCGGCATTCGTCGCGGCATCGAGTTTTACGATACGCAGGTTGATGGTGCCGGGCTGTTCATCAATGGCGACCTGTCCACCGTCATTCCCCGTGGTAAAGGCGATGCGATCACGACGGGGGACATAGCCGGCCGGCGCCTTCGTTTCAACTAGGTAGTATGCCGTGTTGGGCAGAAGTGTTGCTTGCGCCCGACCGTTGCTGTCCATCTGGATGGTGCCGACATGCGCGCCGCTGGCGCTCTCAAAAATATCGAATGTTGCCCCGTCAAACTGATAAGTATTGTTTCCGCTGGTAATGGCGGCGTTTGCAGACTGTTTTTTGAAGGAAACAGAGACCGCCGGCAGTACATAGAGCATGTCCTGACGTTTGCTGCCGCCCGATACGGCTCCTAGATAGCGTCGCGCGCGGTGCGGAGCGGCTTTGATGCTTCCTGATTTTGCGCTGTCGTGGAGCCACCGCGCCGCCGCCACGACTTCATTGTCAGTGGTAAAGTGCCCACTCTTGGTTTTGCCCTGAGCGGTCGTGTAAGAGTAAGTACCGTCGACATGGGTAGTGCCGTTGAGCATCCATACGGCAAGCTGGGTTGCGGCGCGGGCGCGATCGGGTGAAAGATGGTAACCGCCAAACGACGTGGCGGTAGGATATCCGTGACAAACGATTGCCGCGAACTCGTCGTCGAGCCACACCCAGCCTTGATCAAAGTTGAGCCATGGGCCGCCCGGCTTGGTGGGGCCGGGGCGCTCCTGGTTCATGCAGTAGGCAATCGAGGCGTCTTGAGCTTCATACTTGCCGATGAAGAAGGGCCCACAATCATCGCTAATAGTGCGGAAGCCGAGCTGATCGTAGCCATCGACGGCAAATGCGGCTCCCGGTGTCAGGCAGCCGAAAAGCAGGAAGAGGAGCAGGAGCAGCGGACCTGTTGCGATTGCGCTGTGGACAGAGTGCGTGGGTGCGTTGGACATGGCTGCTCCTTATCCCTCGTGCGCCGCATGGGGAGGTTGCGACGCGTAGGATGAGGCTACCCCCGAGGTTCATGCGGGTAAGTACCGGAGCCTGACCAAAAGCTTGCCCGATTTCTGACAAATCGAGCTCAAATACAATAATCAAATAAAAGTACAGGTAGAAGATGGTAAGAAAAGAAAGACAAAGGTCCTCATCTCCACAATTGGCGCGGTTTTCAAACGATTCTCCACAGCTAAAACAAGCATCGACACCCTTGTATCGAACAAGACAACCGCGTTATACTATCCCCCACATATGCGGGCATCGCCAAGTGGTAAGGCATCAGCTTCCCAAGCTGACACTCGCGGGTTCGAGTCCCGTTGCCCGCTCCAGCCAGAAGCACAAGCACGGCACCATTACGGTGCCGTGCTTTTTTCAATAAAGCGCCG
>ERZ772900.3366-NODE-3366-length-10394-cov-4.266273_pt1 | contig 10394 bp, 8 predicted proteins | sample MGYA00512124_ERZ772900 | MGnify/ENA primary metagenome ERZ772900 (study PRJEB29015, sample SAMEA2737716) | human gut metagenome | biome: human gut; feature: human-associated habitat; material: faeces | place: China | collected 2012 ... | reverse complement strand
GCCAGCGGCTGGTTCCTGACCCAGATCCCCACCTGGGTGCTGGCATTGTTCAGCGGCTTTATCGCCACCACCATCCTGTCCACCACCGACAGCGCCATCCAGTCCGTGTCGGTGAACCTGACCCAGGACATCTATAAGCAGTTTATCAACCCCGCTGCCAGCGATAAAAAGCTGCTGAGCGTCTCCCGGGTGTGCACCGTGCTGGTGGCTGTGGCCGCAACGGCCCTGGCCATCGCCTTCCCCCAAGTGCTGAACCTGATCGTGGCCTCCTATGCCTACTCCGCCTCCGGCCTGCTGGTGCCCATCTACTGCGGTTATGCCTTCCGCAATAAGAATCTGCTCACTCCTGCCAGCGGCATCGCCGGTATGGTGGGCGGCGTGGTGGGCTGCGGCCTGGCCCAAAAGTTCTCTGCCAGTCTGCCAACCTTCTTTGGCATCAGCCTGCCCTATGCCATCTATGGCATCCTGGCCAGCCTGATTTGCCTGGTGGTGGTCAGCCTGGTCACCAGAAAGAAGTAAATTCTGTATCAATCATGCCAAGTGGGCGGCGGGACACGCAGCCCACCCGGCATGTCCAACTAAAATGATCTGATTTTAAGGAGGAAACTGATAATGAACACCATGCTGCTGAAGGAATCTGAGATCAAGAAGATCATCTCCATGCGGGACGTGATCGAGATCGTGGACAAGACCTTTGTGGACCTGGGCGAGGGCAAGACCATCAACCCCACCAAGCTGAACCTGAATCTGGGTGACAGCGAGCCCACCAATCTGCCCTATAAGGCCTCCCTGAACGCCATGCCCGCCTATATCGCCTGGCAGGACATGGCCGGTCAGAAGTGGGCCGGCGGCTGGGGCAAGGGCCGCCGGGAGATCGGCCGCCCCTTCATCAACGCCCTGATCATGCTGGTCCACCCCAACTACGGCGACTTTTTGGCCGTGATGGACGGCGCTTGGATCACCAACATGCGCACCGGTGCCCAGACTGCCGTGATCCTGCGTTATCTGCTCAAGGACAAAAAGGATATCACCGTTGGCCTGTACGGTGCCGGCGTCCAGGGCCGCACCCAGACCATGGCCCTCACCGCCATCTTCAACGTGCAGAAGCTGTATGTCTATGACCCCGTGCCCGCTGCCGCTGCCAAGTTCAAGGAGGACATGAAGGACCTGGTCCAGGGCGAGATCATTGTGGTGGACCACCCCGAAAAGGCCGCCAAGGCCGATGCCGTCATCACCGTGACCCCCGCCACTCAGGCCTTCCTGAAGGGCGAGTGGCTGGAGAAGGGCACCGTCTATTTCGCCATGGGCTCCTATCAGGAGTGCGACGACGAGGCCATTCTGGGCGCGGACAAGCTCATCTGCGACCACGTGGGCCAGTGTCTGCACCGGGGCAACCTGAAGGCTCTGGCCGAGCAGGGCAAGATCACCGCCGACAGCGTGTACTGCACCGTGGGCGAGCTGGCCGCCGGGCTGAAAGAGGTGGGCGACGTGTCCCAGCAGAAGCTGCTGGTGGTGCCCATCGGCATGGGCTGCCTGGATGTGGCTGTGGCCGGCATCGCCTATCGCAAGGCGTTCTCCCTGGGCATGGGCCAGACCTTCGCCTTCGACGAGTAATTTTTCCGCAGCTTTGACAACAAAGGGCTGCCGCACAGCCGTGGAGCTGTGCGGCGGCCCTTTTCACAATCTCTGTTCAGAAAGGAAGTTTTTATGATGAAGCAGAATTTTGCTGTGCTGGGTGCGGGCAACGGCGGCCAGGTCATCGCCGCATATTTAAAGTTGAAGGGCAAGCAGGTGACCCTGTATGACCGGTTTTCTCAGGTGCTGGAGCCCATCCGCCGCCGGGGCGGCATTCAGCTGGAGGGCGTGTCCGACACGGGTTTTGCCAAGCTGGACCTGGTGACGGAGGATGTGCCCCAGGCGGTGCAGGGTGCAGAGGTCATCTTTGTAGTGCTGCCTGCTTTTGCCCATGCCTATGTGGCCCAGCAGCTTGCAGGCTGCCTGACGGACGGGCAGACCGTGGTGGTCTGCCCCGGGGCCACCGGCGGCGCACTGGAGTTCCGGGCCGTCTGGGACCGGGCCGGCTGCACCGCTAAGGTGCGCCTGTGCGAGACCAACAGCCTGTTCTATGCTGCTAGAGCCAGCGACGGTGTGGCCACCATCTCTGGGGTAAAGGACGAGCTGTCTCTGGCCGCCCTGCCCGCTGCCGACACCCGGGGTATCATTGATGATCTGGCCGACGTGTACCCTCAGCTCATCCCTGCGGCCAACGTGCTGGAGACCAGCCTGAACAACATGAACACGGTGGTCCACCCGCTGCCTGTTCTGCTCAACGCAGGGCGCATTGAGAGCGGGGAGCAGTACCGTCACTATGTGGACGGCATCACCCCAGCCATCGGGGACCTGATCGAGCAGATGGACCAGGAGCGGCTGGCGGTGGGCCGGGCCTATGGACTGGATATTCTCAGTCTGCGGGATGCCTATGTCCACTATTACCATGTGCAGGCGGAGAAGATGTCTGACCTGTGCCACCTGTCCACCGCCCATGCGGGCATCATGGCCCCCACCAAGCTGGATTCCCGTCTGATCGTGGAGGACGTGCCCATGGGTCTGGTACCCATCTCTGCCTTGGGAAAGGCCGCCGGAGTGCCCACCCCCATCATCGACTCGGTCATCACCCTGGCCGGAGCCCTGGTGAAGCAGGATTTCTGGCAGACGGGCCGCACCCTGAAGTCGCTGAACATCGCCGGCCTGACCCGGGAGGAGCTGCTGGCGCGGCTGTAATGGCCCATTTTTGACAAGATGGCATCCGGCGTGGTAAGATGCTCGCATATTACCCCAGGACGGAGGAGACGGGCATGAAGAAAATCGCAGTCATCGCTTACAGCTTAAAGACATCTGTGTTTTATGCCGACCAGCTGCGGGGCCTGTTCGGCAGCGGCGTGGAGGTGGCATCCTATGCCCTGGAGAAGGGAATCAATGCGCCCATCCAGGCGGATGTCGCCCTGATCTCCGCCCACTCCATCTATGGCTATGTGGAGGAGAAACTGGCCCAGTGCCAATATCTGATGATCGCCGACCTGACGCTATATCAAGAGGCGGTGGACCAGCTGCGGGCGCTGCCCCGAGGCAGTCGAGCCATGCTGGTCAACTCCACCATGGAGATGGCGGTGGAGACCATTCGGCTGATTCACAACGCCGGAATCAAACACATTGAAATGACCCCCTTCTATCCTGGCATCGCCGTTGTACCCGATGTGCCCATCGCAATCACCCCCGGCGAGTTTGACTTGGTGCCCCCTGATGTGCCCCAGATCGTGGATCTGAAGGACCGGACGCTGTCTATGCACACGGTCATCAACCTAGCAGCCAAGTTAGAGATGACCGACATACTGCAGAGTCCCCAGGTGCAGACATATGCCGCCAGGCTGGCGACCAAGGATTCTGGCATTGGAGATCTGATCGACCGGATGCAGGAGCAGAAGAAAAAGCTGGAGCTGGTTATGGAGGTGTTTGACGGCGGTGTGATCTCTCTGTCTGGCTATGGTATCATTTCCTTTTTAAACCCGGTCGCGGAGGTACTGCTGGACACTCATCCGGCGGCGGTGGGCCAGCCCTTGGTGACCCTGCTGCCCGAGCTGAAGGACATCCAGTTCCGCAAGCTGACGGCTCCCGTCAAAGACATTATCATCGAACGCCGGGGACAGATGGTGGATGTCTCCGTATATCCCCTAGGGGCGGCGGCAGCCTCCGGCGAATTTATCCTCATGCTCAAGACCATTGAGGATATGGAAGAGGGGCACGAGCGGATGCGCCGCCAGATCAAGGCTCGGGGCTTTAACGCAAAATACAGCTTTTCCAGCATTAAGACCCAGAGCCCTAAAATGCTTTCTCTGATGGAAAGCGCCAAAAAGATGGCGGCCTCCTCCTCGTCCATCGTCATCCACGGTCAGAGCGGCACGGGAAAGGAACTGTTTGCCCAGGCCATCCATAACGCTTCCCCCCGGCGGGAGTATCCATTCATCGCCATCAACTGTGCCTCCATCCCGGAGAGCCTGTTGGAGAGCGAGCTGTTCGGTTATAGCGAGGGAGCATTTACCGGGGCGAAAAAGGGGGGCAAGAAGGGCTATTTCGAGCTGGCCAACCAGGGGACCCTGTTTCTGGACGAGATCGGGGAGATGGACCTGAACCTGCAGGCACGTATTCTGCGGGTACTGCAGGAGAAGGAGATCACACGGGTGGGGGGTGACCGGGTGTTCAGCATCGACGTGCGGGTCATCTCTGCCAGCAACAAACGCCTGCTGCAGATGGTCCGCCGGAATTTATTCCGGGAGGACCTGTATTACCGGCTGAATGTGCTTTCCTTGGAAATTCCCCCGCTGAAGGAGCGCCGAGAAGACATCCCTCTGCTGCTGGAGGAGTTTCAGACGGAGCTGCACACGAACGTCCAGTTCACCCCCCAGGCCGTGGGTTTCTTGCAGGCCTATCCCTGGAACGGCAATGTGCGGGAGCTGAGAAACTTTGCCGAGCGGGTGTCCTATCTGGGTCATTCCCAGGTCACGGCGGAGGATGCCAGGGCCCTGCTGGACTGGGAGGATGAAGAGCTGGGCGGGGCGGGCAGCGACACGGAGGAGCAACTGATGTACCTTGAGCCGGATCGGAGGCGGGAGTATCTGGCTATCCTGGCCGTCCTGGACCACAATGGGCGGTTAGGTCTGCACCAGGGACGCATGGAGATCAGCCGGAGCCTGGCCGCCCGGGGCGTATCCATGACAGAGACCCAGGTGCGTACTGCTCTCCAGAGCCTGCAGCGCTATGGCTGCGTACACATCTGGCCAGGGCGGCGTGGGACGGAACTGACGGCAGACGGGAAAGAAATATTGGAGAAACTGGCTGAGAAACTGGCGAATTAAAACGCCAATTCCTCAGCCAGTTTTTATTTGGTATCTGAATAGCCCGGAAGAAAAGGGGCGAAAAGCCCCTAGAAACGATGTGTTTTGCCGACTAAATTGATGAATTATAAAGATGGCACGGTTTTTGCTTGTTAGTATAGTGACATGTCAAAAGAACAGAGCATAAAGGAGCGTGATCGTGTGCATGAACTGGAACAGACCCTGAACGCAGTGCGGCAGGTCCATCTGGCCAGCCTACCCACGCCACTGGCCCGGCTGAGCCGTCTGGAACAGCAGTGGGGCCACAGCGGACTATACATCAAGCGGGACGATATGACCGGCCTGGGGCCCGGAGGAAACAAGCTGAGAAGCCTGGAATTTCTTCTGGGGGAGGCGGCTGAGGAGAAAGCCGACGTGATTCTGGCCTCCGGTCCGCTGCAGTCCAACCTGTGTACTCTGGCGGCGGCGGCCTGCGCCAAGGCGGGGCTGCAGTGCATCCTGGTCCATAATGGGGACGAACCCAGACACATGGAGGGTAATGTGCTGCTCAACCATCTGCTGGGGGCGCAGTCCCATTACCTGGGGCCCGTGACAGCGGAGGAGCGCAGCGCCTATGTGGAAAAGCTGGCCCGGGAGCTGTCCGGCGGCCACCGGCCCTATATTGTGCGGAACGGGGCCACCAGCGGCCGGGGCTGTCTGGGCTATGTGAAGGCGGTGCCCGAGCTGGTCCGCCAGACCCGGGAGATGGGGCTTGAAAACCTGACGCTCTTTGCCCCCGGCGGAAACGGCGGCGTGGCTTCGGGCCTCATCTATGGCAACGCCCTGTGCGGCTTCCCCTTCCACATTGTCATCATCAGCGTGGAAAACGACCGGGAGACCCTGACGGCGGACATCCGGCGTACTATCAAAGAGGCGGAGGGCATTTTGAATCTGCCTTTCCCCGGGGCGCTGGAGGACGGTTGCGTCATCGACGACAGCTACCGCGGCGGCGGCTGGGGAGAGAACACCGACCAGAGCAGCCAGATCATCACCCAGTTTGCCCAGGCGGAGGGCATCCTCATCGAGAACATCTATAACAGCAAGGTGCTGGTGGGTATGCGGGACTATGTGTGCTCTGGCAAGACGGACGGTCCGGCGTGCTTCCTGCACACGGGGGGCTTCGGCTCTCTGTTCGCCCAATATTAAACGCCTGATCCCCGTCCCGCAGGGGGCGGGGGACCACAGAGACCCTTCCCGAGAAAAATGCGCAGCAAACTTGAAAAATATGAAAAGAGAGAAGAGGTTATGACATGAAAGCATTCTTAAAACTGTGTCCGGTGCTGGTGTTGGCCGGCATGCTGCTTTCCGGCGTGGACATTCTGTTGGCCGCCCCTACCGCCACGGTACTGGCGGGAATCCTGGCCTTTGCCCTGGAGCGGCACAGCTACAAAGATATTTATCACTCCGCCATTGAAAACGCGAAGAACCTCATCGACATCCTGTTCATCCTGATGATCTCCTTCGCCCTGGCCGAGGTGTTTATGGCCAGCGGCGTGGGCGCTTCCATCATCATCGTGGCCGTGAAGATCGGCCTGACCGGCAAGACGGTGGCCAGCGCCGCCCTCTTGGTGACGGCTATCCTGTCCGTGGCTACAGGTACCTCCTGGGGCACCTTCGCCGCCTGCGCGCCGGTGTTCCTGTGGCTGTCCCACATCATCGGCGGCTCCCCCCTGCTCACCATCTCCGCCATCGCCGGCGGCTGCTGCTTCGGCGATAACATCGGCCTGATCTCCGACACCACTGTGCTGTCCTCCGGCGTGCATCAGGTGGAAGTGACTGACCGGGTGCGCCACCAGGGTGCCTGGTCCATCACCTGCCTGCTGGTGGCCGCTGTGGTGTTCTTCCTGGTGTCCGTCTCCACCGGTCTGAGCAGCACCGCTGGAAACGCCAACGCCGCCATTGACGCCATCCCCGCGGAGGTCTGGACCGCCCTGGAGGAGAAGCGGGCCTCTGCCGTCACCCTGCTGCAGCAGGTGCGCGACGGTGTGCCCCTGTACATGCTCCTCCCCCTCATCGCCGTGGTAGTCACTGCTGTGATGGGCGTGGGCACGGTGATCTGCCTGGGGCTGGGTATCTTCCTGGCCCTGGTGTTCGGCATGATGGCCGGCACCCTGACTCTGTCCGACTTCGGCGACCTGGTGTATGCCGGCTTCTCTGATGCGGGCTCCTGGTCTGTGAGCATGACGCTGTGGACCGCGGCCTTCGGCGGCATCATGGCCTCTATGAACGCTTTTGATCCCTTAGTGAAAGGTGTGCTGAAAATCGCCCACAATATCCGCCAGCTGATGACCTGCAACGCCATCCTGTCCCTGTTGTGCAATGCGGTGCTGGGCGACTGCACCGGTCAGATCGTCACCATGGGCCCCATCATCAAGAACATGACGGAGACCGCCGTGGAGGCCACCCCGGAGCAGATGTACAAGCTGCGTCTGCGCAACTCCACCTTCTCCGACGCCTTTGGTACCATCGGCTCCCAGCTGATCCCCTGGCACGGCTACATGATCTATTTCACCGGTCTGGCCGCCGCCGTGTATCCCCTGTTTACCTTCACCCCCATGAAGATCATCTCCGCCAACTATTTCAGCATGATCGCCGTGGTGTCCATGCTGGTGCTTACCCTCACCGGCTGGGACCGGGTTTTCCCCGGCTTTGCCATCCCGGATGAGAAGAACGGCGTGCACCTGAAAAGCAAGAGCGAGCTGGCCCAGAGCAAATAAGCAAGCAAAAACAGCAGGGGCCCGGCCTATGCCGGGCTTCCTGCCGGAACGAAAACAGATCAGACAGAAAGGTGAATTGTTATGGAAATCCTCAATACAAACAACGCCCCCGCCGCCATCGGCCCCTATTCCCAGGGCATCATCTCCGGAAAGACCCTGTATCTCTCCGGCCAGATCCCCCTGGACCCGGGCAGCGGCGCTGTGGTGGGCGCGGACATCACCGCCCAGACCCAGCAGGTACTGCACAACATCGGTGCCCTGCTGGAGGCGGCAGGTACCGGCTATGACAAGGTGGTCAAGACCTCCTGCTTCCTGGCGGATATGGGGGACTTCCCTGTGTTTAACCAGCTGTATGCCCAGAAGTTTGTCAGCAATCCCGCCCGCTCCTGCGTGGCCGTGAAGACCCTGCCCAAGGGTGTGCTGGTGGAGATCGAGGTCATTGCCGAGCTGCCCTGAACGCTCTCATAAAAAATACGGAGCGCTGTCGTTTTGTGACAGCGCTCCGTAAATTTTTACGCCTTATTCTGGGCCTCCACCAGGCGGACGCCGCAGTATTTCTGGCGCAGCTTGGGCTTTTCGATCTTGCCGGTGGGGTTGCGGGGGACATCGGCGAAGATGATCTTCCGGGGGCGCTTATACCGGGGCAGGTCCATACAGAACTGGTTGATCTCCTCCTCGGTACAGGTCTCGCCCTCCTTCACCTGAATGATGGCGGCGGCGATCTCGCCCAGGCGGGGGTCAGGCAGGCCGATGACGGCCACGTCATGGACCTTGGGGCAGGCGGCCAGGAAGTCCTCGATCTGCACGGGGTACAGGTTCTCGCCGCCGGAGATGATTACGTCCTTCTTCCGGTCCACCAGGAAATAGAAGCCGTCCTCGTCCTGACGGGCCATGTCGCCGGTGTGGAGCCAGCCGTCGATGAGCACCTCGGCGGTGGCCTTGGGGTCGTGGTAATAGCACTCCATTACGCCGGGGCCCTTTACGCACAGCTCACCCACGTCGCCCTGCTTCACGGGCTGGTTCTGTTCGTCCACGATTTTCACCTTCCAGCCGTAGCCGGGGACACCGATGGCACCCACCTTGTGGATGTTGTCGGTGCCCAGGTGGACGCAGCCCGGGCCGGTGGACTCGGACAGGCCATAGTTGGTGTCATACTTGTGGTGGGGGAAATAGCGCATCCAGTGCTTGATGAGGGAGGGGGGCACGGGCTGGGCCCCGATGTGCATCAGCCGCCACTGGGACAGCTGATAGTCCTCCAGTTTCAGCTCGCCCCGGTCCAGGGCGGCCAGAATGTCCTGGGCCCAGGGCACCAGAAGCCACACGATGGTGCAGTGCTCCTGAGACACGGCCTGGAGGATGGCCTTGGGGCTGTTGCCCTTGAGCAGCACGGCCTTACTGCCGGTGAACAGCGAGCCGAACCAGTGCATCTTGGCGCCCGTGTGGTACAGGGGCGGGATGCACAGGAACACGTCGTCGTGGGTGGTGGCGTGGTGGATGGCCTCCATGCGGGCGGACTGGAGCAGGGCCCGGTGCTTGAGCAAAATGGCCTTGGGGAAGCCGGTGGTGCCGGAGGAGTAGTAGATGGCGGCCTCGTCCTCGTCGTCAATGAGAATCTTAGGGGCCACGCTGGAGCAGTTGGCGGTGGCCCGGTGATAGTCCTCGGCAAAGGAGGGGCAGGTCTCGCCCACGAATAAAAGCAGCATCTGCTTGGACAGCTTGGGGGCGATGGCCTCCATGCGGCCGATGAACTCCGGCCCGAAGAACAGCACGTCCACGTCGGCCAGCTTCAAGCAGTAGTCGATCTCGTCGGAGGTGTAGCGGAAGTTCAGGGGCACGGCGACGGCCCCGGCCTTTAAAATACCGAAATAGATGGGCAGCCACTCCAGGCAGTTCATCAGCAGGATGGCAACTTTCTGGCCCTTGCGGATGCCCCGGCTGAGGAGCATATTGGCAACCCGGTTGGCCTTCTCGTCAAAGACGGACCAGGTGATCTCCCGGCGATAGGGGGCGGTGGAGGTGGGCTGGATCAGGGCATATTCCTTCCAGGTCACCCGCTGCTCCTCCTGAACCTCGGGGTTGATCTCCACCAGGGCGATCTCGTCGCCATACAGCTTGCTGTTGCGCTCTAACAGATCGGTGATAGGCATCTTACGTCGATCCTTTCTTATTCTTATCAGGAGCGGGAACGCCCCCGAAGCTTCATTGATTTTCAGCTTTAAACCATTGAAGTATAATAAACCATTTCCACTAAAATGTCAAGAGAGATTTGGAAAATAGGGAAGAAAGGACAGAAAAAAGCCGCCGCCCAGACAGCGGGCAGCGGCTTGAAAACGGCCCCGGGGGAGAGAGTCCCGGCACCTCAGGATGCAATAGAGAGACTGCTCAGGCGTGCGCCTTTAACCGGTGCATCTCGGGCCACCACTGAGTGAAGGCGAAGAACAGAGAGATGAGCAGAGAGAAGGGGGCCATGCGGATGCAGTTCCAAAATTCGCGCTTTGCAGCCAGATATTCTTTGCTTTCCATGTCAAATTACCTCCCGAACAACACACAGGTGGGTTTGTTTTCCACGCACCCTATTATAGAAAAGATTTGATAAAACGGGTGTTAAGAAAAAACGAGAGGGTGTTTCGGTTTCGTAAAAGAGAACAAGCGCTAAAAAAGCAAAAGCGTTTCACGAACAAATCGTGGAACGCTTGAGACTGTCAAAAAAGCCTGTCATTGCGAGGAGGCCCAACGGGCCGACGTGGCA
>ERZ772900.3364-NODE-3364-length-10397-cov-4.429414_pt1 | contig 10397 bp, 8 predicted proteins | sample MGYA00512124_ERZ772900 | MGnify/ENA primary metagenome ERZ772900 (study PRJEB29015, sample SAMEA2737716) | human gut metagenome | biome: human gut; feature: human-associated habitat; material: faeces | place: China | collected 2012 ... | reverse complement strand
TATCTATTGTTTCCTTCAAGGACTGAGAGGCCGCTTCCCAGTTAATAAATTAAATCCCAAGTTTACGGTAGCCGATTTCCGGCAGCCATATACAACCGATACCACTCTTCACGGGTCAGGTGCACATGGGATGCCTTACTAATCTGAGCAATCCGGTCCTTATTAGTTGTGCCGATGATCGTCTGGATTTCGGCAGGGTGGCGTAAGATCCAGGAAACAGCGATGGCACTGTCGGTTACATTATATTTTTCAGCCAGTTCATTGATGACCTTATTGAGTTCCGGGAATTTTTCATTTCCAAGAAAGACGCCTTCGAACATACCGTACTGGAATGGGGACCATGCCTGAATGGTGATATCTTTTAAGCGGCAGTATTCGAGAATGCCGCCGTCACGGTTGATTGCAGAATCATTGTACATATTTGCATTGATTCCGGAATTGATCATTGGACAGTGTGCGATACTGAACTGCAGCTGGTTGATGAGAAGTGGTTCATCCAGATATTTATTCAATAATTCTATCTGCATCGGGGTCTGATTGCTGACACCGAAGTGACGTACTTTGCCGGCGGCTTTTAAAGTATGGAATGCATCGGCTACTTCTTCCGGTTCCATTAAGGTATCCGGACGGTGCAGTAATAAGATGTCGAGATAATCTGTGCGCAGGCGGTTCAAGATATCATCTACGGACTGCAGGATATGTTCTTTGGAAAAATCAAAAGCAATACCGGGGCGGATCGCGCATTTGGACTGCAGAATGATCTGGTCACGCAGGGAAGGAGTCAGGGCTTTGCCAAAAAGCTCTTCGCATTGTCCTTTTGCATAGATATCTGCATTGATTTTAGCTTTGGATAAATAACAAATAGCAGAGTCTGTTTCTTCCAAATTGCGTAAAATAATCCCTTTCCAAAAGTAAATGGAAGAAAAACTTGTATTATAAGGTGCATATTTTAATGCATGTTCTATATTCTTTTTTGCTTCTATATGCATTCCTAAATTATCATAAATTTTGCTATATCACATAATATGGCAGTCTGCCATATGGAATCATTGATAGATTGTGCTATGGCTAAGGATGTTTGATAATAAGTTAGTGCGCTGTCTTCATCGTCTTGTATTGCATAAATGTTACCTAAGCCTCGCGTCGCATGAAGAATACCATATTTATCTTTTAATAGTTCAGCAGTAGAATAAGATTCTTTATATGTTTTTATTGCCTGAATATAAAATTCTTGATTTTCGTAGCACATCGCTAAATTATTGTAAACCTGTAATATAAAGGTTTTATCAGTCGGGGTAGATTTCAGAACTGTTAAATACGCCTCTGTTGCTTTTACATATTCTTCATTATCTTGGTATACCCTTCCAAGATAAAAATATGATTTAGCTTTTAAATTGTTGTTATCTTTATTTTTATAGTAGTCGATTGCTATCGATATTATAGAGTCATTTTGATGTTGAATGTAATTTTTATCTAAAGCTTGTGTTAAGAGCAATGCATACATTGCTTTAGCTGATTTACTGGGTATTTCTTGAATAGAAAAACTTCTTAATAAGTTTAAAGCACTATCAGGTTTACTAAGCATTAATGAATCTGCTAATTGGAGTTGAGGGATAATATCAGATTTATGACATGCATTTAATGTAATGCATAGTACTATTAAAAAGATTGTGTAGTTTGATTTCATAAAGTGTTTGCTTCTACAAAAATAACTATTTCTAAATGAAATATAGTTAATTAGGAGGATAAAAAATCAACGGTAAAAAGTAAATGATATAAAATACAGGACTTATTTTTCTTTTATGCTGCTCTCCCTTATCTGCAAATGTGTCGGAATCACCACTTGCTTGACCGTCCTGTCTCCCTTAATCTGATCAATCAGCAGTTGACAGGCTGTTTCCCCCATCTTATAAGTCTGATGCGATACGGCAGATAGCTTGGGTTCCACATAATTGGCGTGCTGCTCATCCGTGTATCCGATGATGGCGATATCGTCGGGAATACGAAGTCCGTGCCTTTTGATTACTTCCATAGCGGCAAAAGCCAATGTGTCATTCATGGCAAGGATGGCATCGGGAGGCTGGGGGAGAGATAATAATGTTTCCGTAGCAATCTGTCCTTCCTCATAATCAATTTTCCGGCAGACAACTAATTCCTTTTCAATCGGAATCCGGTTATCGCGCAAGGCTTCCAGATAACCATGCTTCCTTCTTTTTACAATATCCAGATGATTGGCACCGCCGATAAAAGCCACCCGTTTACTTCCATTGTCCAGCAGATGCTGGGTAGCCATTTGTGCGGATTGTGCTCCGTCTGCTATTACTGACGAGAATTGATCGGTCAGGCAAACACGGTCGAACAGAATCAGCGGCATATTGATCTCTTTCAATGCAGCAAAATGAGAAAAGTCAGTTGTTTCCTGAGACAGGCAGGCGATAATCCCCTCTACCCGCATATTGACCAGATTCTCTATATTCCTTTTTTCATGCTCGAAAGACTCGTGCGATGTCGTGATAATGACGAAATATCCGTTATCGATCGCCATGTTCTCTATCCCGTTCAGAATGGAGGCAAAGAAATGAGTGACAATATCCGGAACGATCACTCCGATGATGCGCGGCGCATTCTTTCGCAGACTCATAGCGAAAGGATTGGGACGATAATTCATCTCTTTGGCCAGCTTCTTGGCTTTGGCGCAAAGTTCACGGCTGATTTCCGGGCTGTCTTTCAGCGCTCGGGATACAGTAGGGATGGATACGCCTAATGCTTGGGCGAGGTCTTTGAGTGAAGTATGTTTCCGGTTTTCCATCTGAAGGTCTCCAACTTAGATTTATCTGCAAAGAAAGCATATTCCCTGATAAATCTCCGCATTTAAAGAAAGATTTTTTACGTAAACCGTTACGTAGCTTTTTCGCCCCTCTCTTGTCCGTTGAGAAGGGTTCACCCCTTACTTTTGTCGCATACAAAATAATTTAAAACCCTATACGTATGCAATACCATGAAATCGGAAAGACAGGGATGAAAGTATCGTCTCTCAGCTTCGGAGCTTCCTCTCTGGGAGGAGTTTTCCATGATTTAAAAGAAAAAGAAGGCATTCAGGCTGTGTTTACAGCCATCGAAGCCGGAATGAACTTTATCGATGTTTCCCCTTATTACGGACATTATAAGGCAGAGACTGTTCTAGGCAAAGCGCTGAAGGATATTCCTCGCGACCGTTATTATCTTTCTACGAAAGTCGGACGCTATGGCAAAGACGGAGTCAATACATGGGACTACTCGGCAAAGCGTGCGACGGAGAGTGTATATGAAAGTATGGAACGTCTGAATATTGACTTCATCGATTTGATCAATGTGCATGATATTGAGTTTGCCGACCTGAATCAGGTGGTTAATGAGACATTGCCTGCTTTGGTCGAACTGCGTGAGAAAGGAGTGGTAGGACATGTCGGAATCACTGACTTGCAGCTCGAAAACTTGAAATGGGTGATAGACCGTTCGCCAAGCGGAACTATTGAATCTGTTCTTAGCTTCTGTCACTATTGTCTGTGCGATGATAAATTGGCTGACTTCCTTGACTATTTCGAATCGAAAGAAATCGGTGTCATCAATGCTTCTCCTCTCTCGATGGGCTTGCTGAGCGAACGTGGTGTTCCGGCTTGGCATCCGGCTCCCAAGCCATTGGTAGATGCCTGTCGCAAAGCGATGGAGCATTGTAAAGCAAAGAATTATCCGATAGAAAAGCTCGCTATGCAATTCTCGGTGAGTAATCCAAAGATTGCGACTACCCTGTTCAGCACCACTAATCCGGAGAATGTGAAGAAAAATATCGGCTTTATTGAAGAACCGGTCGATTGGGAACTCGTGCGTGAAGTGCGGGAAATTATCGGAGAACAGCAGCGTGTAAGTTGGGCAAACTCTTAAAAAAACGGTCGATTCTATGGATTATACGATTATTGATGCGCATGCCCATCTGTGGCTTCGCCAAGATACGGTGGTCGATGGTTTTCCTATCCGTACTTTAGAGAACGGACGCTCCCTGTTTATGGGGGAGATTCGGCAGATGGTTCCTCCTTTTATGATTGACGGGGTGAATAGTGCGGAAGTTTTTCTGTCCAATATGGATTATGCCCAAGTCTCGGCTGCGGTTATTACACAAGAATTTATAGACGGCATTCAGAACGATTATCTGATGGAGGTTGTTTCACGCTATCCGGACCGTTTCTTTGTTTGCGGAATGTGTGAGTTTCGCAAGCCGGGCTATCTGGGACAGGCGAAAGAACTGATCGGGAAGGGATTTAAAGCGATTAAGATTCCTGCCCAGCGCTTACTTCTGAAAGAGGGACGGGTAATGTTGAACTGTCCTGAAATGATGCAGATGTTCCGGTGGATGGAAGAGCGGGGAGTGATCTTGTCAGTCGACTTGGCAGAGGGGGCGATACAGGTTCCGGAGATGGAAGAGATTATTCAGGAATGTCCTCGATTGAAGATTGCCGTCGGCCATTTCGGGATGGTTACTCTTCCGGATTGGAAGGAGCAGATTAAGTTGGCACGTCATCCGAATGTGATGATTGAGTCCGGTGGTATCACATGGCTGTTCAATGACGAGTTTTATCCGTTTAAAGGTGCCATAAAGGCTATTCGTGAAGCCGCAGAACTGGTTGGCATGGAGAAACTGATGTGGGGCTCGGATTATCCGCGCACGATAACAGCCATTACTTATAAGATGTCTTATGACTTTGTGGTGAAATCCCCGGAATTGTCGGAAGCGGAGAAAACGTTATTCCTGGGCGGGAATGCACGGAAATTCTACGGGTTTGCAGAACTTCCGGAACTCCCATACATTAAAAATATGTCGGAATAGAAAGGAAACAGCCACTATACCGCTAAACAATCACTGTACACATGAAAAAGAATACATATACCATTCCTCTCGCACTGGTTTTCAGCCTTTTCTTCTTGTGGGCGATCAGCAGCAATCTGCTTCCCACAATGATCCGGCAGTTGATGAAAACCTGTGAACTGAACACCTTCGAGGCCTCTTTTACGGAGACCGCTTATTGGCTGGCTTACTTTATTTTCCCTATCCCGATAGCTATGTTCATGAAGCGTTATAGCTATAAGGCGGGAATCATCTTCGGGCTGTTGCTGGCAGCTGTCGGCGGATTGCTGTTCTTTCCTGCTGCCATGCTGAAAGAATATTGGGCTTATCTCTGCATCTTCTTCATTATCGCTACCGGAATGTGTTTTCTGGAGACAGCCGCCAATCCTTATGTCACCGTGCTGGGAGCTCCCGAAACGGCTCCGCGCCGATTGAATCTGGCGCAATCCTTCAATGGACTAGGCGCTTTTATCGCAGCGATGTTTCTGAGCAAGCTGATTCTAAGCGGTACCCATTATACACGCGAGACGCTTCCTGTTGATTATCCGGGAGGCTGGCAGGCTTATATACAACTGGAAACGGATGCGATGAAACTTCCTTATCTGATATTGGCTCTGTTGCTTCTTGCGATAGCGGTCGTATTTGTTTTCTCAAAATTGCCGAAGATTGGAGATGAAGGAGCGGAACCTGCATCCGGAAAGAAAGAAAAACTGATTGATTTCGATGTGCTGAAACGCTCGCATTTACGTTGGGGAGTCATCGCGCAGTTCTTTTATAATGGTGGGCAAACAGCTATCAACAGTCTGTTTCTCGTATACTGCTGCACTTATGCCGGTTTGCCGGAAGATACGGCTACCACTTTCTTTGGACTGTATATGCTGGCCTTCTTGCTGGGGCGCTGGATTGGTACGGGATTGATGGTCAAGTTCCGTCCGCAGGGTATGTTGCTGGTGTATGCTTTGATGAATATCCTTTTGTGTGGTGTCGTGATGCTATGGGGAGGAATGATCGGACTGTATGCGATGCTCGCCATCTCTTTCTTTATGTCTATCATGTATCCTACACAGTTCTCTTTGGCACTGAAAGGACTCGGAAATCAGACAAAGAGCGGTTCGGCCTTTCTGGTAATGGCAATTGTCGGTAATGCCTGTCTTCCTCAGTTGACAGCGTACTTCATGCACGTTAATGAACATATTTATTATGTCGCTTATGGCATACCGATGATTTGTTTTGCGTTTTGTGCCTATTACGGTTGGAAGGGCTATAAAGTAATTGATTAATAAATTTATCTCAAACAAATAAAATGAAAGCAGTTCAAATTGTCAACCCCTCCGAAATGAAGGTGGTTGAACTGGAAAAGCCGACCGTTGGTGCCGGTGAAGTATTAGTAAGAATCAAGTATGTGGGTTTCTGTGGCTCCGACCTGAATACCTTTTTAGGACGTAACCCAATGGTGAAGTTACCGGTAATCCCGGGACATGAGGTAGGAGCGGTGATTGAGGAGATCGGTCCGGATGTTCCGGCCGGCTTTGAAAAAGGGATGAACGTGACATTGAATCCATACACCAATTGTGGTAAATGTGCTTCCTGTCGTAATGGTCGTGTCAATGCCTGTGAGCATAATGAAACGTTAGGGGTACAGCGCAATGGAGTGATGTGCGAATATGCCGTATTGCCTTGGACGAAGATTATTCCGGCTGGTAATATCTCTCCTCGCGATTGTGCGTTGATTGAGCCGATGAGTGTCGGATTCCATGCGGTATCTCGTGCGCAGGTGATCGATAATGAATATGTGATGGTTATTGGCTGCGGTATGATTGGTATCGGTGCCATTGTACGTGCTGCTTTGAGAGGGGCAACGGTCATTGCTGTCGACTTGGATGACGAGAAACTGGAACTGGCGAAAAGGGTAGGTGCTTCTCATGTGATTAACTCCAAGACAGAAAATGTACACGAACGGATGCAACAGATAACGGAGGGCTTCGGTGCCGATGTGGTGATTGAAGCTGTCGGCAGTCCGGTCACTTATGTGATGGCGGTGGATGAAGTCGGTTTTACAGGACGTGTGGTTTGCATCGGTTATGCCAAAAGCGAAGTAGCTTTCCAAACGAAATATTTCGTTCAGAAAGAACTGGATATCCGTGGTTCCAGAAATGCGTTACCTGCCGATTTCCGTGCGGTTATTAATTATATGAAAGAAGGCAACTGTCCGGTGGAAGAACTGATTTCGAGGATAGCAAAACCGGAAGGAGCTTTGGAAGCTATGCAGGAATGGACTGCTAATCCGGGAAAGGTGTTCCGCATACTGGTTGAGTTCTGATAAGTTCTTGTAATAAGAATAGTTGTTGATGCCTGTTGTTTCGGGTATGTAATAAGTGAGAGGAGGCTGAATACAGTCTCCTCTCTTTGGGAGATAGGGTGATGTAACATGAGTAAATATAGATGTAACATTCTTCATTCGATATGTAGCATCACAAAGAAATCATGTAGCATACTTTGGACAATATATCTGTTTGCATTTTCTATTTTTGTGATGTGGAAGATAACAAGGAACATTTTAAATAATTAGCTTTCAAATAATAGATAATGTAGCCAGTTAATAAAAAACGATGATTATGCTGAAAACAAAAATCAACACTATTCTACTGTGTACTCTTTTTACATTGTTCTTTCCGCTATCAGCCGGAGCACAATACCGTAATCCTATTCTTTATGCTGACGTGCCCGATATGTCGGTGTGTCGCGCAGGTGATTACTTTTACATGGTTTCCACTACTATGCACCTGATGCCGGGAGCGCCTATCATGCGTTCGCCGGACATGAAACATTGGGAAACTATCAGCTACGTATTTCCCCGCATTGACGATGGTCCCCGTTATGATCTGCTCGAAGGCACTGCTTACGGGCAAGGACAATGGGCATCATCTATCCGCTATCATGACGGTAAATTCTATGTATGGTTTACAGCCAATGGCGCGCCCGGACGTGGGTTTGTCTATACTGCGACAGATCCGGCCGGTCCCTGGAAACTTCTTTCGCGCCCCCCGCATTTCCATGACGGTTCGCTTCTGTTTGATGATGACGGGCGGGTGTATCTCTTTCACAGTACAGGACAGCTTACGGAGTTGAAACCCGATTTGACCGATGTACTTCCCGGTGGCATCAATCAGCAAATATTTGAACGGGATGCTGACGAACAAGGGCTGTTGGAAGGTAGTTCCGTCATCAAGCATAATGGGAAATATTATTTGCTGATGATTTCTATGGATTGGAGTATTCCCGGCCGTCTGCGTCGTGAAGTATGCTATCGTGCCGATAAGATTACCGGACCTTACGAAAAGCGTGTCATTCTTGAAACGGAGTTTGACGGGCATGGCGGTGTTGGTCAGGGATGCATCGTAGACGGGAAAAACGGTGAATGGTACGGACTGATTTTTCAGGATCGTGGTGGCGTAGGGCGTGTGCCGTGTCTTATGCCTTGTACATGGACGGAAGATGGTTGGCCTATGCTGGGAGACAAGGACGGGCACATTCCGAATGATACCACTTTATCGTATATGTCAATGGATGGTATCTGCGGTTCGGATGATTTTTCCGCTTCCGGGCTTTCCCTCTATTGGCAGTGGAATCATAACCCCGTCGATCAGGCATGGAGTCTTACCGACCGTCCCGGATTTCTGCGTTTGAAAACCTCCCGTGTGGTAGATAACCTGTTTGTTGCTCCCAATACGTTGACCCAACGTATGGTAGGACCGAAATGTATGGGCACTGTCAGTCTCTCTCTGGGGGGGATGAAAGATGGTGACCGTGCAGGATTATCGGCTTTTAATGGTGACAGCGGTGTGCTTACGATTGAAAAGAACGGAAATAAACTGTCTCTTGTGATGAGTGAACAGAAAAGCGTGTTTGAGAAAACGAAGCGTGCCATTAGCCGTGTGGATATGACCGAACAAGCCCGTATACCTCTTAACAAAGAGCTTGTCTACTTGCGTGTGGAAGGTGACTTTACCAATGGACGGGATGAGGCTCGTTTTTCTTATAGTCTTGATGGAAAAGCATGGATACCTGTTGGTCTGCCTGTCAAGATGAAATTTGACTACACCCGTATGTTTATGGGCAGTAAGTTTGCCATATTTAACTATGCTACACGTTCTGTGGGCGGTTATGTAGATGTGGACTCTTTTGATTATTCGTTCTGTGATGCGTCAATGTAACACACAAATATGTATTTGTAACCAATGAAACATTGTTTTATTGGAAAATAGGCTATTTTTGTTTCCAAATTAATCATAACTAATAAGTATAATATTATGAAAAGAGGTTGGATACCGATTATGGGTGTTTGTTTGGTGTTATCGTTTTCGGCATGTAAGCAATTGCTGCCTTACCAGGACACTTCTTTAACGGCGGAACAACGGGCGGAGGATTTGTTGCCCCGGTTGACTTTGGAAGAAAAAGTATCATTAATGCAAAATGCGTCACCTGCTATCCCTCGACTGGGAATTAAAGAATATGAGTGGTGGAATGAGGCGTTGCACGGTGTGGGACGTGCCGGATTGGCTACTGTTTTTCCCCAGTCTATCGGTATGGGAGCTTCTTTTAATGATTCATTATTATATGAAGTGTTCAATGCCACTTCCGATGAGGCTCGCGTAAAATCGCGTATTTTCGGTGAAAGCGGCGTGCTGAAACGCTATCAGGGATTAACATTCTGGACACCGAATGTCAATATATTCCGTGACCCTCGTTGGGGACGCGGTCAGGAAACTTATGGTGAAGACCCTTATCTGACAGGACAAATGGGAATGGCTGTAGTCCGTGGTTTGCAAGGACCGGAAGATGCCAGGTATGATAAGCTGCACGCATGTGCCAAGCACTTTGCCGTTCATTCAGGACCGGAGTGGAACCGGCATAGTTTTGATGCGGAGAATATAGATCCCCGGGATTTATGGGAAACCTATCTGCCTGCTTTTAAAGATTTGGTACAGAAAGCGCATGTAAAGGAAGTGATGTGTGCCTATAATCGTTTTGAGGGAGAGCCTTGTTGTGGCAGTAATCGCCTGTTGATGCAAATATTGCGGGATGAATGGGGATACAAAGGCATTGTAGTCTCTGACTGTGGAGCGATCTCCGATTTCTATAGACCGGGAACGCATGAGACTCACCCGGATAAGGAACACGCCTCGACCGCTGCTGTGCGGACAGGCACAGACCTTGAATGTGGAAGTGAATATGCATCACTGGCGGATGCTGTAAAAGCCGGTTTGATTGACGAAAAAGAAATAGATATTTCATTGAAACGTTTGTTGACAGCACGTTTTGAACTGGGAGAAATGGACGAACAACCGGCTTGGTCGGAAATTCCAACCTCTGTGTTGAATAGTAAGGAACATCAGGCACTGGCTTTGCGTATGGCCCGTGAATCATTGGTGCTCTTGCAGAATAAAAACAACATCCTGCCTCTGAATACCCATCTGAAAGTAGCTGTTATGGGACCTAATGCCAATGACTCCGTGAT
>ERZ772900.3363-NODE-3363-length-10399-cov-66.618233_pt1 | contig 10399 bp, 6 predicted proteins | sample MGYA00512124_ERZ772900 | MGnify/ENA primary metagenome ERZ772900 (study PRJEB29015, sample SAMEA2737716) | human gut metagenome | biome: human gut; feature: human-associated habitat; material: faeces | place: China | collected 2012 ... | reverse complement strand
GCTTATTTTAACACAAAAAAGCTCTCAAAAATTTGGTGATGTCTTAGGAATCATGGAATTTGTCGTTTGAGCACCTTTTTGTCGAATAAGCACTTTTCAAATTGTCGAATGAGCACTTTTTTATCGTGTGAACACTTTTTGAAAATGGGCTTCTGAGACCTTTTTCATCGGCTTTTTACCACACAAATTATTCCAGATTTGCTTTTTTCCATTTGGCAGGCGTACATCCTTCCTTCTCGGTAAATGATTTGATAAAGTTACTGCGGGAAAGAAAACCGGAAGACTCAGCCAGCTTCTGTATATTAATTTTCGGATGCTCTTTCAGTATGTTTTTCGCATACTCCAACCTAAGACCAGTTATCCATTCGCGGAATGTCATTTTATACGTAGTCTTGATATAGGCGGAAAGATAAGTACGGTTCGTATAAAGTATTTTGGACAGTTCTTTTATGGTAAGTCCCTGCTGAACATAGCCGTCTGTCTTTATCCAGTTGTCCACTTTCTCTATAATTTCTGTATAGGACACAGGAACTTCTTCCCCAGAAACTATTTCAGGTTCTGTTTCCGTATCTGTCAGAAGTTTTTCTTCAGACTGTATATCTTGCTCAAAAGCATTTTCTACCTGTTCATAGAATAGCAGGTAGTTCTGATAGCTGTAGAAAAGATAGCTGTAGAATGGGATTGACGACAAAATCCAGATAAAAACATATTTGTCTGGCAGAAATGTCAGCAATCCGCATCCGACACCGAAGATAACTGCCCAATAGGTAAAGATGGACAGCCATTTTATATATGCCCCTATGTCATCTGCATGCGTGTCATCAAAAATTCTGACGGCTCTGCGGTATGCAACAATGACTCTTCGAGCAAGCACAAGTCCGTAAATCACCAGCCATGCAGCCAAAACCAGCAATCCAATCTTTTGCATGGTGCCACCCGGCAGCAGCAGTAATACGACTCCGGAAAGGATTGAGAAGATAACCCATATAATGATGTGTGTCCATGACCTTTTGCGCGTTATGTAGAAACGGTCGAGCAGTGTTATCATTGCTGAGCTGAACAGATAGTAGCACAAAAAGTAGGTGGACAGATTCATCAATATGGCAGAATTGACATTTTGGAACCTTATTCCCAAAAAGAAGTGTACCGAATAATTGGCGGCAAGCAACAGCAGTGCGACACCCATCATCCGCCGGGAGCGAAGATAATTCTCGAAAATTTTCTTTTCTGGTGTCTTGGCAAACAAAAAATAAAAGCCAAAGAACAGCATCAACGGCAGCGCGATACAAAGTGAAAAACTATATATAGATGGTTCCATGTTATGCTTATTTGATTTTGATGCAAATTTAGATAAAATTTCCGAATTATAAGTCAGTTGGGATAAAAATCTACCATATCTCCCAGAAATGGCATACTGCACTTATTATCAAGGAAATAAAGGCTGGTAGATATTTCTTAGATGGGGATATCTACCAGGTTATCTGCCAGAGATGCTGGGAGATTTTGGTTGGGTTGGTTGGTGCAGTTGCTTAGGGGGTGCACTTGTCTCAAGTGCACCAACAGAGGTTAGTTGGTGCAGTTGCTTATGAGGTACACTTGTCTACAGGTTGGTGCACGATTACTTGGTTGGTGCACTTGAGACAAGTGCACCCCCTACAAGTGCACCCCCTGGGAGAACTTGATTGCCACGCTACAACAACTTGATTGCCACGCTACAACAACTTGATTGCCACGCAACGGCAACATGATTGCCACGCTACGGCAACATGGTTGGCTTGGTTGGTGCACTTCTTTTTATGTGGATGCGTGGTATGGGCAGGGATGCCCATACCTCCTATTGAAGAGTGAGGCGGAGGGCTTGTTGGGTGTGTGGGGTGATGCGGAAGCGGTTGTCGGTGCGTTCGCCGACGAGCCAGAGTATGCGTTGTTGGGCATCGGTAAGGACGAGTTGTGCTCGTTTCTCAAAGATGTTCTTCTTGCGGTCGGTGAGATAATCGCTGAGGAGTTTCGTGCCGGTCATGCCGAAAGGAACGAAGCGGTCGCCGGGCTGTATGTGGCGCAGGGTTAGGGGGAACTTGATGTCGGATGCGTCGAGGGAGGCGCAGTCGGCTGTGCGGCTGGGTTCGTAGCGGTCGCCACATTCTTCGGTCTCTACCTTCAGCTTCAGGTTGTCGCTAAGCACGTATGTACCGGTTTCGGGTATGTGCATGGGGCGGACAAGGGGTGTGGGTGTTTTGGGTTGGAGGATGAGGGTGCTGCGGTCGAAGGCGAGTTCGTGTGTGCAGGAGGTGATGATTTTGCCTGTGGGGTTGGTGTCGAGCGAGGTGTATATCTGCTCGATTTGTGCTGAGGTGAAGCCTCGGGGACTGAGTATTTCGTGGAGGGTGTACTCGGGAGAGGGCTGCTGCTTCAGTCGGGGGACGGAGATGGTGAGGGGGTGAGATGGTGTGGTTCCTAACTGCTTGGTTGGTGCACTTGAGACAAGTGCACCCCCTGAAGTGCACTCCCTTGGAGGGATGGTGACATCGGCGATGGCGTGCTGTATGGCGTCGTCGAAGATTTTGAGGGCTTCGGTGACGCGCAGTGATGTCTCGAAGATGGATTGGCTCACACTCGGATTTAGCTCGCGCAGCAATGGTATAACGTTCAGGCGTATCTTATTGCGTTTTACGTCGTTATGGAGATTGGTTGAATCGGTGACGTAACTCTCGCCGAGGGCGTCGAGGTACTGCTCTATCTGCTGGCGACTGTGGGAAAGGAGGGGGCGGATGATGTGGGCGTTGCGCGGTTGTATGCCTCGCAGTCCGCGCAGGCCTGTGCCGCGTACGAGGTTGAGGAGGAGGGTCTCAACACTGTCGTCGCGATGGTGGGCGACGCAGATGTCGTGGGCGTGGATGTCGCGGCGGAGCTGCTCGAAATAGGCGTAGCGCAGGTCGCGTGCTGCCATCTCGATGCTGACATGATGCAGGTCGGCATAGGCGTGCGTGTCGAAATGGACGAGGTGGAGGGGTACGTGGAGGCGACGGCATAGCTGCTTACAGAACTCCTCGTCGCGCAAGGACTCGTCGCCACGCAGATGGAAGTTGCAATGGGCGGCTTCGAGGGTTATGCCTAACTCGGACTCTAAGTGTTTCAGCACGAGGAGCAACGACACGCTGTCGGCACCGCCGGAAAGAGCGATGATGTACTTGCCACCGGGGGTGAGGAGCTGGTGGGCGGTGGCGAAGTGTCGTACTTGGTTGACGAATGTGCTGATTGTTGGTAATTTGTTCATTTGCTGTGTGGTAGGAGGTATGGGTATGGCAAGGATGCCCATACCACTTTTGTAAACAACTTGGGTGCGTGGTATGGGCAGGATGCCCATACCTCCTAAGTGGGGTGCGGTTCCTTAGGGGGTGCACTTGTCTCCGCTCGGCTTTGCCGCTTGCCAGAGCAAGAAGTGCACCAACAGAGGTTGGTTTGTACACTTATTGGTTGGTGCAGTTCTTGCTTGGTTGGTGCACTTGAGACAAGTGCACCCCCTACAAGTGCCCCCTGTGGGGTGCGTGGGTATGGCAAGGATGCCATACCCTCCTACTGTTATTCGACGTAAAGGACTAATCCCTTGAGGTATTCACCCTCTGGGTGGTAGATGTTAATCGGGTGATCGGCAGGCTGGTGGATCTGATGCAAGATGCGCACTTTGCGGTTGGCCTGCACTGCAGCTGTGAAGACAGCGTTGCGGAAGTTCTCCTTTGTGACTATCTGCGAGCAGCTGAAGGTGAAGAGGATGCCACCGGGCTTTATGCGCTGTAATCCTTTGACGTTGAGGCGTGTGTAGCCTTTGAGGGCGTTGCGCAAGGCTGCGCGGTGCTTGGCGAAGGCGGGCGGGTCGAGCACGATGAGATCATAGGTCTTGTCGTTGGCATCGAGGAACTTGAAGGCGTCCTCGCAGAAGGCAGCGTGACGTTCGTCGCCGGGGAAGTTGAGGGCGATGTTTCTGTTGGTGAGCTCGATGGCTTTTGCGCTGCTGTCGACAGAGTGGACGAGTTTTGCTCCGCCACGCATGGCGTAAACGGAGAAGCCACCGGTGTAGCAGAACATGTTGAGGACGGAGCGTCCCTTGGAGTAGGTCTCGAGGAGGTGGCGGTTCTCGCGCTGGTCGACGAAGAAGCCGGTCTTCTGTCCTTTCAGCCAGTCGATGTGGAAGTTCAAGCCGTTCTCCATAGCCACGTCGCTGCCCATCGAGCCGTAGATGAAGCCGTTCTCGTGCTCTACGTCTGCCTTAAAGGGGAGAGTTGTCTCGCTCTTGTAGTAGACGTTCTTTATCTCGCCTTCGGAAGCTCTCACAAGAGCCTCGCATATCTCATGGCGAACGAGGTGCATACCAACGCTGTGTGCCTGCATGACTGCGGTGTCGCCATAGCAGTCGATGACGAGACCGGGGAGGTTGTCGCCCTCGCCGTGCACAAGGCGGAACGTGTTGTTGTTCTCACGGCCGATGAGTCCGATAGCCTGGCGCATCTGCCAAGCCGACTGCAGGCGCGAGAACCAGAACTCGCCGTCTATCTCGACATCGCGGAAAGACAACACGCGCACTGCGATAGAACCGATCTGATACATGCCGACTGCGATGAAGTCGCCTTGCGAGGTGAATACGCGCACGATTTCGCCTTCTTCTACGCCTTCTTCAATCTCGGCTACGGCACCGGAGAATATCCAAGGATGGAAACGCTTGAGGCTTTCCTCCTTACCTTTCTTTAAATATAGTGTTTTGTACATATTCTAATACTCAGGAGGTATGGGCATCCTGCCCATACCATCTATTAATATCTATTTGGTTGGTGCAGTGGGGACCACTGCACCCCCTGGTGGGGTGCGTAGTTTTATTCTTCTTCGACTATCTTCAATTCGTAGTCGTGGGTAGCCATCAGTTGCATTATCTCGTTGTAGAGGCGTATGCACGCCCATGCGTCGATAGCGGCATACTCCTTCTGCTTGTCGGTAAGCACGTCCGCCTCCCAGTTGGTGAGGCGCTGTCGCTTGCTGATTTTCTCGCCGAAGAGGTTGGCGTAGAGTTTTTGCAGACTTTTATCCTCGACACCGATATTGCCGATGATGTCCTGGATGTCGATGAACCAACCCGGCTCGAACTCGCGACGGCGATGGAGCGAGAGCAGGTCGTCGTGCCACGAGAGACCAATTATCGGCACGAGTTTGTTGCTGAGCAAGCGCACAAGCGAATCGGGCAAACCGATGTGGTTGAGACGGAAGAGGAAGCACTGGTCGTGGGTGGCAACTTGCAATAGCGCAACCTTATGGTTCTGTCCACGACGGAATGCAGGGCGCGTCTCGGTGTCGACCCCCAACACGTCGCACGTGAGAAGATAGTCGACAGCGCGGTCGGCTTCTGACTCGTTGAGTACCACTGTTATCCGACCCTGAAAATCGACCAATGGCAGAGAATTTATAATGCTTTTATCAAATTTATTGTATATTGTTTTCATCTTGATGTGGAAAGATTTTGCAAAATTAGAAAAAAGTTGCGAATTTATGGTCGTTTCCAACTTTTTTCCACTAATTTTGTAAACAATTTAGGCAGGATGCCCATAACTCCTACGGTGTGGGATGCGTGGTATGGGCAGGATGCCTATATATCCTACTGCGTGGGGTGCGTGGTATGGGCAGGATGCCCATACCTCCTAATATATGAACACAATTTCAAACAAAATATATGGCAAAGAAAAAGACGGAGCGCAAAGCCTCTAATTTTAAAGAAGCAATAGGACTGCAAAGTATTCTCAAAAGTGAGCGTACCGACTTCCTGTTGGGCATGGTGATAGCACTGTTCGCTGTCTATACCTTCGTGGCATTGTTCTCTTACATAAATACGGGAGCTGAAGACCAAAGCCTGCTCGAACACACACGCCCTGGCGAATGGCTCAATCAAGGCAAGGTGTTTAAGAACTATTGTGGTTCGATGGGAGCTATATTATCCTACACCCTCGTTACTAAAAACTTTGGTTACGCAGCATTCTTCGTGCCTTGCTTCTTGCTTGTTTCGGGCATCAAGATGATGCAGATATATGTGCTGAACATTTGGAAGTGGTTCTTCGGAATGGGCATAGCCATGATATGGTTGTCGGTGTTCCTTGCTAAGGTACTCGCACCACTCATGCCAGAGGCTATTTTCAACCCTGGTGGCTACCACGGATCAGTCTGCGTCGACTTCACCGAAAATGTGATTGGACCTCCGGGACTAACTGCTGTCTTATTCTTCACGGCGATAGCGTTGCTCACATTCGTCAGCAAGCAGACCATTACATGGGTGCGCCGTATGTTCAATCCCATAAAGAGCTTCACGGGTAAGGCTTCGGAGATTGTTACGGACAAACTGTCGAACACCGATAGCGACACAACGGGCATTGAGGATGGGCACACCAAGTTAAGCACGGAAGATGATAAGACAACAAACTCTGCTAAAGAAACGGGAAAAGAGAGCGAACCAACACCGGTTATAGACCTCACCGAATTCTCTAACCTCGGAGCAAAGAAACCGAACAAGGCTACAGCCGAACCGATAATAACCGCTACTCCCACCCCCACCCCCATCAAAACGGATGGCGAAAAACTGACCGTAGAGGTGGGTAAAGACGAAAAAGCGAAGGGCGAACAACTCCCCGACGAGGCTATCAATACGCCGATTAATCCGCTTGAACCATTCACACGATACAAGTACCCGACACTTAGTCTGCTCACCAAAGACGAGAACGACGGCAAGCCATACATCGATATGGATGAAATCAAGGCGTATAACGAAGAGATTATCAAGGTGCTCAAGAGTTTCGGCATCGAGATACGCGAGATAAAAGCTACGGTGGGTCCGACTATCACGCTCTACGAGATCACTCCGGCAGAGGGCATTCGCATCACAAAGATACGCAATCTCGAAGACGACATCGCGCTACGCCTTTCGGCTCTCGGCGTGCGTATCATTGCACCAATCCCAGGCAAGGGCACCATCGGTATTGAGGTGCCGAACAAAAAGCGCCATAATGTATCGATGGAGAGTATTCTGAACTCGAAAAAGTTTCAGGAGACGAAGTACGACTTGCCTATCGTGCTCGGAAAGACCATCACCAACGAGGTGTTCATGGCAGACCTTACGAAGATTCCACATCTGCTCGTAGCCGGTGCTACGGGTCAGGGTAAGTCGGTAGGTCTGAACGTGATCATCACTTCGCTGCTCTACAAGAAGCACCCTAACGAACTGAAGCTCGTGCTCATCGACCCGAAGAAGGTGGAGTTCAGTGTCTACTCGCCTATCGCTGACCACTTCATGGCACAGGTGGACGACGACGACGAGCCAATCATCACCGATGTGACAAAGGTAGTACGCACGCTGAAGAGTCTGTGTACGCTTATGGACCACCGCTACGACTTGCTGAAATTAGCAGGCGCACGCAACTTGAAGGAATACAACGACAAGTTCCTGCATCGCCGTCTAAACCCGGAACACGGTCACGAGTTCATGCCGTACATAGTGGTTATCATCGACGAGTTCGGCGACCTTATCATGACAGCCGGCAAGGAGGTGGAAATGCCAATCGCACGTATCGCTCAGTTGGCACGTGCTGTCGGCATACATATGATTATTGCCACACAGCGTCCTACCACATCAATCATCACTGGTAACATCAAGGCGAACTTCCCTGGACGTATCGCCTTCAAGGTGAGCTCGATGATGGACTCGCGCATCATCCTCGACCGTCCGGGTGCTAACCAGCTCATCGGTATGGGCGATATGCTCTACCTCAACGGCAACGAGCCGACACGTGTGCAGTGTGCATTCATCAGCACGAAAGAGATTGGCGAGATTAACGAATTCATCGAACATCAGTCGGGTCCGACACATCCTATGGAGCTGCCAGAACCGAAGGGCGACGACTCGGAAGGCGGTGGCAACACGGGCGGTGCAGACATGGGCAGTCTCGACCCGTTCTTCGAGGAGGCAGCACGCTCCGTTATCGTCAGTCAGCAAGGCAGTACGAGTATGATACAGCGTCGCTTCTCTATCGGCTACAACCGTGCCGGACGACTCATGGACCAGCTTGAGAAGGCAGGCATCGTGGGCGCAGCACACGGCAGTAAGCCGCGCGATGTGCTCATCGCTGACGAGGGCCAGCTGACAGCCATCATGAACCAACTGAGAGGTTAATAAGAAACTGGATATAAATAACAAAACACATAGTAGAATTATGAGACGTTTGTTTTTAGGAATTATCATTACAATGTGCATGGCTTGGTTTGGTGTAAGCACAAGCACAGCACAGAAGAACGATGCCGCAGCACGAAAGATACTGGACCGCACGGCAAAAGTAATAGGCAGATCGGGCGGAGCAAGTGCTTCGTTCACAATGAGCAATGCTTCAACCGGAACCGTGTCGGGCACCATAGCCATTAAGGGCAACAAGTTCAACGCTCGCACATCGCAAATGACAGTATGGTACAACGGCAAGACGCAGTGGACGTACATGAAGAAGAACAACGAGGTGAACGTAAGTACGCCTACACAAGCTCAACAGCAGATGATGAACCCCTACTCGTTCATCACAATGTACAAGACAGGCTACAAGATGTCGGCTACAACCTCTGGCGCAAACGACGAGGTGCATCTCGTGGCACAGAACAAAAACAAAAGTATCGCGGAGATGTACATCACCATCAATCGTAAGACGGGTGTGCCATCAAAGGTAAAGATGAAGCACAAGGGAAAGTGGAGCACCATCACGGTGAGCAACTTCTCGCCGAAGAGCCTCTCTAACGCAATCTTCACATTCAACTCAAAGGATTATCCCACAGCTGAAGTTATCGACCTTAGATAAGATTTTAAGGTCGACGACTTGGCTTCAGACAAATACAACATGAAATGCACCATCCCTAAATTTGAACTTATCAGACTGCTGTTGCGGCATCGTAAGCTTGCCGACGACCGCAGTCTGAGCGCAACGGAAAACAAGTTTGCCAAGTTTTTCATTTTATTCTCTATCCTCATTATCGTCATCTACCTTATGGGACTGGCGGTTGGCTTATCACTCATTGTAAATAGCGACATCACTGCAACGGCAACCGAAAATCTGTGCATAGGCATACCGTTTCTGCTGCTTGTCGACTTCAACATGAGGTTTACGATGCAGCAGACACCTGCACACATTATCAAGCCCTACATACTACTACCATTGCCACGATACACATGCATCGACGCCTTCATATACAGCTCGCTCATCAGCAAAAGCAACTTTGTCTGGTTTGCATTCTTCCTGCCCTACGCATTGATGTCGATAGTGTTCAGCTACGGCATGGCAACAGCTACGCTGACAATGCTGCTCTGCCTGGTGCTCATCCTCATCAACAGTCAGTGGTACGCGATAGCACGCACGCTCATCAACCGCTCGGTAATATGGTGGATACTACCTATTATTATATATGGTATAGAAGCAATGCCGCTGTACGTTGGCAGCAATGCTGGTTGGAATCAGTTCTGCAACTTCTACTCCACCGTCGGTACGATGCTCGACAAGCACAACGTGCTACCAATCTTTATTGCAATCGTGGTGCTTGCAGGCATTACTGCTGTCAACCGCCGACTGCAATACGTAAGTATAGAGCGCGAGTTGATGCGCACGGAGGTGAAGAAGAGTGTGAAGAAGGTCAATAAGTTTGCCTTCTTCGAGAAGTATGGCGAGATTGGACTCTTCATGCAACTCGAGATAAAGCTGCTGCTTAGGAACGCCACTCCGAAGAAAGCCTTGAGGTCGGGCTTCTTCACTATGGCTATGATCTGCGCGTTTATTGTTTTGTCGGACGTGTACGACTCAAGCGGCATGACAAACTTCTGGGGACTGTATGCGTTTATGATATTCGGCACAATGAACCTGCTCGGACTGATGAGCTACGAGGGCAACTACATCGACTGTATGCTGACACACCGCGAGAACATCCTCTCACTGCTCAAGGCAAAGTATGTGTTCTACTCTCTGCTACTGATTGCGCCGTTCCTGCTTATGCTGCCTGCAGTGATAAGCGGCAAGTGGTCGCTGCTGATGCTCGTGAGCTACATGATATTCACAATGGGCTTCCAGTACTTCGTAGCCTTTCAGACGGCTATCTACAACAAGATAACTATTCCGCTGAACACTAAGATGACTGACAAGGCAGGTCTGAAGACCAACTACATACAATTAGTATTAGTGGCTATCGTGTTCATCGTGCCAAACATTCTTGTTAATGTACTACAGTCAATATTCTCAGAGAACATCGCATACCTGACAATGCTACTCATCGGATTAGGCTTTATTGCTACCCACCGACTGTGGCTGCGCAACGTCTACAACCGACTGATGAAGCGCAAATACGAAAA
>ERZ772900.3361-NODE-3361-length-10405-cov-4.035362_pt1 | contig 10405 bp, 5 predicted proteins | sample MGYA00512124_ERZ772900 | MGnify/ENA primary metagenome ERZ772900 (study PRJEB29015, sample SAMEA2737716) | human gut metagenome | biome: human gut; feature: human-associated habitat; material: faeces | place: China | collected 2012 ... | reverse complement strand
CATACGATAATGAGTATTTCTTTGGTGACGATATCTTAGTGGCACCTATCACTGAGAAATCTGATGCAAGAGGTATCACGACAAAGGATGTATGGTTGCCAGAAGGAAAATGGTGGAGTGTGTCTACTAATGAATTGATAGAAGGTCCTCGTTTGGTTACCATGTCATTCACAGATAAGCAGATACCTTATTTCTATCGTCAGGGAGCATTGATTCCTAACAATCCTGCAGACGTGATGAATGTTACGGAACGTCCTTCGCAATTGGTGCTCAACATAATTTCTGGAGAGAATGGCAAAGGTTCCATTTATGAGGATGATGGTGATAATCCTGATTATTCATCTAATTATGCAGAGACTATGCTTAGCCAGAGCTTTGATGGGCATGTAGGTGAGTATGTCATTTCTCCTCGCAAGGGTACATCTAAGGAGGCTCCAAGTAGTCGCTCTTATAAATTGTTGATATACAATACAGATAAGCCATTGTCCGCTAAGGTGGATGGAATGCAAGTTACTTTCACTTACAATGCGGAGAGCAAGTGTACTACGATTGAGGTGCCTTCTGCAAGTTGCTCTATGGAGCGTCGCATAGAAGTGGAGTATGCCACAAGTTCTGCTGTGGCAAGTATCACGGCAAATGATGCAAAGGTAGCTTATGACAGTGCCAGCACAAAGTTTATCGCATCTGTCCAATGCTCAAAGAAAATATTGGTAGAGTAATCAAGATAATTATCATAAAAAAATTATACTATCCAAATAATAATTTTAAAACAACAAAAAATGAAGACATTCCTAAAAAAGACAATTGCACTGGCATGTTTTGCCATGCTGATGCCTCTTTCGCTTCTTGCGCAAGATGTTCTGAAAGTGCACGGAGTCGTTACTGACCCTTCGGGTGAACCCCTGATAGGTGTCAATGTAAAGGCTGGTTCGAGCAAATCGAATGCTGTTACCGATTTGGATGGAAAGTATTCCATCGAAGTTTCTCCTAAATCTACGCTTACCTTTTCTTATGTAGGTTTTGAGACTGTTGTGGAATCTGTGAAAGGTCGCCGACAGTTAGATGTTACCATGAAAGAAAGCTCTGATGTTCTTAATGAAGTCGTTGTTATCGGTTATGGTACCATGGATAAGAAAGAACTTACCTCTGCGATCTCTCATGTGGGCGAGAAAGACTTCCTCACCATCAGTTCTCCTGATGTATCTATGATGATCCAGGGTAAGGTGTCGGGCGTGAGCATCACCAATACGGCTGTAGGTGACCCTAACAATCAGGCAAGCATCCAGATTCGTGGTGTCTCCTCTCGTGCCGCAGGCAACGGTCCTCTGATTGTGATTGATGGTGTGCCAGGTGGCAACCTCACCAACATCAATCCTAATGACATCGCTTCTTTCGACGTATTGAAGGATGGTGCAGCCTCTGCTATCTATGGTACTCGTGGTTCTAATGGTGTCATCTTGGTTACTACCAAGAAGGGAAGCAGGGACGGCAGAACACACGCTTCTTACTCTACCTCTTATACTTGGAACACGATGGTGAAAGACCTGAAGATGATGAACGCTCAGGATTTCCGTGATGTTCGTCTGGGATGGGGTGACTCTGGCGTTGACCTCGGCGGTAATGTAGATTGGCTTGATGCCGTCAGCCGTACAGGTACTACCATGCAGCATACCCTGACCCTCAGTGGTGGCAATGACAAGAGCAACTATCGTGTGAGTGCCGATTATCGAGATGCCAAGGGTATCGACCTTCGTTCTCGTCGTCAGGAGTATGGCGCTCGTGCCAACATCATGCATACCACCAAGGGTGGACTCTTCACCATTACTGCCAATGTGGCTCCTCGTGTCATTTATAGTGACAAGGCAGACTATAGCGTATTCAAGGATGCCCTTGAGGCTAACCCAACTACTCCTTTGATGGATCCAGATAATCCGATTCGTTATTATAATTTCAAGGGACAGGTTGTTGGTTCTAACCCTGTGGAGCGTCAGGTCTTGGAAACCGATAAGGATGATATTCGTTTGATAGACTGGGATGGTACTGTTAAGTTGAATCTTTTGCCTTTGTTGGCTAAGGATGCTTCTGGCAATCATCATCTCTCTACACAGATTATGTTTGCTGACTATCAGTATACCCACGATGCGTCTTGGTTCCGTCCTTCTACCAGCACCATAGCTATTGAGAGTGGTCGTGAAGGTGAGGCAAGTCGTTCTTCCAGCAAGGAGAGCCAGTATGTAGTAGAGTGGCTCAACAACTATAGCGGTAGTTTCGGCAAACACAATGTGAAGGCTATGGCAGGTTACTCTTACCAGTATTCTCAGTATTCTGGTTTGAACGCATCCAACAAGGATTTTCCTAATGATGCTCTGGGTCCAGACAACTTGGGTGCTGGCGAGTTTAACAAGGAAGAAGGTGAGGTAAACATGGGCAGTTACAAGAATGATGCCAAGCTCATTGCTTTCTTCGGTCGTGTAAGTTACGACTATGCAAGCAAATATATGTTTACCGCTTCTCTTCGTCATGAGGGTTCTTCTAAATTTGGTGCTAACCATAAGTGGGGTAATTTCCCAGCTGTTTCTGCTGGTTGGCGTATCTCTGAGGAGAAATTCATGAAAGGTATCAAGTGGATTAATGATTTGAAGCTTCGTGCCGACTATGGTGTGACGGGTAACCAAAACTTCGATAGCTACAAGTCATTGAATACCATGACAGGATTTGGCTACTATATATATAATGGTAAGTTCTTACAGGTTTGGGGTCCAGCCAAGAATGTGAACCCTGACTTGATGTGGGAGAAGGGTAAGAACTGGAACGTAGGTATCGACTTCTCTTTGCTCAACAATCGCATCTATGGTTCTTTGAACTATTTCAACCGTAAGCAGCAAGATTTGCTGGGTGACTATAAGGTTTCTGTTCCTCCATACCTATTCGACAATACTTTCGTCAATGTAGGTACGATGAAGAACTACGGTTTTGAGTTCGACCTCAATTTCCGTCCAGTTACTACCAAGGATTTCTCTTACGATTTCAACCTCATCGGTTCTACCATGCAGAATAAGTTCGTAAGCTTCAGCAACTCCCAGTTTGTAGGTCAAGACTATTATGATGAGGTAAGCACATCCGATCCATATCCTTACTATAATTTGCAGCGCATAGAGAAGGGTGAGTCTATCGGTAACTTCTATATGTGGAGATATGCTGGTCATACAGAGGATGGCGAGTGGTTGGTCTATGACAAGAGCGGTGACATCATCCGTGCTTCCCAAGCAACGGCAGACGACCGTGTGAAGGTGGGCAATGGTTTGCCTAAGTTTACCTTGTCTTCCAGCCAGAACTTCCGCTATCGCAACTTCGACTTGTCGTTGTTCTTCCGTGGTGCGTTTGGATATGACATCTTCAACATCCACGATTTCTATTATGCCAACCGCAACTTCACTGGCAACCGCTTGCAGAAGGCATACGGCAAGAACTTCAAGATTTCAGGCAATGCCAACCCTGTGGTTTGTGATTATTTCTTGGAGCGAGGCGACTACCTGAAGCTTGACATGGTAACATTGGGTTATACGCTTAATCTCGAAAAGTGTCGTTTCATCGACCGCATTAGAGTATATGGAACTGTAAAGAATGTGTTTACCCTCACCAAGTTTAGCGGTGTAGATCCTTCTACTTTTCAGGTGAATGGGCTTACTCCAAGTGGACAAGGTTCTCGCGACTATTATCCTTCTACCCGCCAGTTTATTCTTGGTTTGAACGTAGACTTCTGATAATCATCTAAAAACAAAGTAAAATGAAAATATTTAATTATATTGTATCTGCTGCTTTTTGTACTCTTACAATGGCAAGCTGTACTGATTTGAGTGAGACTCTCTACGATCAGGTGGCATCAGGCAACTATTATAATACCAAGAACGATGTGGTAAGAGCCACATTTCGTCCTTTTGAACATGCTTATTGGAGCATTAAGAGCCGTCATGTACTCAACGAACTTACTGCCGACCAATTGATTACTCCTACCCGTGATGGTTGGTGGGATGATGGTGGAAACTGGCGTAGATACCACTATCATGAGTATAATGTAGAGGACGGAGGTGATTGCCAGACCGAATGGAATGGTTGCTTCCAGGGTATCATGCAGAGTTGTAAGGTCATAGAGGACTTAGGCACGCTTTCTTTTGAAAAGTTCGGTTTCTCACAGTCTGAGTTCAACAACCTTACAGCCCAGTGCCGCGTGTTGCGAGCATGGTTCTACCTTCGTTTGCTCGATGGTTTCCGCAATGTGCCATTGGTGACCACAACCACAGGTGCTTCCATGAAGCAAGTGGAGCCTAAGGTAATCTACGATTTCATAGAGAGCGAGTTGAAGGAGTGCTTGCCACTTCTTGTTGAGAAGACAGAGCTTGGAACAAACTCTACCCTTCAAGGTCAGTGGACCAAGGCAGCAGCAGCTTCCTTGTTGGTTCGTCTTTACCTCAATGCCAAGGTATATATCGGTGAAGACCGTTATGCCGAGTGTGCCCAAGTAGCTCAAGATATCTTGGATGGCAAGTATGGCAAGTATCAGGTGGCTGATCGCTGGGATGCAGCTTTCGATTGGGACAATGATGCCTGCGATGAGGTTATCTTCGGATTCCCAGGTGCTCCTGGTTATAGCCATTGGCAGTATGATGCTGATACCTATAACTGGACTGTTCCTGCACGTGCCAACTATTATCTCAATGATACCAAGAACAAGGCAGGTGGTCATAACACGAAGTATGCAGCTTCTCCAAGCTATGCGCCTAACGGTACGATGTATAAGTACGACTTGGGTATGCCTATCCAGAAATTCAAGAAATATCCAGACGATGTGCGTCTTAAACTCTATCGCAACTTAGGTAACAGCAAGCGTGAGGGTATGTTCTTGTTCGGATACTTGGAGTATAAGGATGAGAATGGTGCTACCAAGCGTGTAAAGGCACCAGAGGTAGACTATGAGTTGTATATCCGTGATGCTGTGGGTAAGTTCCAGAGCACTCCTCCTACCAAGTGGCTATCTGCAACCTCTTCTACCTTGCGTGATGGTGACCATAACTCAGGTTGGCATTTCGTAAAATATCCTCTTTATAGCGATGATGATGAGCATCAGTTGGAGAGCGATTATACAGAGATTCGTTTGCCAGAGATTATCTACTCGCTCGCAGAGTGCAAACTTCGTCAAGGCAAGCCAGAGGAGGCAGGTAAGTTGCTCAACAGCGTGCGCAAGCGTAATTATCCTGCTGCTGATTATGAGGAGTATCTCTATGCGCCTGAGGGTAATGCCAAGCTTGACCTGGACGAGATGCTCGATGAGTGGGGACGTGAGTTCTTCGCAGAGAGCCGTCGCCGTATCGACCTCATCCGCTATGGCAAGTTCTCTTCTGGTACCTGGTGGGACAAGACTCCAGATGCCGACAAACATACAGAGATTTGGCCTATCATGCGTGATGTCTTGAATGCAAACCATGAGTTGGTTCAGAATCCTGGTTATAATAAGTAAACCATTTTTAATAAGATACAATTATGAAACGAAATATTCAATTGAAGCAATTCAGCCTCAGCTTGTTTATTTTCTCTCTCCTGATGACCTTGTTTACTGGTTGTGATGGCGAGAAAGACTTGAAGATCATTGATGGTAATCTGCCAATTAAGACTTCTACGTTGTTCATGGTGGGTGATGCAACCCCAAATGGATGGAGTATAGACGATCCAACTCCTTTTACCCAAAAGGCAGATGACCCTATGCTCTTTACTTGGGAGGGTACTCTCAATGCTGGAGAAATGAAACTTTGTCTTGTAGCTGGTAGTTATGACAATCCGTTTATCCGTCCAGTCAATGACCAAGAGATAATCTCTAAGTCAAATGTTAGTGGACAGACTTTTGCGATGTGGGCAGGCGACCCTGATAACAAGTGGAGAGTTACAGATGCTGGTAAATATCGTCTTACGTTTGATATGCGCAATTGGACCATGTCTACCGAATACCTAGGTGAGAAAGAAAAGCCAGCTGTTGAGCCTATATCTTTAGAGCACCTGTATATTATCGGAAGCGCTACTCCTGGTGACTGGGACTGGGAACAGGCAACTGAACTTACGAAGATTTCTGACTACATCTTTGTATACGAAGGAGAATTAAAGACAGGTGAATTGAAATTTAGTGGCGAAAAAGATTGGGGTGCTTCCTTCATCCACTGCCCTTCAGATGGTGTCAAGATTAACAAAGATGGTGTAGAGGATGAGAAGTTCGAATATTACGCTGGTGGTAACGACAACAAGTGGAAAGTAGAGGTACAGGGCAAGTATCGCTTAACCTTGGATCTTGAGCACTGGACCATCAAGTCAGAGTTCTTGGGTGAGCTTCAGAAAGAAACACATATCTATATGATAGGTGATGCTACCGCAGGTGGTTGGGCTTGGGACAAGGCGCAAGAGTTTACCCAGGATGCATCTAACAAGGATGTATTTACATGGGAAGGTCAACTCACGGAGGGTACATTTAAGATGAGTGAGGAGAAAGATTTCAACGCTCCTTTCTATCGTCCTTCTTCTGCCAATGTCACAGTAGATGCTAGTGGAGTTTCGGCTTCAGATATGGTCTTCACGGCAAGTCCTGACGACCAGTGGAAAGTAACAGAGGCAGGTACTTATCAAATCACCATTGACATCAACAACAAAACGATAAAGGTGGTAAAGAAATAATCAATTAAAACGATTAGAAAAATGAAAAAAACAATATTATTTTCCATGGCGATAGCTGCCGTTTCTCTGTTTGGCTCTTGCGCCAATGATGTAGAAATGAACTATCCTCCTACCCACGAGCTATCCAATCTTCCTGTAGTTGAGGGTATCCATGATGGTGTGAAGGCTCCTCTCTACTGGAGTGTATATGAATATTGTTTGTTGGAAAACGCCAAGGGCGTAAACAACAATGATATGGACCTTACCTCCGACCAGTGGGACAACATCATCGACTATGTAGCAACCAATCTCAAACCATCGGGCTATGACATGATTTGTACGGATGGTTTTATCCCTATGCTTGCCAAAGATGAGAGTGGCTATATGACCCATTACGGCTCTCAGGCTCTCAAGGATATTGCTGCCAAGTGTAAGGCTAAGGGCTTGAAATTAGGTGTTTACGACAATCCTCTCTGGATTCATGGTCCAAGAGAAACCAAGATAGAGGGTACGGAATACACATTCAACGACCTCTTCTATAATGGCGAGAATAAGGACAAGTTGTCTCATCCTACTGCCAAGGACATGGATTTCTCTTGGGCTGTAGCCGAGAATCCCGGTTGCAAGGAGTATATCGATGGCTTCTTCAAGCATTACAAGGAGATGGGTGTAGAGTTCATCCGAATGGACTTCCTCTCTTGGTATGAGGATGGACAGGATCGCAACATCGGTGTCACTGGTCGTGGCTATGGTCGCGGGACCTATGCGCTCGCCATGCGATACATCGCCGAGTCTGCCAAGAAATATGGTATCTTCACCTCACTTGTGATGCCTCACTTGTATGCCGACGCCCAGGTAGAGAGCCTTTATGGTAACATGGTTCGTATTGTGGCTGATACTGGTACTGGTGGTTGGTGGCACTGTTCAGCCCAAGACAAGGGAAAATCTTATCGCACATGGCCTAACTGCATGAATATGTTTGATGGATTTACCTATTGGTCGCATATCAGTGGTCGCAACAAGGTGATTCTTGATGGTGACTTCATTCGCCTCAATACTTTCAATACTGATGCCGAGAAGCAGACAGTGGTATCCTTGCAGTTGATGGCAGGTGGTCCTGTGGCAGCTTCTGATCTGCCTACTACCATTGGCAATGACATGAAGTATTATACCAATGCCGAACTTCTTGAACTCAACAAGGATGGCTTCGTAGGCAAGCCTCTCAGCGATAAACTCAACGACAGAAATAATGAAATCTGGTATGGTCAGATGACCAATGGCGATTATGTGCTTGGCATTTTCAATCGTAATGACAACTCTGATCAAATTACAGTGGATTTCAGTACGCTTGGTATACAAGGCGAGAAACAAATTCGCGACCTTTGGGAGCATGTAGACGAGGGTAGTGCCTCTTCTATCACTGTTACCATTCCAGCCCATGGTTGCAAGATTGTAAGACTCAAATAAGTAAATTTAATAATAACTAATTATTATCAGACCAAATGAATAGTAAAAAGAATAAACATTGTGCAACGTCCCTCTCTCGTTTAGGGGGACTGTTGACTAACATCTTGTTGGGGTGCATGATGCTCTTCTCTGTAGGTGCATCTGCTCAGAAAGTGTCCTCTCCTGATGGTAACCTAAGTGTTGAATTCTCGCTCACGGGTGATGGTGTTCCTACTTATCAAGTGTCATTCAAGGGCAAGCAAGTCATCAAACCTAGTACATTGGGTATTGAGCTGGCTGAGGAAAACTCATTGATGGACAAGTTTCGTATCAATAAGACCTCTACATCTACCTTTGATGAGACATGGCAACCTGTATGGGGTGAGGAGAAGGAAATTCGCAACCATTACAATGAGCTGTTTGTAGAGATGGAAAAACCATCTAATGGTAGGTTCATGAATTTGCGCTTCCGTGTCTACAATGATGGTGTGGGGTTCCGTTATGAGTTCCCATTGCAAAAATATCTACCTTATTTCGTGGTAAAGGCAGAGCATACTCAGTTTGCCATGACTGGTGACCATAAGGCATGGTGGATTCCTGGTGATTATGATACTCAGGAATATGACTATACAGAATCAAAGCTTTCTGAAATCAGAGGTTTGTTTCAAGGAGCAGTGAGCAGCAATGCTTCGCAGACCATCTTCTCACCTACAGGTGTGCAGACCTCATTGCAGATGAAGACAGCTGATGGCATTTATCTCAATATCCATGAGGCTGCTTTGGTGGATTACTCTTGCATGCATTTGAATCTCGATGACAAGAACCTCGTGTTTACCTCTCAGCTTACTCCAGATGCACAAGGCAACATGGCTCACATGCAGACCCCATGCCATACTCCATGGCGTACCATCATGGTAGTGGACGATGCTCGCAAGGTGCTTGCCTCTCGCCTTATTCTCAATCTGAATGAGCCTTGCAAATATTCAGATACTTCATGGATCAAACCTGTCAAGTACATAGGTGTTTGGTGGGAGATGATAGGTGGTGGCAAGCAGTGGTCTTATACCAACGACCTTCCATCTGTCAAATTGGGAGAAACCGACTATACCAAGGTAAAGCCTCATGGTCAGCATCCAGCCAATACAGAGAACGTGAAGAAGTATATCGATTTCGCTGCCAAGAACGGATTCTCACAGGTACTTGTAGAAGGTTGGAACATAGGTTGGGAAGACTGGTTTGGTCATAGCAAGGACTATGTGTTCGACTTTCAGACTCCTTATCCTGATTTCGACATTAAGTATCTCAATGACTATGCTCACTCCAAGGGTGTGCGCTTGATGATGCACCATGAGACCTCAGCTTCTGTGCGTAATTATGAGCGTCATTTGGAGGCTGCCTATAACTTGATGAATAAGTATGGTTACAATTCGGTGAAGAGCGGATATGTAGGTAACATCATTCCTCGTGGCGAGCATCACTATGGTCAGTGGCTCAACAATCACTATCTTTATTGCGTAACCGAGGCTGCCAAGCACCATATCATGGTCAATGCTCATGAGGCTACTCGCCCAACAGGTCTTTGTCGTACCTATCCTAACTTGATAGGCAATGAATCTGCTCGTGGAACAGAATATGAGTCTTTCGCAAGCAACAAGGTTTTCCATACCACTGTATTGCCTTTCACTCGTTTGCAAGGTGGTCCTATGGATTATACCCCTGGTATCTTGGAGGGCGATATGAACAAGATTGATCCAAGCAAGCATCATCATATCAACTCTACCTTGGCTCGTCAGTTGGCGTTGTATGTTACGATGTACAGTCCATTGCAGATGGCAGCTGATATCCCAGAGAACTATGAGAAGTATGCAGATGCCTTCCAGTTTATCAAGGATGTAGCTATCGACTGGGATGAGAGTCGTTATCTTGAGGCTGAGCCTGGTCAGTATATTACCATTGCCCGCAAGGCTAAGGGCGAAGACAAGTGGTTTGTTGGTTGTACAGTGGGGGAGACTCCTCATCAGTCTACCCTGAAACTTGATTTCCTTACACCGGGCAAGAAGTATGTTGCTACAATCTATGCCGATGGCAAGAATGCAAGCTACAAAGCCAATCAGCAGTCATACGTCATCACTAAGCGTGTGGTAACCAATAAATCTACCCTTAAACTGAATGCTGGTGCAGGTGGTGGTTATGCCATCAGTCTCATGCAAAAGTAAAAAGGTATCTGAAAGGCAAAGAGCAGGAGATTCTTACTCCGTTTCTTGGT
>ERZ772900.3352-NODE-3352-length-10431-cov-10.538358_pt1 | contig 10431 bp, 9 predicted proteins | sample MGYA00512124_ERZ772900 | MGnify/ENA primary metagenome ERZ772900 (study PRJEB29015, sample SAMEA2737716) | human gut metagenome | biome: human gut; feature: human-associated habitat; material: faeces | place: China | collected 2012 ... | reverse complement strand
AAAGCAGCAGATTTACAGTCTGTCCCCATTGGCCACTCGGGAACACGCCCATATTTACTTTTGGTGTCCTTCGCCGGACGACCCGTTTATTCTATCATGCAGAAAGGCTTTTGTCAACTGTTTTTTTACCTTTTTCTTCAAATGCGTTTTCCGTGCAGAGAAACGGCAGAGCAAAGGCGGGGAAAAGCCCTGCAGCCATGCAGGCACGGCAAAGTCGGAGAAAAAAGCCAGCCGGAAGAAATTGATAGGCAAATTGCAAGAAAAACTCGGGACAATATGTGAAAAGTGCAAGACTTTTTGTCTCTGCATTGAAAAACGCAGGAAGGCGTGATATATTAAAAACGCAACAAAGTGCAACAAAATGGATGGCGCTTTTGTCACTCTGTGGCAAATCAGGCGGGATAAGTAGAAAAAGAAAGGCATAGCGACAAACCATGACGATTCAGGAATGTTATAGACAGATGGGCGCAAATTATGAGGACGTGCTCAAGCGGCTTTACAACGAAGGCATGATCTGCAGATTTACGCTGATGTTTTTGAACGACGACAGCTATCCGAAACTGGAGCAGGCATTGAAGGAAGGAAATGTGAAGGAAGCATTCCGTGCGGCACACACGCTCAAGGGCGTGTGCCAGAACCTGGGCTTTACCAACCTGTATCAGCCCACCTACGATTTGACCGAGGTGCTGCGCACAGGCACACTGGAAGGTACCAAGGAGCTGTTTGACAGCGTGACCTGCCAGTACAAAATCACCATCAATGCGATCCGTGCGCTCCAGTAAGTTCCGCATTTGGCTCGATCTCCAAACGGCATCCTTCCTTATAAAAAGGCAGGATGCCGTTTTTTATTGCATTCTGCGCAGTTTTATGATATAATGCCGGACGAACTGAACAGAAAAACAGCAGGTGCCTTTTGCCGATGCACTGCACGGCGGAAAGGGTAAAAGGGAAGCGGGTGCAGATCCCGCACGATCTCGTCACTGTGATAAGGGAGTCCGCATCAGGGTGCTTTGCACCAGCCACTGGAGCTTTTGCTCTGGGAAGGAGATGACGGGCGGCGATCTTTCAGTCAGGAAACCTGCCTGCTGTTGGTACGGGGGTGCAAACCCCAGATCACGAGGAATTGGTTGTACCAAAAAGCCCTGAAACAACAGAGGTCTTTTTGTCATGCCATCCGCAGGACAGAAGGGCCTCTTTTTTCATCTCTCTTTCCTGTACCCTTTGTTTGGTTCAAACCGCAATTTATCCAGCAGGAAAGGACAAGACAATGAGAAAGATCGAAACCAAAAAGCTGGCCGCAGCTGTTACGGCTCTGGCTCTGTGCGCCGGTGTGCTCACCGGCTGCGGCGGTGCTGCTTCCGGCACTGCATCCAGCACCGCTGCGTCTTCCGCTTCCAGCGAAGCGAGCAGCGAGGAGGCTGACGAAATGGCAGCAAAGAACGTGGCAGACCTGATCGATGCCATCTATGTGCAGGAGCGCAATGAGGATACCGATGCCCAGTGCGAAGCCGCCAAGGCTGCATGGGATGCCCTGACCGACACCCAGAAGGAACTGGTGGAAGGTGAGAACGCCGACCCCGACTACTTTGGCCGTGACACCGGCGATGCTTCCAAGGACGATGCCCGCAATCAGGACGACATTGGCGACAACGAGCTGCTGGTGGTCTCCTTCGGCACCTCCTTCAACGACAGCCGCGTGAAGGACATCAAGGGCATCGAGGATGCTCTGCAGGCCGCATACCCGGATTGGTCTGTGCGCCGCGCATTCACCGCACAGATCATCATCAACCATGTGCAGGCTCGTGACGGCGAAAAGATCGACAACATGCAGCAGGCCATGGACCGCGCTGTGGAAAACGGCGTGAAGAATCTGGTCGTCCAGCCCACCCACCTGATGCACGGTGCTGAGTACGACGAGATGATGGAAATGATCGACACCTACCGCGACAAGTTTGAATCTGTCGCTGTGGCTGAGCCCCTGCTGGGCGAGGTCGGTTCCGATGCCACCATCATCAATCAGGATAAGGAAGACGTTGCCAAGGCTGTCACCGCTGCTGCCGTGAAGGAAGCCGGCTACGACAGTCTGGATGCCGCTGCTGCGGACAAGGTCGCCTTTGTCTTTATGGGCCACGGCACCTCTCACACCGCAAAGGTGAGCTACAGCCAGATGCAGACCACTATGCAGACTCTGGGCTACGACAATGTGTTCATTGGCACCGTTGAGGGCAAGCCGGAAGAGACTGCCTGCGAGAACGTCATCGAGGCTGTCAAGGCTGCGGGCTACACCAAGGTCATCCTGCGCCCGCTGATGGTGGTTGCCGGCGATCACGCCAACAACGATATGGCCGGTGAGGATGCCGACTCCTGGCTGAGCCAGTTCAAGGCTTCCGGTGCTTTCGACAGCATCGACTGCCAGATCGCTGGTCTGGGCGGGATCGAGGATGTCCAGAAGCTGTATGTCGCCCACACCAAGGCGGCGATCGATTCTCTGAACGGTTGATCAAACGAACCCTCTCCGTCTCGCGGCCGCTTTGCGGCATCCGGTGGAGAGGGTTCATTTTTTATCTGAACAATGGTATAATAAAAGCTGATTTTTTATAATGTAGAGGTATTTCCTATGAAACGCGTTTTTTCCTGTGTTGTCGCTGCTTCTCTGGCACTGAGTCTGCTGGTGGGCTGCGGCGCTTCTTCCACGGCATCTTCTGCGGCGTCCGGCGCTGCCAGCTCGGAGGCTGCTTCTTCCGTGGCTTCTTCTGCCGCTGAGACCGCCGCTTTGCCGGATGGTGTGTATACCGCCGAGTTTGACACCGACAGCAGCATGTTCCACGCCAACGAAGCCTGCGACGGCAAGGGCACCCTGACCGTGGAGAACGGCCAGATGACCTTCCACGTCAGTCTGGCTTCCACCCATATCGTCAATCTGTATCTGGGCAAGGCTTCCGATGCCGCCGACCACGAGGCCGACTGGCTGCAGCCCACCACAGATACCGTCACCTATTCCGACGGCACCTCGGAGGAGGTGTACGGCTTTGACATCCCGGTCACTGCTGTGGATACGGACTTTGACCTTGCCATTCTGGGCACCAAGGGCAAGTGGTACGACCATGTCGTCAGCGTGCGTGATGCCGTGGAAAAGGCTGCGGAAGCCGAGACCCCGGCAGACGGCACCTACACCTGTGATGTGACGCTGGAGGGCGGCTCTGGCCGTGCTGCTGTGGACAGCCCCGCAGCCCTGACCGTGGCAGACGGCAAAATGACCGCTACCATCGTGTGGAGCAGCCCGAACTATGATTATATGATCGTGGACGGCGAGAAGTATTTGCCCACCAACACCGAGGGCAATTCCACCTTTGAAATTCCGGTATCGGCGCTGGATACCGCACTGGATGTCACCGCCGACACCGTTGCCATGAGCACCCCCCACGAGATCGAGTATACGCTGACCTTTGATTCTGCAAGTCTGAAGGCTAACGATTGAGAATGCCCTCCGCTCACGCTCTGGGCATACTCAGCGAAAAATCAATTTTTTATTTCGCGTTTGTCGCGGCCTGCGGGCCGCTCCAAACGCCTTTTCACAAGAGGGGTCGGAACGACAAACGTCCGGATATTTGAATGAAAATCACTCGCAACCAATTTCTGAAACTGATCCCCGCTGCGGCGCTGACGCTGACCGGCTGCGGCAGCAAGGCTCAGCCTGCCAATACGGAAAGTCTTGTTTTCTCCCATCATTACAAGCTGGACTATGCACAGCAGTTCACAGCGGACTGCTATGAGGGCGGCTATACCATGCTGACCATCGCGGAGTCGGATGCACGGTTCCTTGTTGTGCCGGAAGATGCTGCGGAGGTGGACGGTCTGCCTGCTGATGTGACTGTGCTGCGCCAGCCGGTGGAGAATATTTATCTGGTCTCCACCTCGGTGATGGATCTGCTTTTACATCTGGACGCACTGGACAGCGTGGCCTTTTCCGGCACCAAGGCCGAGGGCTGGTATCTGCCCGCGGTGCAGCAGGCCATGGAAGAGGGAAAAATCGCGTATGCAGGCAAGTACAGCGCCCCGGATTACGAGCAGATCCTGGCAGCGGGCTGCCGCCTTGCCATTGAGAATACCATGATCCTGCACACGCCGGAGGTAAAGGAACAGCTGGAACACTTTGGCATCCCGGTGCTGGTGGAGCGTTCCAGCTACGAGAGCGACCCGCTGGCCCGCATGGAGTGGATCAAGCTTTACGGCATCCTGCTGGGCAGGGAAGAACAGGCCGAGCAGGTGTTTTCCGCGCAGGAGACGGCCGTTCAGCCCATCCTCTCGCAGGAACCCACGGGAAAAAGCTGCGCCTTTTTCTCGCTGACCACCAACAACCTTGCCACTGTGCGCAAGGGCAGTGACTATGTGGCCCGCATGATCGAGATGGCGGGCGGCAGCTATGTCTTTGCGGACCTGACGGACAATGGCAACAGCCTTGCTACCATGAACCTGCCGCTTGAGGACTTCTATGCAGGTGCAAAGGATGCCGATGTGCTCATCTACAACAGCGCCATCGAGGGCATGATCGCATCGGTGAACCAGCTGACCGAGCGTTTCCCACTGTTGAACGAGTTCAAAGCGGTGCAGAACGGTCAGGTGTGGTGCACCACCCAGAGCCTGTTCCAGCAGAGCATGGAGCTGGCAGACCTGATCGTGGACATGAACCGGGTGTTTACCAAGGGCACACCTGCCGCCAGTACCCTGAAATTCCTCACCCATGTGGACTAAAGAAGGAAAATTTTACAGAAAGGAAAGCCTATGACCCGTACCAGACGCCTTGCAGCCGCCTATATTGCCCTTGCGGCAGCCGTGGCTGTGCTTTTTGCGCTGAACCTGTTCTGGGGCAGCGTATCCCTTGCACCGGGAGCGGTGCTGACGGCACTGCTGGGCAAGGGCGGTGATGCGCTTGCGGGGAACATCATCCTGCAGCTGCGCCTGCCCCGCGCGGTCATGGCGGCGCTGTTGGGGGCAGCCCTCAGCGCGGCAGGCTACCTGCTGCAGACTTTTTTTGCAAACCCCATTGCCGGGCCATTTGTTATGGGCGTTTCCAGCGGCGCAAAGCTGGCGGTGGCCCTGACCATGGTGGTGTTTCTGGACCGCGGGATGCTGACCAGCTCGGCCATGATGATCGCGGCTGCCTTTGCGGGTGCCATGGCTTCCATGGCCTTTGTGCTGGCGGTGGCCCGGCGGGTGCAGCGCATGAGCATTCTGGTCATCTGCGGTGTGATGATCGGCTATATCTGCTCCGCCATCACCGATATCGTGGTGGCCTTTGCGCAGGATTCCAACATCGTCAATCTGCACAACTGGTCGCAGGGCAGCTTTTCCGGCGTGACATGGGCCAATGTGCAGGCCGCGGCACTGGTGGTGCTGCCTGCGCTGGCGGCATCCTTTCTGCTTTCCAAGCCCATGGCCGCCTACCAGATGGGCGAAGCATATGCCCGCAGCGTGGGCGTGAATGTCAAGCCTTTCTCGGCAGCGCTGGTGCTGCTATCTAGCCTGCTGGCGGCCTGCGTCACCGCCTTTGCGGGGCCGATCTCCTTTGTAGGCATCGCGGTGCCGCACCTTGTCAAGCAGCTGCTGGGCAGCGCAAAGCCGCTGTATGTGCTGCCGGGGTGCTGCTTGGGCGGTGCGGCTTTCTGCCTGTTCTGCGACCTGCTGGCCCGCAGTCTGTTCGCGCCCACGGAGCTGTCCATCAGCTCGGTCACGGCCGTGTTCGGCGCACCGGTGGTCATCTGGCTGCTGGTGCGGCGCAATTCAGAGCGGGAGGGCGCATGATGAACGAAAAAGCACTTTGCACTGCGCGGGAGCTTGCCATCGGCTACGGCAAGACACCGCTGCTCTCGGATATTTGCCTCGGGGCGCAGCCGGGCCAGATCCTGACCTTGATCGGGCCGAACGGCGCAGGAAAATCCACCCTGCTCAAAACGCTGGCGGGCCAGCTTGCCCCTATGGGCGGCACAGTGCTGCTGGCGGGGAAGGATCTTACTGCCTATACCGGTACCCAGCGGGCGCAGAAGCTGGCTCTCATGGCTCCCCACAGCCGCCGGATGGAGCTGACCACCTGCTTTGACTTTGTTTCGGCGGGGCGCTATCCCTACACCGGACGGCTGGGCATTTTGTCTGCCGAGGACAGGCAACAGGTGCACAGAGCTTTGGAGCTGGTGGGTGCGGCGCAGCTGGCAGACCGGGATTTTAACCGCATCAGCGACGGCCAGCGCCAGCGCATCCTGCTGGCCCGGGCACTGTGCCAGCAGCCGGAAGTGATCCTGCTGGACGAGCCGACCTCTTTTCTGGATATCAAGGGCAAGATCGAGCTGCTCACCATTTTAAAGGAGCTGGCCCATACCGGTCAGCTGGCGGTGATCCTGAGCCTGCACGAGCTGGAATTGGCCGAAAAAATAGCGGACACGGTGGTGTGCGTTTCGCCCGGTGGTGTTTCCGGCGTGCTGACCCCGGAACAGGCGTTTCAGCCGGAGAACATCCGCACCCTGTACGGCCTGACCGAACAGCAGTACACGGCTCTGTTCGGCACACCGGAGCCGGAAGCCGAAAAGGCACCCGCCGGAAAACCGCAGTTTGAGCATTACGTCCGCAGCGGGCAGAAGCTGCTGCGCTGCGGCTATACCACCGGAACCTGTGCCGCGCTGGGGGCTGCCGGGGCGGCGCGTCTGCTGCTGACCGGCCGCGAACCGGAAACGGTGGCTCTGCGCACGCCCAAGGGCATTGTGGTGGAGGTGGCACCCATTTACTGCCGCAGAACGGATGCCGGTGCGGTATGTGCCATCCGCAAGGACGGCGGCGACGATGTGGACGTGACCACGGGCCTGCCGGTGATTGCATCGGTGGTGCTGGAACCGGATGCCCCCGGCGTGCGCATCCTTGGCGGCGAGGGGGTGGGCCGGGTGACGAAGCCCGGCCTTGACCAGCCCGTAGGCGAAGCCGCCATCAACCATGTGCCCCGCCAGATGATTGCCGAAGCGCTGGAACGGGAAGCTGAAAATGCTGCCTACACCGGCGGCTTTGCGGTGACCATCTCTGTGGAAGGCGGTGCCGAGACGGCAAAGCGCACCTTCAACCCGCACATCGGGGTGGAGGGCGGGCTTTCCATTCTGGGCACCAGCGGCATCGTGGAACCCATGAGCCAGCAGGCCATTCTGGATACCATCCAGCTGGAAATGAATCAGGCCGCACTGCGCGCAAAAAATGCCCCCGGCCCCCGGCGGCTGGTGCTGGCCCCCGGTAACTACGGGCTGGACTATCTGGCCAGCGCTCTGCCGCAGTTCGAGCGGTTCCCGGTGGTCAAGACCTCCAACTTCATCGGGGATACGCTGGATATGGCTGCCACGGCCAAATTTGAGGAAGTGCTTCTGGTAGGCCACGTGGGCAAGCTGGTCAAACTGGCGGCAGGGGTCATGAACACCCATTCCCACACGGCGGATGGCCGTGCCGAGGTGTTCTGTGCCCATGCGGCGCTGTGCGGGGCCCGGCGCGAAGTGTGCGCTGCCCTGATGGATGCCGCCACCACGGATGCCTGCCTTGACATTCTGGACGGCGCACAGCTGCGCGGCCCGGTGCTGGAAAGCATCCTTGCCGCCATCCAGATGCATCTGGACCGACGGGCAGGCGGGGCGTTCCGGGTGGGCGCGGTGCTGTTCTCCAACCAGCACGGCCCGCTGGGCGAGACAAAAACGGCAAAGGAGCTGATGCAGGAATGGCAGAACTGAAAGGTACATTTTACGGTGTCAGCGTCGGCCCCGGCAACCCGGAGCTGATGACGCTGCAGGCTGTGCGGCTCATCCGGCAGTGCCCGGTGCTGGCCGCGCCGCAGACTGCTTCCGGCCAGATGCTGGCGCTGGACATCGCCCGCAGTGCGCTGGGAGAAGCGCTGGACGGCAAGACCATCGTCCCGCTGTACTTTGCCATGAGCCGTGACCCGGCTGCGCTGGCGGCTTCGCACGAAAAAGCCGCCGCCGCGGTGCGGCAGTATCTGGATGCCGGGCAGGACGTTGCCATGCTGAACATCGGTGATGTTTCCATCTATGCCACCTTTGGTTACCTGCAGGAGATCTTGCAGGCCGGGGGTTATGCCACCGCCATGGCGGCAGGCGTGCCCAGCTTTTGTGCGGCGGCGGCGCGGCTGAATGTGCCGCTGACCGGCGGCATGGATACGCCGCTTACCATTGCGCCCGGCGGCTGGACAGACCGCGTGCTGGAAATGCCCGGCACCAAGGTATTGATGAAAGCCGGCAGGCAATTGCCTGTCTTATTGGATACCCTGCAGCAGGCAGATAAGCTGAAAAAAAGCGCACTTGTGTGCAACTGCGGTCTGCCGGACGAGCGGGTCTACCCGGATCTTTCCCTTGAGCGGCCGCAGGAACAGGCCGGTTATTTTGCCACCGTTTTGGTAAAGGAGTAACGTTATGGTACATTTTGTTGGTGCAGGCCCCGGCGCACCGGACCTCATCACCCGGCGGGGCGCGGCCCTGCTGCAGAAAGCCGACTGCATCATCTATGCGGGCAGTCTGGTGAACCCGGCCCTGCTGGGCCTTGCAAAGGCAGACTGCGCCATTTATAACAGCGCTGAAATGACGCTGGAGCAGGTGCTGGATGTGGTGCGGCAGATGGAAGCTGCGGGTAAGATCACCGTGCGCCTGCACACCGGCGACCCCTGCCTTTACGGTGCCATCCGGGAGCAGATGGATGTGCTGGATGCCGAGGGCATTCCCTACGATGATACCCCCGGTGTGTCCAGCTTCTGCGGCGCAGCGGCGGCACTGAACGCCGAGTACACCCTGCCCACCGTCAGCCAGACCGTCATCATCACCCGCATGGAGGGCCGCACCCCGGTGCCGGAAAAAGAAAAGCTGGCAAGCCTTGCCGCCCACGGGGCAACGATGGTCATTTTCCTATCCATCGGCCTTGTGGACAAAGTACAGCAGGCGCTTCTGGCAGGCGGTGCCTATACGCCGGATACCCCGGCAGCGGTGGTGTATAAGGCCACATGGCCGGAAGAAAAAACGGTTCGCTGCACCGTAGGTACGCTGGCGGAAAGCGTTCATGCAGCGGGCATCACCAAAACGGCGCTCATTGTGGCAGGCGGCTTTCTGGGCCGGAATTATGAGCGCAGCAAGCTCTACGACCCGGCCTTTACCACCGAGTTCCGCAAGGGGACAGACCAGTGACCCGCGCCTATCTGGCCTTTACGGCAAAGGGCCTTGCACTGGCCCAAAAACTGGCGGCGGCATATCCCGGCAGTGTGACCCGCTGCGGCCATGAAGCCGGGCAGGTGCACCTTGCCGATTGGACGGCCCGCCAGTTTGCCGGGAGCGATGCCCTTGTTTTTGTAGGTGCTGTGGGCATTGCGGTGCGGGCCATTGCGCCCCACTGCCAAAGCAAGGCACAGGACCCTGCCGTTGTGGTGCTGGACGAGTGCGGCCGCTTTGCCGTGCCCATCCTTTCCGGCCACCTGGGCGGTGCCAACGACCTTGCCCGGGAGCTTGCCGCTGTGTGCGGTGCGGTGCCGGTGATCACCACAGCCACCGACGCAAACGGTGTGTTTGCGGTGGACGAGTGGGCAAAGCACCAGAACTGCACCGTGCTGGAGCCGGAGCGCATCAAGCTTGTCAGCGGTGCACTGCTGGCGGGCAAAACGGTGCAGTTTGCATCCGACTGGCCCATTGCGGGTGCACCGCCTGATGGAATCACGGCGGGAGATGCCCCGGACTTTGCCCTCACCCTCTGCCCGGCGGGGGATGCGCTGCATCTGGTGCCGCGCATCGGCGTGCTGGGCGTGGGCTGCAAACGCGGCACCAGCACCGAAACGCTGGCCGAAGCCTTTGCAGCTTTCTGTGCCCAGAACCGCCTTGCGCCGCAATGCATCACGGCGGCGGCAAGCATCGACTTAAAACAAAACGAGACGGGCCTGCTGACCTTCTGTAAGAGCCACAGCTGGCCGGTGCAGTTTTTCACAGCGGAACAGCTGCGTGCCGCTCCCGGCAGCTTTACGCCTTCGGCCTTTGTGCAGAGTGTTACCGGCGTGGACAATGTTTGTGAACGGTCGGCAGTGCTGGCCGCAGGCGGGACACTCGTTTTTCACAAATATGCCCATACCGGCGTGACCTTTGCGCTGGCCGTGCGGCCCTATGCCCCGGACTGGAGGTGGCAGAATGTTTGACCCGATGGAATTTGAGATCGACGAACCGGAAAAGGTAGTCTACGTGGTGGGCATTGGCCCCGGAGATGTTTACTACCTGACGCAGGAAGCCCAGAACGTTCTGGAACACGCAGATGCCATCTGCGGCTATAAACTTTATCTTGACCTGATCGAGCCGGAGTTCCCATGTGAGGAATATTATTCCACCGGCATGACCAAGGAGATCGACCGCTGCCGCTGGGCGCTGGAAA
>ERZ772900.3348-NODE-3348-length-10435-cov-79.071195_pt1 | contig 10435 bp, 8 predicted proteins | sample MGYA00512124_ERZ772900 | MGnify/ENA primary metagenome ERZ772900 (study PRJEB29015, sample SAMEA2737716) | human gut metagenome | biome: human gut; feature: human-associated habitat; material: faeces | place: China | collected 2012 ... | reverse complement strand
AAGAACGTGCAACGAGTTTTTAGTTATTTATATTGGGAGTTTTGACACGCCCTCCACGCTGCCACTAAACTATCTTCACACAGAACGAAGAACGAAGAAGTTATTGGCAGAGAAGAAAAATCTGTGAGCATCTGCGAAATCCGTGGGAGGCTCTTCTCCGCCAGAAGATTCTGTGAATTCGGTGAATTCCGTGGGAGGATTGTAATGTTGGTGCAGCGTTTGCTTGGTTGGTGCAGCGGAGACCGCTGCACCCCCTAAGAGGGTGGCGTGGGTATGGCAGGATGCCATACCCTCCTACGATGTGTCTGTGGGAGGGGAGCAACGAAAAGAGGGCATGGCGGAATGCCATGCCCTCTTATGAGTGTTTTCAGTGGGTGCACTGAAAGATTACTTCACGAGTACCTTCTTAACCTTGCCGTCAGCGGTGCGAACGATGTTCAGACCCTTCTGGAGCTTAGAAAGCTTAACGCCGTCGATAGTGAAGAGCTGTGCCTCACCGTTAGCAGCCTCAACGTTGATTGTGCTGATGCCGTCAACAACCGGCTCTACAACCTTAAGAGTTGCATCCCAAACGCCACCACCGTCTTCGAGGATAGTGCTTGAACCACCAGGGAGGATGCAGTTCCAATCGAACTTGAAGCGGATACGATATTCGCCAGCCTTAGCAGGAGCCTTGAACGAAGGTGCAGCATAAGTATTGCGAGCATCTCCTGTAAGTTCATCACCTACTGAGTTGTAACCAGATGCATCGTTCTTTGGGTTAGAGTCGAGAGAGTAGAAGCTGAATGCTACCAAATCGGTGCCAGTCTGATCCCACTGTCCTTCCGTATAAGAGAAGTCGCCATCGTTGTCGAAGTCGATGTAAACGAAGCTATGCATCCATTCGCCTGTATAATCGAACGAAGCTGTCAATTCGCTGCCAGCCTCAACCGTGAACGGCTCGTCTGCTGTATGATCCTCGTAAGCAGCCTTTGAAGTCTTAACGCTCTTTGTCTGCTTTTCCTTGCCTGCCTGCTGGAGAGAGAAGCTGTTGAGCATACGTCCATGAGCACTTGTATTGAGAGCTGTCTTATCGAAGCTAACAGGATATTTCTCATCTGGCTGACCTGGATCAGGTGTCTCTGCCTTCTCACCGTATACGAACTGACCGTTCTCTGTTGTGAACTTGCAAACGAAGTTCTCGAAGCCGTTCTCGCCAACCTTTACAGAAGCAGAGAAGTCGGTAAAGCCGAGTTCTGTCTCGTCAGCGTCGTTCCAGAAGCCGCTTGCGTCAGATGTAGTGAAGGTAATGTTACCATCTTCGTCCTTTGTCGGCTTGAGGTTGAGGTTTTCGATCGTGAAGTCTTCGGTCTTAGTGCCTAAAGTGAGTTTCTTAAACTTAACCATATAAACGTCTTCCATGTACTCTGTGAGCACTGCCTGAGCGTTCTCGAAGTTAGTAACCTCATCGCCTGCCTTTACATAAGCGTTGCTTGTGAAGTTGTAAATGTTCGGAACGTAAACATTATCACTGAACTCATAGCTGATCATGTCGCCGTTGCCGACTAAGATAGTAAGCTGAACAGATGCAGAACCCTTGCTGTCTGCATCAGCAGCAGGTGTTGCGTCAATCATACCACCCTTAATAGACATAGACTTGCCATCGTATGGTGAGCCAGGAGCACTAATTGTAATGTTGCTTGTAGGAACATCAATCTCAAGTTTTCCCTCTTTTTCTGTGGCCGTAAGACCTGCGATAACGATATCGCCAAGAGATACACGGTCTTCGCCTACTACTACGTCCTTAAGAGTAGCTGTGTATGTGCCGTCAAGTTCCTTAACGAGCTGAAGTTTTGCGCCCTTAACATACTGGTGGAAATCAAGGTAGTCGCCCTCAGAAATTTCTTTCCAGTAAACAGTCTCTACATTGCTTGTAAACTCGTATGTAGCGGTCTCACCAGGTGTTGTACCGCTCTCTGTTACGAGCTCTACAGACTTGTAGGTAGCATACGGATGCTCGCCACGCAAAGAACCAAAGTAGAGCTGGTTAGCGCCCTCCTTGTAGAGCTGTGGCATAAGAGAAGCCTCGAACACGAGTGTGCCATCAATAGTGACGCCATTCTTGTCCATTACGATTGTGCAGTTAGAAATGTCCTTCACCTCGTAGAAACGGTTGGTAGCACCGTTATCGCCTTTATAGCGATACTGAACAGCGAACTTGTGAACATCGGCAGTTGTAGAACCCCAGTCAGTAAAGTTCTGTCTGTAGAAGAAGTGGAGTGTGCTTCCGCTTTCCTGATCCCAGTTTGCGATATCCGCACTGTTGGTAGAGATAGCGAAAATCTGCTCGTTGGTGCCGGTAAGACAGTTTGTCAAATCTACATTCGCTACAATCTTCTGGGTAGCCCAGTCGACTGTGATTGCTTTAGGTGTGATGGTACCGCCGTTAGGCTGAGTGCCGTCGGGAATAATTTTCTCGCTTGTGGTCGCAGCAAACGCTGTCAACGTCACCACCAACAATGCGATAAGAGATAAAATTTTCTTCATAATAAATCTGGTTTGTTGGTTATTAATGTTAGTAAATTGTATTATTAGCTTTTAATTGGTTGGTGCACTACTGCTTGGTTGGTGCACTTGAGACAAGTGCACCCCCTGGGGTTACTTCACGAGCAGCTTCTTTACCTTACCGTTGGCTGTGCGCACGATGTTGATGCCACGCTGGAGGTGCTGTATGCGTACTCCGCCGAGGTTGTATATCTCGACGTAGGTGTTGTCGTCGGCAGTGGTTAGGGTGTTGATGGCAGTGTCAATTTGCTTGCCGAACACCACGCTCACGTCCGAACCCATTGTCATAAAGTTGAGTTCTGCTACAAACTTCGACTTATCAGCAGAGAGTGTAGCCGTAAAGGAGGTGAGTGTAGACTTGCTTCCCTCGGTTACGCCTCCGATGGCAGCTGTAGAAGTAACGTTTACCCATTTGCCCTCGGTGGCCGAAGTGGCAAAGGTTGTAACGCCAGTTTCTGCATCAACCGTAGACATAACGCCATCAATTTCAAAGTCGCCAAACGTTTTGTATGCCATGGGAGCGAGTTTCTTAAATGTCACCTTGTATCTACTGCCACCCACTCGCTTCAGCTCCACTTCCTTCTGAGTGTAGTCAGTAGTTCTGCCTCCTCCACTTGTAACATGCAAATCGTCGGTAAACACCTGACCAAATGTGCAGAGCGTGGTCATCAGGAAGAATACTATAGAAAGAACTTTTTTCATATTAACTTTAGTTTAGATTGCTCAAATATAGCAATATTATTGCAAACGGGGTGCATTAAAACAAGTTTTAACATCATCAAAACTCATTTTAAAACACCCCGTATAGTTGTTTGTTGTATCGTGTCTATATTACTTCAACACCTTAACAGTCTTGCCGTCAGCGGTGCGAACGATGTTCAGACCCTTCTGCAAGCCGTTCTGACGTGCGCCAGTAGCGTTGAACACAGCCACCGGAGCGGTCTTGCCTGCTACTACGCCGTTGATAGCTGTCTCCGACTTCTTGCCAAATACGCAGTCAACCTTAAGCGTTTCTTCACCCATTGGAACAGAGAGTGAAATCTCAGCATAGAGCTTACCACCTTCTACTACAGAGTGGAGTGTAAGAGGAATTTGGTGTCCGAGAGCTTCCGCAAGCGTTGTTTCGCTCGGCAACTTTGCAGTGCCATCAAAGTCGTAAGTTGTAGCGTCGCCATTCTTTACGCCCTTGATACCCTCAACTATTACATCACCTACCTCAAACATTCCGAAAGTGAAGTTCTTGAGCATGAATGTAGTTGTACCATCAGCCTGATGCTCAAGCTCAACTGTTGTTCCTTTAACAGGTTCCTGTGGAGCACCGTTGAGCGAGATTGCGAGATCGTCGGTGAACTGTTCTTTTGTCTGAGCGTTAGCTGTTGTCGCCATGAATGCTGTCGCAGCAACGGCGAGTGTCATAAAAAACTTCTTCATTTTTTTATTTATTAATTAATAGCAATTTACTTCTTCAAAACCTTCAGTGTTCTGCCGTCGGCTGTGCGCACGATGTTCACGCCACGCTGGAGAGATGTAACCTTCGCACCAGTGAGTGTGTAGATGTGCTTAACTGTGCCGTCAGCTGCTACTACTGTGTTCACAGATGTTTCTGTCGGGTCGTAGTTGAATGTGTAAGCAACAGACTCGCCCCAGTTGTCGATAACGAACTTACCAGTGCAGCTTGTCACCTTCTTATCTGCGTCGAAGCCTACGATAAACTCGAGATCGGTGTAGTCGACCTCTGTGTAAGACGGGTGTGCAGCTGTTGTCTTAGCCACGCCTTTCTTGCTTGCAAACTTAGCCTCGCTGTCGTTGCCTGTGCGCTGAACGCCTTCGAACGAAACGGTGTTGAGACCGATGCCGTTAGGAATAGCTACGTTAGAGAACGAGAGTGTATATACGTTTTCTGCTGTCTCTGTGAATGTGAGTGTATTCACTACGTTATTAGTGAAATCGCCGTCGTCTGTTACTGTGTAACCAACGAGGCCACCTTCTACTGAGAACGGATCTGCCGGAACGAACGGCTCCTGATAGTTGAACCACGCTGTGAGCTTGAACGAAGGCTCGCTCTCGTCTGTGAACACGATTGTAGCATAGAGGTCACCACCTTCGTCAATACGTGCCTCAACCTTAGCCTTGAGGTTTACGTAAGTGTCGTAGAAGTTAGGAAGAGTTTTGATCTCTGGCTCTACAACGCCAGTGTATGTCACTTCGCCGTCAACTGTCTTCTTCTCCAGACCCTTCAGGAGTACGCCTGACATAGTGCCCTTCTCGGTGTCGATGTGCTCAATCTCGATGCTCTGCGCACCGTCGCTCCACTCGCAGACCTTTGCCACTACGTTAGGATACTTAACGTTGCCTGCCTGACCGCCCTCGAATACAGAAACCACATCAGCTGTGAACTGCTCTGTAGCGGTGATTGTCGGTTTGTCGTCGCCACCGGTGCCGCCACCGCCACTGCTTGTGCGTGTGCCTTCAAACACTACGTTTCTGTACTCCTTGGTTGTGTTAACCTGGAAGTATTTGAATGTGATGTAGATCTTCTCGTCGTCGATAGTTGACTTGCCGAGATAGTCAGACAACTCGAAATAGTATTTTGTAGCTGCGCCGAGGTTGCCGCCTTCGTTAGAGAAGGTGAAGCTGCCGCCGCCTGCCCACTTATAGTTCTCAATTCCGGCGAATGTACACTTTCCGAAGTCGTCGTTGCCGAAGATTACGCTCTCGAACACGAGTGTGTACTTGCCGCCCTCGCCCTGAGTTACGGCTACAGTTGTTTCACAATCACTAAACTCGTTCAACTTAGAGTAGAATTTTCCTTTGTAATACTGCTGTGCAGACACACAAAGTGTAGTCATCAAAAGGACTAAAAGAGTAAAGATTTTCTTCATAAGCTTGTAATTTTAAAAGGTTTAATTAATTTTTGGTGTTATGGTGAGGTGGTGTGATGGTGGTGAGATGGTGAGGTGGTGTGATGGTGAGATTTGCCATTAAGCTGTAAACTAATGTCAACATCTCAACACATCAACATTACAACACATCAACTTATTTAAGTTTATACATCACACCGAGCGTAGCGTACACGGGGTACATGGTCTGCTCGATGGTCTTGAACTCCTTGCGGAACACTCCCGACATACCCCACTGCACGTCGGCATAAGCGCCGAAGCGATGCGAGAAGTACCAGTCGGCACCGAAGTCGAAGCCGAAGTGCCAGTGGCGCATATCGCTTGAGAAGTCGTAGTCGCCACGCTCACCCTCGTTGTGTCCGAGTTCCACCTTCTGTCCGGTTGGGTCGCCCTCGCGCAGATAGCCATCGTAGGCGTAACCCGAGAAGTCGTTGTTGAGCGCGTAAGAGAAGTAAGGTCCGAACTTCAAGCGCACGGCATCCGACACATTGAACGTAGCCTGCAGAGGCAGCGTTACGACGAGCTGTGATGTCTTCGTAACGACATTGCCGGTGAAGAGTCCGCTGAGCGACTCGCCGCCCTGACGCATCTCCATTGAGTAGCTCTTCACGCGAGCGTCGGTCTCCATCGCCTTTGTCTGGAAGTGGAAGCCTGCCATCATACCCCACTTCTCGGTGAGAGGCTTGTAGGCATCGAGCGCGAGAGTGAAGCTGGGCCTCGGCTTATAGCTATCGAGACCACGTATAGAGGCAGGCATACCCATCGGCATTGTGCCACCGATGTTGTAGCCGAGACGTGCTTGATAGTTCAGATTGTCGAATATTCCGAATGCTGACGCACTGTGCGCGCCGAAGAGCAGCGCAAGGGCTGCAGCTATTATTGTTTTCTTCATTTTGCTTGTTTTCTTACTTCTTGTATGCAATGCTTACCTTGTCGATGAGCAGTGTGCTACCCACAGCGCCCTCGAAGGCTGCGCCCTCGATGCTTGAGGTGAATACGACCGCCATACTATAGCCCTTGTTGGCAAGGATGGCTGCATCGAGCTCGCGAATATAGTTGAAGTCGACTGCGAACTTTTTCCATCCGCCCTCGGTCTTCACCACGTTGGGCACTCGTGCCAATGCTACTATCTGCGGCGAGGTGAGCACGTTGTCGCCCGTGAGATAGAACGCCTTGCCTTCGCTGTCGACGTTGCGGAACACTACGGCGTAGATGTCGCCTTTGTCGATGCGTCCTTCTACCACCTTGGCGTTCTTGTCCTTGAACGTTGCACCCGGTGTGTACTGGTAGTAGCCGGAGAGAGTCACGGGGCGGTAGTTGATCTGGTTGTACGATCCGTCGCCGAAGTGTGTAGCCATAAGCGGTTCCTTGGTAGCCGACTTCGAGTCGAACACACCGGTGAAGAGGTTGCCGGCAGCGATGCGCATGTTCACAATGACGCCGAACGGTCCGGTGTCGCACGTCTCAAGCTTCACGGCAGCTCCGTCATAGCCCTCAGCGAGAGGTATTGTCGGATACTGGTCGGGCTTTGCAGAACCTCTGGCTATACTAAAACCTGGGTTGCCGGTCGCCCAGTTGTATCCATTCTCGTAGTCGCTCCACATGTAGAACTTTGATGTAGCAGGGTCGAGCGAGTAGTTCTCGAAGTTGTAGTGTATGTATGCAAGCTTATCTTCTGGCTGATCAGGATTTTGGGTAGCCTCTTCAGCCTTGATAAACACACGATATGTACGACTGTACTGACCATCTTCTGACGTTACGACGTATGTCACGGGGCCATTAGCGAAGTTCTGCGCCGAGCCACTTTCGGGAGAGACTGTCGCTCCAGGGGTTGTCTTGAAGTAGACCGGCAGCGCGGTAACATCACTGTTTGGGCGCAGGTCGGGGAAGATAAGGTCGGTCTTTGTCGACTCGATGCCCAATAGTTCGGCGTTTGACTGCTGAAAGAACACCTCGTCGGGGTTCTCTACCTGGATGCGTGCTTCAACGATATCGCACTCGTTGTTGGGTGCTTCGTCCTTAAAGCATGATGTGAGCGTTGTGGCGAACGCCACGATAGCGATAAGTGAGAATGGTTTTACCATTAATATTCGTTTTTGTTTATTACTACTAAGCCCATATCTAACTGAATTCAAGAGGGCTATAGTCGGCACAAAGTTCGGTAAAAAAAGCGACAAGCGCAAGAAAATACTTGCTTTTTTAACAATGCGCCTTAAAAAATGGTAATTTCTCGAACCTTTTGACAACAACAAAACCCATTAACACCATTTGTTTGTAAAAGAATGAGTAACTTTGCAGTTCGAATTTTATCAGGTAACGAATAATTAATCAGAAACACTATGCTTGGATTACCCAAAGATCCGATGATGCTGCTGAGCGTCATCAACACGCACTTGCGCGACACTTACCCCTCTTTAGACGCTTTATGCGACGACCTTAACGTGGAAAAACAACAGATAATCAGTCAACTTGCAGCAATAGGATATGAATATAACGAAGAGCAGAACAAATTCTGGTAACAGCACTATAAGCATGAGTCAGCACTACCGCACGCTGCTCTCCATCGGCATACCCATTATGATTGGTCAGATGGGCATGATTGTCCTTAGCTTTGCGGACACGATGATGGTTGGACACCACAGCACTACGGAGCTTGGTGCGGCATCGTTCGTGAACAACATCATCAACCTTGCCATCATCACGGGCACAGGTTTCTCTTACGGACTGACGCCTGTGGTGGGTGCTCTGTTCGGTCGTGGCGAGCAGGCTGAAGCAGGTCAGGCATTGCGCTGCTCACTGCTTACCAACACATTAGCAGCGGTGGCTATGATGACGGTGCTCTTGGCGCTCTACTTCAACCTCGGCAATCTCGGACAGCCCGTAGAGCTATTGGGCTATATGCGCCCCTACTACATGGTGCTATTCGCGTCGCTGCCGTTCGTGATGCTGTTCAACGCCTTCAAGCAGTTCACCGACAGCATCACGCTGACGCGCACATCGATGTGGATTTTGCTCTCGGGCAACCTGCTAAACATCCTCGGCAACTACATCTTTATATATGGCAAGATGGGCGCACCGGAGATGGGCGTTGTGGGTGCCGGCGTGTCAACGCTGCTCTCACGCATCATCATGGTGGTGATATTCGTCGTTGTCTTCATGCGCTCACGTCGCTTTGCTGCGTACCGCGAGGGTTTCTTCAAGCTCGGTTGGTCGCGTCCGCTGCTGCGCCGCCTCAACTCGTTAGGCACCCCGATTGCGCTGGAGATGGGTATGGAGACGGCATCGTTCTCGCTCTCCATCATCATGGTGGGCTGGCTCGGCACCATTGCCTTGGCATCGCACCAGGTGATGACAACCATCTCGCAGTTCACGTTCATGGTCTACTACGGACTTGGGGCTGCGGTGGCTGTACGCACAAGCTACTTCCACGGTCAGCGCGACGTGCAGAACGTGCGCCACACAGTGACGGCGGGTCTGCACCTGATGGTGATGCTCGAGGTGGTGCTTGGCGGCACCATCTTCCTGCTGCGCAACCATATCGGTGCGTGGTTCACGGACAGCACGGAGGTGTCGTCGACTGTGCTCACGCTGCTCCTGCCGTTCTTCATCTATCAGTTTGGCGACGGTATGCAGATCAACTACGCCAACGCGCTGCGCGGCATCGCCGATGTGAAGCCACTGATGCTCATTGCGTTCGTCGCCTTCTTCGTCATCTCGCTACCCGTGGGCTACCTCTGCGGCTTCGTGTTGGGCTACGGACTGATGGGCGTGTGGATGGCATTCCCGTTCGGACTGACATCGGCGGGCGTGATGATGTGGTGGAGATTCAGAAAGTACAAATAGAAAAAGCCTCGCAAGTTTTCACTTGCGAGGCTTTTTAAATGGCGCTTCAAGATGGACTTGAACCAACGACCCCCTGATTAACAGTCAGGTGCTCTAACCAACTGAGCTATTGAAGCAATCCGATGTTTGCGCTTCAAGATGGACTTGAACCAACGACCCCCTGATTAACAGTCAGGTGCTCTAACCAACTGAGCTATTGAAGCATTTTCCTACGACAACTTGGCTTGTTGTCTGATTGCGGATGCAAAGGTAATAAGTTTTTCCGTAACACAAAAACTTTTCGGCACTTTTTTGTGTCTATTGCGTTATTTTTTTATAAACGCTGACGTTTTATGAGCGCAGATAGTAAGCAAAGGCGCAAAAACTCCACATTATTTATATGTATTTGACGTTAATGTTGTACTTTTGTAGTCTGAATAATAACGAACTCAAAAACATAAAGAAATGCGAAAAATCATAACTATCGCACTGATGCTCCTGCCTATGCTCGCCGTAGCGCAGAACAGCAGCGATCATAACTACCGCGTGGCGAAGAACTTGGACGTGTTCAATGCCGTGTACCGCAACCTCGACCTGCTATATGTCGACTCGCTGAACGCCGACGAGGTGGTGGGCGACGCCGTGAACCAGATGCTGCGCTCGCTCGACCCGTACACGGAGTACTATCCGGAGGACAAGGTGGGCGAATACAAGCAGATGCTCACGGGCAAGTATGCGGGCATCGGCTCGATTATCTCGTACAGCTTCACACGCAAGAACGTGGTGATAAACAAGCCGTACGAGGGTATGCCGGCTGCGGAAGCGGGTCTGCGCAAGGGCGACATCATACTCGCTATCGACGGCGAGTCGATGGAGGGAAAGATGACGGCGTACGTGTCGGAGCGTCTGCGTGGCGACGCGGGTACGACGATGGTGCTGAAGGTGAAGCGTCCGGCTACGGGCAAGACGCTGACGCTGAAAGTGCAGCGACGCGCCATACAAATGCCATATCTGACGTACTACGGTCTGCAGCCGGACAGCATAGGATACATCAGCTACAACCAGTTCCTCGAGAACTCGGCGAAGGACGTGCGCCGCGCATTCATCGAGATGCGCTCGAAGGGCATGCGCAGTCTGGTGCTCGACCTCCGCTCCAACGGTGGCGGTTC
>ERZ772900.3346-NODE-3346-length-10438-cov-8.449485_pt1 | contig 10438 bp, 9 predicted proteins | sample MGYA00512124_ERZ772900 | MGnify/ENA primary metagenome ERZ772900 (study PRJEB29015, sample SAMEA2737716) | human gut metagenome | biome: human gut; feature: human-associated habitat; material: faeces | place: China | collected 2012 ... | reverse complement strand
CGGTCACAACCCGCGTCTGCATACCGATGAGGTGCTCGTGAACTGCTGATCCCCACCGTTCTGGGAATGGTTTTCTCGGCCGTTTTCGTGATCACGGACGGGATTTTCGTGGGACGCGGCATCGGCAGCGACGCGCTGGCCGCCGTCAACATCACCGCGCCGCTGTTCCTCATCAGCACGGGCGTCGGACTGATGTTCGGCGTCGGGGCGTCGGTCGTGGCGTCGATCCACCTTGCGCAGGGGAAGGTCAAGGCGGCGCGCATCAACGTCACGCAGGCCGTTGCGGTGTCGTCGCTCCTTCTGGCGGCGTACAGCTTCCTGATCACTTCCTGCGCCCGTGAGGTGGCCCTGCTGCTGGGCAGCTCCGAACGGCTCCTTCCGCTGGCCGTGGAGTACATGCACTGGTTCGCGCCGTTCCTGCCCTTCAGCGCGCTGTTAAGCTCGGGCATGTTCTTCATCCGGCTCGACGGGTCGCCCAACTACGCGATGCTTTGCAACGCCGTTCCGGCGGTCATCAACATCGTGCTGGACTACGTTTTCATCTTCATCCTCGGCTGGGGCATGACGGGTGCGGCGCTGGCCACGAGCCTCGGTTATATCGTGGGTGCGGGGATGATCCTCGGCTACCTGGGACGCCGCCGCAACGTCGTGCGCCTGTGCCGTGTGAAGACGAGCCGCAAGAGCATGCGCCTGACCCTCCGCAATGTGGGCTACATGTGCCGGCTGGGGCTTTCGACCTTCCTCTGCGAGGGGGCCAGGGAGCTTACTCGAAGTCTTTGCCCGCTTTATTATAAAGGTGCGTCCGCACCACGCGGCACTGCCAGACGGGAGCGGCCCCCTGCGTGCGGAGGAAGTCGGTCAGCAGGGACGGGTTCAGGTTCAGTGCCTCGCCGCTTCCGCAGGGCAGCAGCGCCGTAAAGCGCAGCGTGCCGCCTTCAATCGTGTACTCAATGCGGTCAAGGTAGTGCTTCAGCTCCAGCGTTTTGCAGCCGCGCTTCGTCTTTTTCGTGACCTCGGCATGCTCGGCATTGTTGTAGGCGTCAAGGGCGATGGCTGAGCCGGCGGGCATCGTGATTTCATAGGCTGCCGTCTCGATCTCGCCGACCTTCTCCACAGCCGGGGCGACCTTCGTGATGACGATGCCGCGCGGCATCAGGGGCTGCAAGGCGTCGATCCATGCCTGCGGGTCAATCGTCTCCTGCTCGGTCTTGACCTCACAGCTTTCGCAGAGGCTCTCCTGCCCCAGGGACAGCGGGCAGGTGAAGGACAGGTAAATGTGCGGGTTGAAGCCCTGCGTGTAGTACACGGGCAGGCTGCTCATTTTCAGCATCCGGTGAAAGACCCGCTGCAGGTCAAGCAGCGAGATATAGGCGGACTCGCCGCACTTTTCAAAGGAGATTCTTACTGTAGTCAAAGCAGGGACCTCCGATCAGTTTATTGGCACCGCAGGCACTGCACTGGCGGTTGCAGGGCTGGGTCGTTTTTGCCTCGAGCGCCTTGTTGTACTCGCGCACCAGATGGGCCTTTGTCACGCCGACATCCAGATGGTCCCAGGGCGTGACCTCGTCCAGGCCGATGGTGCGGTAGTTGTAAAAGTCCGGGTCAAGGCCGCAGGTCTTGAACGCATCGAGCCAGCGGTCATAGTTGAAGTATTCCTCCCACGTATCAAAAAAGGCACCGTTCTCGAACGCCGTCTCGATGACGCGGCCCAGACGGCGGTCACCCTTGGCGAACACACCCTCGAGCACGCTTGTGGTGCTGTCGTGGTAGTTGACCTTGATCTTGCGGCTGCGCACACTTTCCAGCAGGTGCTTCTGCTTGGCGCGCAGCATTTCTTCAGTGTCCATGGGCACGAACTCAAACGGCGTATGGGGCTTGGGCACAAAGCATGCACAGCTGATCGTCACCTGAACGCCCTTTCCCTTGCCGCGCTTGGGCAGCGAATAATAGAGGTCTACCACCTTCTGCGCCGTCTCTGCGATGCCCTCAATGTCCTCCATGGTCTCGGTGGGCAGGCCCATCATGAAGTAGAGCTTGACCGAGGTATAGCCTGCGTTGAATGCGATGGTACAGGTCTTTTCGATCTCGTCCCAAGTGACGTTTTTGTTGATGACATTGCGCAGGCGCTGGGTACCGGCCTCGGCAGCAAAGGTCAGGCCGCTCTTGCGCACCTTGGTGGTCTTTTCAATGAGGCTCTGGGAGAAGTTGTCCACGCGCAGCGAAGGCAGCGACAGACTCACATGCTCCTTGGGTGCCCACTCGTTCAGATCGTCCAGCAGCTCTTCCAGCTGGCCGTGATCAGAGGTGGACAGGCTGGAAAGGCTCAGTTCTTCATAGCCGGTGTTAGCGCACAGCTCCTGCGCCGCCCTGTTCAGAAGGCCCGCGTCACGCTGGCGCATGGGGCGGTACAGAAAGCCCGCCTGACAGAAACGGCAGCCGCGCACACAGCCGCGCAGCACCTCGATGCTGGCGCGGTCCTGAATGGCACCCACCATGGGCACCACGAAATTCGTGGGCGGGGCAAACTCGTTCAGGTCCTTGATGATTGCCTTGGTGATGCGCGCCGGGATGCCCGGCTCATTGGGGTTGATGGCCTTGACCCGGCCATCTTCGTAATATTCCACATCGTAGAACGCCGGGATATAGACGCCGGGGATCTTTGCAATGCGCAGCAGCAGTTCCTTTTTGGAAACGCCGCCCTCCTTCTTGGCCTTTTCGATCTCGGCGCAGATGCCGGGCAGCTGGTTTTCGCCCTCACCCAGCTGGACCACATCAAAAAAGTCCGCAATGGGTTCCGCGTTGCAGGCGCAGGGGCCGCCCGCCACGATCAGCGGCCAGCTTTCATCGCGATCCTTGGAATAGAACGGGATGCCCGCCAGATCCAGCATAGCCAGAATATTGGTATAGGAAAGCTCGTACTGCAGGGTGAAGCCCACTGCATCAAAAGCGGTGAGCGGATCCTTGCTCTCCATGGTGTAGAGCGGCAGACCAAGACGCTCCATCTCGGCCTTCATATCCAGCCACGGCATAAAAGCACGCTCGCACCACCAGTTTTCGTGGCTGTTGAGCAGCTCATACAGGATCTTTTCGCCGAGGAAGGACATACCTACCTCATAGGTGTCCGGAAAGCAGAACGCAAAGCGGACATCCACTTTTTCTTTGTCCTTATATACACTGCCGGGTTCTCCGCCGGTATAACGGCCGGGCTTCTGTACCCGTCCCAGTGCTTCTTTCAGTTTTGGATCAAACATCGAGTCCTCCAATAAACAGTCCATTTTTACACGTCATTTTATTGTACCCGAAATGAGCTGTTTTTTCAATCATTTCCCTTAAACTTTTTGCCTGCACGCCGCATTTCGCACAGGCAGGATGCCAGCTGCGCCCCATCCAGCGGTGGAACGGGCAGCAGATTGAATCCCCCGGTCAGCAGATTTGCCGCCCAGAAGGCACTGCCGCGGATGGTCAGTTCCTGTTCCAGCCGCAGTGCCCAGATGCCTGCCAGCATGAAATTGACCGCCGGGCCTGCAGCAGCCAGCCAGAAGAGCCGCCCCGGTGAAAGGCCCCGGGCCGGAGCGTCCATCCGCATACAAAAGCCAGTCATGGTCACCTCAATGACCGGAAAGCGGCGCAGAAACACACAATACACCAGAATGTGCCCGCACTCGTGCAGGAACGCCGCCAGCAGCCCCAGCCGCAGAAAGCCGCTTGCATCAAAGTAGAGCAGAAAATACAGTGCGCTACACAAAAGCAGCGGGTCGCGGAACACCAGCGGCCCCAGCTGCCGGGAATCATGCAGCTTCATGAGGAAAGGCCCAGCGCATCCGCCGGGTCACAGGCTGTTCCCTGCCGGTACAGTTCAAAATGCAGGTGTGCTCCCGTAGCGCGCCCGCTGCGCCCTGCTGCGCCCAGCAGCTGCCCTGCTTCCACCACCTCGCCCGGGCGGACATAGGCGTACTGCAAATGGGCGTAAAGTGACTCGCTGCCATCTGTATGGAGAACACGCAGACAGGTGCCATAGCTTGTGCTGCGGTATGCCTGCACCACCGCACCGCCTTCCGCAGCAATCACTTCTGTTCCCTCTGCACAGGCAAGATCAATGCCCTTATGGAACGTCCTTTCCCCGGTAAAAGGATCCTGCCGCCAGCCGTATCCGTCCGAAACACGGTACTGTGTGGTGTCCAGCGGGAAACAGAGCTTCCCCGTTTTTTTCTGCGCCCGCACCGGAAGCACCACGCACACCAGCAGTCCGGCTAAAACTGCCAGAAAAATCACCCTCCGTCTGGGCTGCTCCCTGCCGTGCCCGGCTCGTTCCCATCGCTTTGCCCGCACCTTCTGCCTCCCGCCTTCCGTTTGCTTTTTATTTATGCAGGCAAACACGCAAAAAGACCCGGCAGAGGGTTTGCTCTGTCGGGTCTTGCAAATATTATCTGCGTAACCTGAAGAAATCCAAAATCCGTTTCAGGCGGCTTCTGGGAGCGGGTGTCTCCACCACCACCGGCTTTATCGGCTTGGCTGCAGGGGCAGGCTGCGGCTCTGTACGCTTTTTGTGATTGACCATCTGTTCCAGCTGGTCAAAGCGGTCGCCGCTTTCCGGTGCCGCAGCAGATTCCGGGTGAGAAGCTTCTGCCTGTTTTGCAGCGGGAGCCGCTTCCGTTTTCGCAGGTTCTGGCTTTGCTGCTTCGGCAGAAGGTTCAGGCTGTTTTTCCTGCGCAGCGGCAGAAAGCTTCCAAGGCTCCGGCTGCGTCCAGTCATTTTTCAACAGCTCATACATGCCCATCTGGCCGTTCACCAGTGCTTCGCCCTCAGCGGGCTTTACCTTCTGGTAGCTGCCGTCCGGGCGCATCTCGCGGGCATTGACATTATCCCGCAGCTGCAGCTGCAGAATGTCGGTAAGCTTCCGCACCAGCACGGGATCCTCCACGCGCACGCCCACCTCCACGCGGCACTCGGTGTTGCGGGTGAGGAAATCGCCGGATGCAATATAGATGCGGGTATGTGCACCATCGAAGAAGCTGTAAATGCGGCCATGCTCCAGATAACGACCCACAAGGCTGCGGATATGCAGGTTCTCCGTCTTGCCGGGCACGCCGGCGCGCACGCAGCAGATGCCGCGCACGATCATATCAATGCGCACACCGGCACAGCTGGCTTCCTGCAGCTTGAGGATGATATCCCGGTCGCTGATGGAATTGTTTTTCAGGATCATGGATGCCGGACGGCCCATGCGGGCGGCGGCAATGACACGATCCATCTCTTCCAGCAATACGCTCTTGAAGCGCAGCGGTGCTACCAGCATCCGGTCGCTCTCCTCAGTCAGCTTCTGCACAGCAAGGTTCTGGAACACATTGGAAGCTTCCTCGCCAATGCCATGGTCTGCCGTAATGAAGGAGTAGTCCGTGTAAAGCTCACTGGTCTTTTCGTTGTAGTTGCCGGTGCCGATCTGGGTGATATAAGAGTAGCCCTCTTTGCTCTTTTTGGTGATAAGGGTCAGCTTGGAGTGCACTTTGTAATCATCAAAGCCATAAATGACCGTACAGCCTGCGCTTTCCAGCTGCTTCGACCAGTCGATGTTGTTCTGCTCGTCAAAGCGGGCGCGCAGCTCCACCAGCGCCACCACCTCTTTGCCGTTCTCAGCGGCTTCCATCAGCGCCTGCACGATCTGGGACTCCCGCGCCATACGGTACAGTGTCATTTTGATGGAAATGACCTCAGGATCATGGGCAGCCTTTTTGAGCATGGCAATGAAGGGCCGGATGGACTGGTACGGGTAGCTGAGCAGCACATCGTGCTTCTGCACCTCAGCGGCAAGGTCGTAGTCCGGCGGCGGCAGCATGGGCCGTGCAGCCGGGTAGAACAGTTCCGGCCGCCCCTCCGCTTCCATGCGGCCGGTGAGCTTGTAGAAAAAGCTCAGATCCAGCGGGCTTTTCTGCTCGAACACCCGTTTATGGGTGAGCAGCAGACGGTTGCACAGCAGGCGTTCTACCTCCGGGGCCGGGGCAGGCGTGATCTGCAGACGCACCGCAGCCAGCTTGCGGCGGCGTTTGAGCAACTCGGTCATGATCTCGCGGTAGTCGATATCATGATCCATCATGCCCTCTTTTACGTCGATATCCGCATTGCGGGTAACGCGGAAAAGGCATTTTTCCTGAATCGTCTCTTTGCCAAAGATGCTGGCCGCAAAGTGCAGCACCAGCTCTTCGGTAAGTGCAAACTGCGTTTCGCCGTCTTTTTTTACAACGTGCATCCGTTCCATCTGGCTGGAAATGGGAATGATGCCAAGGCTCTGCCCTGCCGGGTGTTTTTCCTTGAGCAGAACGCCAAGGTAAATCTCCTTATTGCGCAGGAATGGGAACGGATGGCGGTTATCCACGATCTGCGGGCTGAGGATGGGGAACAGCTCCGTTTGGAAGTACTTCTTCCAGAAGTGCTCGTCCTCCTTGGACAAGTGGTCAAGATCCACCTTGCGCCAGCCGCACTCCGCCAGTGCTTCCAGCGCCTTTGCGTAGTATTTATCGCACTCCTCCTGCAGCTGTGCCGTTTTGGGCATGATGGCAGTCAGCTGTTCCGCCGCGGACATGTTGGTCTTGTTTTCCCTCTTGACCTTTTTGCCCTGTTCCTGTTCCAGATTGGCGCGCTCCTGCAGAGAACCCACGCGCACCATAAAAAACTCGTCCAGATTGGAGCCGTAGATCGCAAGAAATTTGACCCGCTCTGCAAGCGGAACATTTTTATCTTTGCCCAGCGCAAGAACGCGCCGGTTGAAATCCAGCCAGCTCAGTTCCCGGTTGATAAAAATGGTATCGTCACTCATAATCATTCCCCTTTTTGCTGCGCCGGGCCGCCGGCTGCGGCTCAGCTCACGGTTGCCATTCCTGCCCAGGAATCCACAATGGTCTGTGTCAGGCCCGGAACATTGGCTGCATCTTCTACCCGTTCAAACGGGCCATTCTGCGTCCGGTAATCCAGAATCGTCTGTGCGCGCTTTTCCCCTACGCCCGGCAGTGTGCACAGCGCAGAGAGATCAGCAGTGTTCAGATCCACCAGCACATACTGTTCCAGCCCGGTCGTATCCGGCAGGACCTGCGATTCGGCAGCCTGCAGCGGCACGGCAAAGCCAAAGGCCAGCACTGTGCACAAAACCACCGCCGCCAGCGACAGCGCAAGAAAGAGTTTTTCCTTCTTTTGCAGGACCAGAAGATGCGTTTCTCTCATTGTACCTGACTTTCCTCCAAAAAGAAAGGCTTCTGCGAAAGAATTTGCAGAAGCCTTGCACAAATTTTACGCCAAATTTTCAGCATCCCGCACCATACGGTACAGCACTTCCACTGCAGAACCTGCCGCAGCATCGGTCAAAGTGACCTTTTGGGCAGCAAGACGCAGCTCAGCCGGGGCATCCGCAGCTGCGGTGCTCTGGCTGGAAGCGCGCACCATGTCCAGCATAGGCAGCCCTCCGGCAAGTACCAGCACATCTTCCGGGTCGATGCCCACCGGCATACACACGGCATCCAGCATTTCACGGCCGGAGACGGTTCTGGGGGTCAGGATCAGCGTATCCGCTGCGGCACGCTCGCCCAGCAGCACCGCTGTGCGGTCGCCCAGAGATTTTTCCAGCAGCGAGATCATGGGCACTGCCTTGCTGTCCTGATACAGCAGCACCCGCAGCACTTCTTCCCCCTTGATGTCTGCCGCGTTTGCCAGCAGATAAGGGGTCCATTCCTGCCGCAGATGACGCTCCAATGCCTCGCTCATGCGCAGCACGCGGGTAGTACCGTCGGTCATCTGCAGGGCAATGCCCACGCCCTCTGCCACCGGCAGGCGGGCGAACAGGTCGGCATCCTGCCCGGCAAAGGTGCACAGCGGATGGCGGGTGCCATCGGAAAAATGGTAGGCCATGGCACCGCCGCACACCAGCGCAGGAGCGCTGAGCCGCACACTGCCCAGAATGGACCGCACTGCCCGCGGCGTGCGCTGGGAAAACACCGTAAAACGTCCGCCGCGGCGGACGAACAGCTGCAGCACATCCCGCACCACCTGCGTCAGGTTGCCGTCGGCACCCAAAAGCAGATGGTCCAGATCACACAGTACAAGCGTTGAAGAAAGATGGTTCATACCGTTCCCCTCCTGAGCGTTGCAAGAAAATGAGTGAAGTATTCCGGCAATTCCGAATCGAACCGCAGATGTTCGCCGGTGATCGGGTGCACAAAGCCCAGCGTTTTGGCGTGCAGGCACTGGCCGTGCAGGCTGGTGATGCAATTGTGCGGGCCATACACCGGGTCGCCCGCCACCGGGTGCTGGATGGATGCCATGTGCACGCGGATCTGATGGGTGCGGCCGGTCTTCAGGCGGCATTCCAGCATGGTAAAGTTGTTCAGCCGTTCCAGCACCTGATAGCCGGTATAGGCATATTTGGTGTGCGGCTCACTGGCCGGGTAGACCGCCATCTTTTTGCGGTCGGTCTTGCTGCGGCCCAGATTGCTTTCCACAAAGCCCTCATCTTGTGCAAAGCCGCCGTACACGATGGTGCGATACGCGCGCTCCACACTGTGCACCGCCATCTGCTGGGAAAGGCCGATGTGCGTTGCATCGTCCTTTGCCACCACCAGCAGTCCGCTGGTGTCCTTATCGATGCGGTGCACGATGCCGGGGCGAATCTCGCCGCCGATACCGGACAGGCTTCCCTTGCAGTGCCACAGCAGCGCGTTCACCAGCGTGCCGTCCGGGTTGCCGGGAGCCGGGTGCACCACCATGCCTTTGGGCTTGTTGACCACCAGCAGATGCTCGTCCTCATAGACGATTTCCAGCGGGATGTCCTGCGGCACGGCCTCAATGGGCTTCGCGTCCGGAATTTCCAAAACGATGGTGTCGCCCGCCTTGAGCTTCAGGCTTTTGGCAACCAGCCTGCCGTTGCACAACACATGACCGTCGGCCACCAGCGCCTGCAGAGCAGACCGGGAAAGGCCGGTGTCCTCGCCGCTCAGAAAGCGGTCGATGCGCTGGCCTGCCGTCTCCTGCTCCACCACAAATTCACGCTGTTCCATGGCTCACTGCTCCTTCGGGGACTGCCCGTTCTCAGCGTGCAGCTCTTCCAGAAAAATTACCAGCACCCAGAGGCCCACGCCCACACACACGCAGATATCCGCAAAATTGAACACCGCAAACTGCATGAACAGCAGATTGATGTAGTCCACCACCTCGCCGTTGAGCACACGGTCGATCAGGTTGCCGATGCCGCCGGCAAGGATCAGCAGCAGCGCAGCCTGCTGCAGGTATCTGCCGCGGCTGCGGAAGAACAGCCCGTAGGCCACAAAGATCAGCGCTATGCTGGTAGCGATGATGAGGAACAGCTGCTTGCCGCTGAGCAGGCTGAACGCCATGCCCGGGTTGAGCACGAACCGCAGCTCCACCACATGGGGGATCAGCGGCATTGCACCAATGGGCTGCAGCACATTGGTGGCCCACAGCTTGATGGCCTGATCGATGCCAATGAGTGCCGCAGCCGCGAGCAGATTAAAAACAACAAATGCCATAGGATACTCCCAAAATCATTCAGTATAAAAAACGGCGCTCCCCGGTATAAGGGAGCGCCGCCCTTTAAAACATTGTTTTATGCGGAACGCTTAGGCTTCCACAACGCTGGCGCAGCGTGCGCACAGGGTGGGATGTGCGGCATGGCTGCCGATGGAAGAAGAATACTTCCAGCAGCGCTCGCACTTTTCGCCGGTGGCATGTGCAGCAGCAACGCCCAGGCCTTCAACAGCACTTGCAGCGCCGCCTTCACCCTTGACCAGCTCTACCTGAGAGACGATCATCAGGTCGGCCAGCTCGTCCATGGGGATGCTGTTGAGCAGGCTGTACACAGTATCATTGCAGTACAGGGTGACGGCAGCCTCCAGAGAAGCACCGATGACCTTTTCGGCACGGGCCTGCTCCAGAACCTTCTTCACCTCGTCACGGACGGCGATCAGCTGAGTCCACTTTGCCTTGAAGGCTTCATCGGCGGCATACTGGCCGGCCTTGGGCATCTCCTCAAAGACAACGTACTTGTTCATGCCCTCGGTCTTGGGCATGAAGTCCCAGATCTCCTGGCTGGTGAAGCACAGGATGGGCGCAATGATCTTGTCCAGAGCCACAAGGATCTTGTACATGGTGGTCTGAGCAGCCTTGCGGCCTGCGCCGTTGGTGCAGTACAGGCGATCCTTGGTCACATCCAGATAGAAGTTGGACATTGCAACAACGCAGAAGTTGTACACTGCATGATAGACCTTGTTGAAGTCGTACACAGCGTAGCCTGCGCTGGTGTTGACCATCAGGTCATCCAGAGCAGCCAGTGCCCAGCGGTCGATCTCCTGCAGCTGATCGTCAGCCACACAGTCGGTGTTGGGATCAAAGCCGTCCAGATTGCCCAGAATGAAGCGGGCGGTGTTGCGGATCTTGCGGT
>ERZ772900.3344-NODE-3344-length-10444-cov-8.429108_pt1 | contig 10444 bp, 10 predicted proteins | sample MGYA00512124_ERZ772900 | MGnify/ENA primary metagenome ERZ772900 (study PRJEB29015, sample SAMEA2737716) | human gut metagenome | biome: human gut; feature: human-associated habitat; material: faeces | place: China | collected 2012 ... | reverse complement strand
GCGCTCCACTGGTCGACGAAGTCGGCCATCGGGGACGACGGCGTGATGGGGTAGATAGCGGCAACCTCGGAAAACGCATATGAAACATGCGCCGCGGCGTTGTTGCCATCCATGGATTTCATTTTTCTTACAACCATAAATGTGCCTCCTTACATGAATCCGTTCTTAACGGAAATTGTGGCCGATCTTGATGATATCACACTCTAAGGCGTCTGTAAATGGGTTTTTTGTTCAACTTATTGATTATAATAACTTTTCATCACCACGCATAAAATTTCTCACAAGTTTTTGTGAATTTTTTCATAATTCTGTTTCGCGAAGGGGAAATTTGTGGTAATATCATATTAGTGGAAGATTATCGCCGAACGGAGGTGCTTATCTATGGTGGTGACAGTCCGCTCTCTGGGCCTGACCGGCATCCGCGGCAGCGAGGTGACGGTGGAGTGTTTTCTCTCCGGCGGGCTCCCCGCGTTTGATGTGGTCGGCCTGCCCGATGCCGCCGTGCGCGAATCGCGCGAGCGCGTCCGCGCCGCCATCAAGGCCTGCGGCGCCCGCTTCCCGGTCAGCCGCATCACCGTGAACCTCGCCCCCGCCAGCCAGCGCAAGGAGGGCACGCTCTACGACCTGCCGATCCTGCTGGGGATCCTGACGGCGGCCGAGGAGCTCAGGCACCTGCCGGAGGACGCGGCCTTTCTCGGGGAGCTGAGCCTTACGGGGGCGCTGCGCCCGGTGACGGGTGTGCTGCCGATGGCGCTGTGCGCGCGGCGGCTGGGTCTGAAGTCCCTCTATGTCCCGGCGGAGAACGCCGCCGAGGCGACGCTCGCGGGCGGGCTCACGGTCTACCCGGTTAAAAACGTCCTCGAGCTGGTGCGCCACCTCTCGGGCGAGGAGCCGATCACGCCCGCCGCGCCGTGGACGCCGCCGCAGGCGGACAGCCGCACCGGCCCCGACTTCGCCGACGTCATGGGGCAGGAGAACGTCAAGCGGGCGCTTGAGATCGCCGCCGCGGGCGGGCACAACGTGCTGCTCGTCGGCTCGCCCGGCTCGGGCAAGTCGATGCTCGCGCGGCGGCTGCCGTCGATCCTGCCGGACATGACGGAGCAGGAGTCGCTGCAGACGACGGAGATCTACTCCGTCGCGGGTCTGACCGACCCGAAACACCCGCTCGTGACGCAGCGCCCCTTCCGCAGCCCGCACCACACGGCCTCCCCCGTCTCCCTCGCGGGCGGCGGGACGATTCCGCGGCCGGGAGAGATCTCCCTCGCGCACAACGGTGTGCTGTTTCTCGACGAGCTGCCGGAATTCGACAAGTCCGCCATGGAGACGCTGCGCCAGCCGCTCGAGGACGGCGTCGTGACGATCACGCGCGCCTCGGGGAGCCTGACGCTGCCGAGCCGGTTTCTGCTCATCTGCGCCATGAACCCCTGCCGCTGCGGGTGGTACGGCCACCCCGACCGGCGCTGCACCTGCTCGGAAAAGCAGGTGGAGAGCTACCTGCACCGCGTCTCCGGCCCGCTGCTCGACCGGATCGACATGCACATCACCGTTCCCTCCGTCGAATACGACGCCATGCGCCGCAGGGAAAAGCCTGAGTCCTCGGCCGTGATCCGCGCGCGGGTCAACGCCGCACGCGCCATCCAGCAAAAGCGCTTCGAGGGGACGGGCGTGAGCTGCAACGCCTATATGACGCCGCCGATGATCGGGCAGTACTGTGCGCTCGACGAGGCGGGCGAAAAGCTCATGCGCGGCGCGTTTGAGCGGCTGGGCCTGACCGGACGCAGCCACGACCGCATCCTGCGCATGGCGCGCACCATCGCCGACCTCGACGCGAGCGAGCAGATCCGGCCCGCACACCTGGCCGAGGCGATCCAGTACCGCAGCAACAGTCTGCTGAAATAGCTGTTGATAGATAAAAGGAGTAAGAATACATGCAGGAAATGATTCTCTGTAAGCTGGGCGAGGTTGTGCTCAAGGGGCTCAACCGCCGCAGCTTTGAAATGAAGCTCATGTCGAACATCCGCCGCCGTACGCAGCGCTTCGGCAAGTTCCGGATCTACTCACGCCAGAGCACGATCTACGTCGAGCCGTGCGAGGAGAGCTGCGACCTTGAGGGCGCCTATGACGCGTGCAAAAAGGTGTTCGGCATCATCGCCATCACCCGCGCCCAGCCCTGCGAGAAGAGCAAAGAGGCGATTCTCGAGACGGCGAAGCTCTATCTCGCGGACGCGCTGCGCGCGGCAAAGAGCTTCAAGGTCGAGACAAAGCGCGCCGACAAGAGCTTCCCCATGGGCTCCATTCAGGTCAGCCAGTGGGTCGGCGGCGAGCTGCACGACGCGTTTCCGCACCTGCGCGTCGACGTCCACCACCCGGAGCTGACGGTCTATGTTGAGATCCGCGAGGACGCCGCCTATGTCCATGCCCCCGCCGAGAGCGCCGCGGGCGGCCTGCCGCTCGGGATGGGCGGCCACGCGGTGAGCCTGCTCTCCGGCGGCATCGACTCGCCGGTTTCGAGCTACATGATTGCCAAGCGCGGTGTCCAGCTCGAAATGATCCACTTCGCCTCCCCGCCGTACACAAGCGACCTCGCGCGCGAAAAGGTGCTGCGCCTTGCGCAGGAGCTGACTGACTGGTGCGGACGGCTGAGCGTATTCATCATCCCCTTTACCGAGATTCAGGAGGAGATCCGCCGCAATTGCCCGGAGGAGTATTTCACGCTCATCATGCGCCGCTTCATGATGCGCCTTGCAAACGAGCTGGCGCTCGAGCTGCGCTGCCGCGCGCTTGTGACGGGCGAAAACCTCGGTCAGGTCGCGAGCCAGACCATGCAGGCCCTCGCCGTGAGCGAGGACGTCACGACGATGCCCGTCCTGCGCCCGCTCATCGGCCTTGACAAGGAGGAGATCGTCAAAATCTCCCGCCGCATCGGGACGTTTGAGACGTCCATCCTCCCCTACGAGGACTGCTGCACCGTGTTCACCCCGCGCCACCCCAAGACGAAGCCCGAGGTCGCCGAGGTGCGCGAGATCGAGAGCGCACTGGACGTGGAGGGTCTGTGCCGGCGCGCGATGGCGGACCGCGAGATGATCCGGCTGCGCCCGCAGAACTGAGGTGGCCGCGATGACCGCCTACCGCGTTGAAATCATCGCCGTCGGGACGGAGCTGCTCTTGGGCAACGTCGCCAATACCGACGCGCAGTTTTTATCGGAAATGCTGGCCTCTGTCGGGGTGGATGTGCTGTACCACACCGCGGTCGGCGACAACCCCGCGCGTCTGCGCGAGGTGGTGGACATCGCCCGTGGGCGCGCAAACCTGCTCGTCTTTACCGGCGGGCTCGGCCCGACGTATGACGACATGACGAAGCAGATTGTCTGCGAGGCCTTCGGGCTGGGGCTGGAGTTCCACCCGGAGATCGTGGAAGAAATCCGGCACTATTTCGATGCCGTTTTCCGCCGCGAGATGCCCGCGTGCAACCTGCAGCAGGCGTACCTTCCGCGCGGGTGCACGGTGCTTCACAACCCCGTCGGCACGGCGCCGGGCTGCATCTTCGAGACGGGCGGCGTCACGGCCGTGCTGCTGCCGGGCGTGCCGCACGAGTGCCGCCACCTCGCCGAGCACGAGCTGCTGCCGTGGCTGCGCGCAAAGAGCGATGAGACGATCGTCTCACACGACCTGCACGTCTTCGGCCTGACCGAGCCGCAGGTGCAGGAAAAGCTTGCCGACCTCATGGATAACGCCGTGAATCCCTCCCTCGCCCCCTACGCCAAGACCGGCGAGGTCATGCTCCGCCTGACTGCCAAGGGTGAGAGTGAGGCGGACTGCGAGGAGCGGATGGCCCCGCTGTTCTGGGACGTGTGCGCCCGGCTGGGCGACTGGCTCTATGCCGTGGACACGCCGGGGCTGGAGGGCCGCGTGCTGCAGCTGCTGAAAGAGCGCGGGCTGACGTTTTCCGCGGCCGAGAGCTGCACTGGCGGCCTGATCGCCAAGCGCATCACGGATCTTTCCGGCGCGTCAGCCGTGTTCCGCGGCGGCGTCGTGTCCTATACGAACGCCGTGAAGGCGGGCGTGCTCGGTGTCCCGGAGGAGCTGCTCGCGCAGTACACCGCCGTCTCCGGGCCCGTCGCCCGCGCGATGGCCGAGGGCGTGCGCGCGCTGACGGGGAGCGACCTTGCCGTGTCCGTCACGGGCGTGGCCGGGCCGGGGCCGGACGACGACGGCCACCCCGAGGGGCTGGTCTACGCCGCCCTGACCGACGGCGAGCATACCTGGGTGCGCCGTCTGGAGCTCGGCACCGGACGCGGGCGCATCCGCGTCATGGCCGCGCACCACGCGTTTGACCTCTTGAGAAGATACCTGACTCAATTACCGATCACAGAAGAAACAGAAGGAGAGTAAGACCCATGGCAAAGAACAGCCAGATTTACAGCGCCAACAACCCCTACGGAAACCGCGACGAGGAGATCCGCAAGGCGAAGGGCAACCCGAACAAGAACATCCACGCAAAGAAGAAGAATTCCAACTACGGCGGCTATAACGGCGCCGCGGAGAAGGCCCACAAGGCCGCCGAGGAGGAGTCGACGCTGAACAAGCTCCCCACCTGGATGAAGGTCACGCTGATCGTCGACATCGTCGTGATCGTCGTGCTGCTCATCCTGCGCCTCGGCGTTCTGAAGAACAACGCCCCGCTCAGCTATATCACAACGCTCTTCCTCGGCCTGACCTGCGCGTTCCTCGCCTATATGCGCAACTACCAGTATAAGAAAAAGTCGACCGCCTACAAGATTCTGCAGGTCATTCTGATTCTGATGGCCATCCTCTATATCTACATGGGCGCCATGGGCATCTACACCCTGTTCCGCTAAAGCGCTGCCCGGATCCGACGGACCGGAAGGAGGGATCGGCATGGGTCTGCACGACGGGCACCGCCAGCGCATGAAGGAGCGCTTCGCCCGCCACGGACTGGACAGCTTCGCGGAGCACGAGGTGCTGGAGCTGCTGCTCTACTACGCCATCCCGCGGCGCGACACGAATGAGCTGGCCCACACGCTGCTCGACCGCTTCGGCTCGCTTGAGCGGGTGCTCCTCGCCCCGCGCGAGGAGCTGATGAAGGTGCCGGGCGTCGGCGAGGGCGCAGCTCTGCTGCTGACGCTTGTGCCCGCGGTCAGCCAGTACACGCATCGCCACGCCCCGCAGGAGACGATTCTCAACTCCGTGGACGCGAGCGGGCGGTATTTCATGCGTCTGCTGCGCCACGAGCGTCGGGAGCTTCTGTATCAGGCCTGTCTCGACGGGAAGGGCAAGCTCCTCAGCTGCCGGTGTCTCTCCGAGGGCGGGGTGAACATGGCCGCCGTCACGCTGCGCCAGATCGTGGAGCACGCGCTGCTCAGCGGCGCGTCGAGCGTCCTGCTCGCGCACAACCATCCGAGCGGCATCGCCCTCCCCTCCGCGTCCGACCGGCAGATGACCCTGCAGGTGCGCGACGCGCTCGCGACGATGGGCATCCGTCTCACCGACCACATCATCGTCGCCGACGGCGATTTCGTCTCGATGGCGCAGAGCGGCCTTTTGCAATAAGACAAAGAATCGGATTCCTTTCGGAATCCGATTCTTTGTCTTATTGGCTCATCGCTCCGAACCGCGCATTTTTTGTGTGCAGCACACAAAAATACACTCTCTCCGCGCAGAGTGTTTTTTGCGACGTACACGCCGCCGCAAAAAAACGGATTTCAGTTTATTCGCGGCCTTTAGGCCGCGAACTCTGTGAGACTTCGGGTACGGATTCCGCATGGAATCCGCACCATTTTAGATCAGAATCTGTTCGCTATTTGTGCGGGTACCCTTTTCGAGGACGAGGAACTGGCCGTCCCAGCGACCGGAGAAGAGCTTTTCCAGCAGGTGCGTGCCGCCGGGGACATAGCCGAGCGACGCACCCAGCCAGTCGGCGTCGGCCTGCACAACCGCGCGGTAGTCCGGGCGGCGGCAGTCGTTGAGCCCGGTGTCCATGATGTCGATCCGGCTGTAGAGCCGCATCCAGTCGGCGTGATAGCGCCGCTTCGTCTCCTCGCCTACGTCCTGGGTCAGGCGGTCGAAGATGGCGTGAAACGACTCGCGCCGCGGATCCTTCTCGCGGACATAGAGATGCCCCGGCTCCTTCAGATCGCTGACGGGCTCGTCCGTGGTCTGGAGCAGGAGGGAGACGCAGTCGTCGATCCGCGGCAGCACCACGCGGCAGGGCACCTGCACGTCCTCCCACGAGCCGCCGCAAAAGCCCATCGAAACCAATACCGTGCCGACATCCTCCGGCAGACGGCCAAGCTCCTCGAGAACATGCTCCCGCATCTCCTGCGGGTCGCGGTGATAGACGCGGTTGAGGTAGATCACTGGAAACGCCGTCCCCACCGCCCGCTGCGCCGCTTCGACATAGTCCTTCAGCGAACTGCAGGACAGAATAACCGTTTTCTGATTCATAAGCGCACCTCCCACTCGGATTCCCGCGCCAGAAGAGCCGCCGTCCCGACAGATGCCCCGCATTCATCAAATTGCGTGAGCACCTTTTGCTGAGCGGGAAACCTATACGCAACCACCTTTGCAAAGCGCTTCTGCATCCTTTGCTCCTCACACGGGAACAGCTCAACCCGAATCTTTTTCGAGTCGACCTCACTCTCGGAAAGCAAGACAACCGTCTCAACTTGCTGTTCATTAGTTCTGACAAATAATGCTCCACTTTCACCGTCGTACGTAACAGGGAAGGTGAAATGGATCGTCTTTATCAGATGCTTGTCATCCCGCTTTTCCGGATACAGCTCTATGAACGAAACCATAGCCTGCAACAATGCCTTTTTATCCTCCGGCGACATGACATCGTAGTACTTGCTGAAGCCTTCCAGCATTTCAAAGATAGATTTCTTCGTCATGGCCGACTTTTCAACCATAGTGATTTCCTGATTTACTTCATCAAGTCTTGTCTGTGCATCCTCGATCTTTTCATACAGGTCATCCAGAATACGGTTCAGACTGTCTACCTTATTTTGATAGTGCCTATCCGCAATGTCAAGCTCCGTCAGTCTCTTTTCGGTCTGGAGCAGATTGCCGTTGTATTTCGTGATCTCATTTCGGATTGCTGTTTGCTTCTTTCGCAGAGAATTTACGTCTGTCTGGATATCAATCTTTTGAGAAATAAACTCTACAAACTCCGGGATTGTCACCATGGAGGATATGACCTCCTTCACCTCGGTTTCCAGTTTGGTGCCGCTGTAATACTTGTTGGCAAGAGAACAGCTGATCCCGTTCCTATCTCTACCGGATATGCACCGGTAGGAAATATATCTCGGATAATAACCTTCTTTTCCGTTTTTCTTTTTCCTTGGCGGTGCAGTATAACCAAAGATGTTTTTTCCGCAGTCTGGACATCTGATCAGACCGGTCAGTGGATAAACGGTCGTACTGTCACTTCTGGTCTTTCGATGGGCAACATTCTTTTTCAGCTGCTCTTCCGCTTTTGCAAAGGTCTCCTTACTTACAATCGGTTCATGCACGCCATCCACAAGAATAATCTTGCTTTCATCGTCTTGCTTCACAACCTTCGTTTCGTTGTTCTTTCTCTCAACTTTTACTGTATGGCGGCGACCGTAGGAGATCATACCTGCATAAACCGGATTGCTGAGAATGATACGGACGGTTCTATCTGTAAAGCCAGAGATTTTAACATTTCCGCGCTGCTCACGCTGGATGTTTTCATCATTAAGTTTCTTTGCAATGTAGCTGATGCTCTGTCCTTCCTCTGTGTAGAGCCGGAAAATCTCCTTGACCGTTTCCGCTTCTTTCGGATATATCATTAGTTTTTTATCCTTCAAAGAATATCCGAACGGGGCCTGCGCTCCGTTCCAGAGACCGCTTCTGGCTTTTTGCTGTCTTCCGGCAAGCGTCTGTTCATGAATGTTCTCAAGCTCGACTTCTTGCAACAGCTCCCATAATATTTGCAATCATCTTACCGGTAACGGTTGAAGTGTCGATTCCGTCCTTGATCCCCAAAAGACCGATTCCATAGCTTGAAAGTTCCTGAAGATACTTTGCGGTATCACTGGTGTTTCTGGCAAAACGGGAAAGCTTAAAAACAAGAACATAACGAATGTTGTCCTTCTTGCTCCGAATATCCTCCATCATCTGCGTAAAGGCAGGACGATGCTCGGCATTCTTGCCGGATTTGCCTTCATCCGTATATTTCCCGACGATATTGATCTTGCGTGCTTCCGCAAAAGCTCTAATTTCCGCTTCCTGTGCCTCAAGAGAAAAACCGTCCACCTGTATCAAAGTTGAAACACGTGTATATATGTATGCGTTTTCCATGGACAGTACCTCCTTCGTTCCATTTTGTCAGCAATAAACATCTACTTCAAATAGTATAAATGATGACAGAAAGCTTTTCAATAGCCGCAGCAAAATAGGGTAGAGGGAAAAATAAATATTTTCGCCCCTCCCATTGAACCGTACATACGGGTCTCGTATACGGCTCTACAATTTATATTCCAACTTTAACTAGGTAATAGGATAAGGGATTGAGCAGACCAGCTCCTTCTTTTATCCTATTTTCAAGTAACTCCTTGCTGATAATGAAATTCACCACGTTCATTCCGCTTCTTTTGTACCAACCCAGTCTCGAATTTGCAACTTTAAATATATCTTTATTGCTAAATCTGTTCTTATGTTTCCAGTTCAGATAGCTTAGATTCCGATAAATGATTTTGGGTCTCTTCCATTGCTTCATGACAATTACTCTGGTTTTATGCCTCAGCCATTCCCCGAGTTCTTTCAGAAACTGTTTCATTATTCCAATTCTGAAATAATTTATCCACCCTCGTACAATCTCGTTAATGACCCAGAGCCGAAAGGCGGGCGCTGCCCACCTTTGGAAACCTCCCGAATTTTCTGCGTCCGTGAGTATCCAAACTGTAAAATCACAGTAGGGATACCACGCCTTGAAAATAAAAAAGGACAGAACCTTATTCCACGAATAGGATAGAGGTTCTGTCCTTTTTTAAAAGATATTCTTCTGCAATAAGTTATTTTTTCTCATCCAGCAGCATAACCCCATCCGCAGGATTCCGGTCAATGGCTCCCACAACGCGGTGAGGTAGGTAGGGCTCCTCCAGATAGGCGATATCCTCCGCTGTCAGCGTGACTGCCAGCGCACCCGCAGCATCATCCAGATACCGCGCCTTGGTTGCGCCGACGATAGGCGCAGCGACGCCCTTTGCCCAATGCCATGCCAGCGCGATCTGCTGCATCTTCACGCCGTACCGCTCCGCCAGTTCCTGTACCCGCAGGACGATCTGCATATCCTGCTCCTCAGTGCGGTCATACTTACCCATAGCCACCCGGTCGGTTTGGCTGCGCAGGGTATCTGTGTTCCACTGGGGGCGGGTCAGATGTCCCGCCGCCAACGGGCTGTAGGGCATGAGGGAGACGCCCATTTGCTTACAAATGGGAATCAATTCCCGCTCGTCCTCCCGGTAGAGCAGGTTGTAGTGGTTCTCCATGGCCTGAAACTGCGCCCAGCCGTGGTCACGGGCGGCAAGCTGCATATTGTAAAACTGGTAACCGTACATGGCAGAGGCACCCAGCGCCCGCACCTTGCCGGCCTTCACCAGATCGTTCAGAGCCTCCATGGTTTCTTCGATGGGCGTGTCATAGTCAAAGCGGTGGATGATATACAGATCGAGATAATCCGTTCCCAGCCGCTTCAAAGTCCCGTCGATCTCCCGGTGAATTGCCCCGGCGGACAGCCTGCCGGGATTGAAATAGACCTTGGAGGCAATGACCACCTTGTCCCGGGCGATGTTCTTTTTCAATGCCCGTCCCAGATATTCCTCGCTGGTTCCGGCAGAGTAGCCGTTGGCAGTATCAAAAAAGTTGATGCCCAGAGAAAGTGCGTGTTTGACCACTTTCTCTGTTTCTGTTTCATCCAGCGTCCAGTCGTGCATGGTCCCTGCCTTGCCGAAGCTCATGCAGCCGACACACAGCTTGGAGATTTGAATATCTGTATTTCCTAAAGTTGTATATTCCATTGCAAAAACTCCTTCAAATCTTCTCCTGCTTGTTACCATTTCATTGCGGCTTCTACCATTGCCGGGTTTTCAGGATTTCCGATCATAGGTGTAGCCGTGTCCATGTTAGCAAGGCGCTCCATTTCGCCTGCCGTGAGCGCAAAATCAAACAGTTCAAAGTTTTCTTTGATACGTTCGGTATGGACTGATTTGGGAATGACGATCACACCGCTCTGCATGAGATACCGCAGTGCGATCTGAGCTGCGGTTTTACCATGTGTTTTTGCAATCTCCACCAAATCGTTAAGGAAAGAATCGAAGGTGGTGCAAACGAAAAAGCAGTATTGAGACTTTTCATTAACTGCCCTTTCGTTTGCATCAATTTCGATTTTTTCTGGTTGAAC
>ERZ772900.3338-NODE-3338-length-10478-cov-11.692507_pt1 | contig 10478 bp, 10 predicted proteins | sample MGYA00512124_ERZ772900 | MGnify/ENA primary metagenome ERZ772900 (study PRJEB29015, sample SAMEA2737716) | human gut metagenome | biome: human gut; feature: human-associated habitat; material: faeces | place: China | collected 2012 ... | reverse complement strand
TCCCGTCCTTCTTTACCATTAAAGAAGGCTCCACCTTTCTCACCAAGCCTCTCTTTCCTCAGGAACGAGAGGATGTAACCGCCCTCCGGTGCTCAGAACCGCTACGCTATAAGGTTGGCGGACCAATCAAAGGTCTGCGCCAGATTGTGCGGGATGGGACCGCTAGGGGCAATTACTACTTGAAGTTTACTTTAAATCCAAGTAATCATTGCCATCAACCTCAATCTCGTCAATGTGGTTACCTATGACAACTTCAAATCTCTTAAACAGAGAGAAAATTTCATCTAAAGTAATGTCTTTCAATGGACAAAACTTTACATATTTATTCTCTATTTTATCCTTGCAAACAAAAACAATATTACCTTGCGGCTGTATTTGTTGACCAGAAATAAAAATAGAGCATCCATAACACTCATATCTATCACCATCGTATTGCTCATACGAACCAACTAAATAATTCTGCAAAGAAGACTGGTGAAAATCAGAAACATCTGCAGCAGCTGTTCCTTTTAAATCATCATACTGAACTGAAGCTTTCATAAATAAATCTCCTATATTTTAAACTAATCTCTTCTAAATATATCTCGTGTATATACCTTATCCTTTACATCATCCAGACAAGCATCGTAGCGGTTAGCGATGATGGCATGGCTCTGTGACTTAAAGGCTTCGAGGTTGTTCTCTACTCTGCTACCAAAGAAGGTGCTGCCCTCTTCCAAAGTTGGCTCATAGATGACTACTTCAGCACCCTTTGCCTTGATACGCTTCATAATGCCCTGAATGGCAGACTGGCGGAAGTTGTCGCTGTTTGACTTCATGGTCAAGCGATAGACACCAATCACGCAGTTGTGCTCCTTGCTTGCATCATAGCTGTTATCATCAGCATAGCTATAGTAACCTGCCTTCTGGAGTACGGCATCAGCAATATAGTCCTTACGGGTACGGTTGCTCTCTACGATAGCTTCAATCAGGTTCTCTGGAACATCGGCATAGTTTGCCAGGAGCTGCTTGGTATCCTTTGGCAAGCAATAACCACCATAGCCAAAACTTGGGTTGTTGTAATGGGTGCCGATTCGTGGGTCAAGACCTACGCCATCGATGATTGCCTTGGTATCGAGTCCCTTTACCTCTGCGTATGTATCCAACTCATTGAAGTAGCTTACTCGGAGTGCCAGATAGGTATTGGCGAAGAGTTTGACTGCCTCGGCTTCCTTCATGCCCATGAAGAGGGTATCAATGTTCTCCTTGATGGCACCTTCCTGGAGCAGAGCGGCGAAGGTCTTGGCAGCTTCCTTCAACATCTCGACATTGGTTACTGACTTGATAGCCTCGTTCTCTTCTGCAAACTCAGGGCGCTCGATAATCTTTGGATAGCCAACGATAATGCGGCTTGGATAAAGGTTATCATAGAGAGCCTTGCTCTCACGAAGGAACTCAGGAGAGAAGAGAAGGTTGAACTTCTTTACGCCCTTCTTGGCATACTTCAAGTAGAGGTTGCGGGTGTAACCTACAGGGATGGTGCTCTTGATGACCATCACTGCATCTGGGTTTACCTCCAGAACCAGGTCGATGACTTCTTCTACATGGGTTGTATCGAAGTAGTTCTTCACTGGGTCGTAGTTGGTTGGTGCTGCAATCACCACGAAGTCAGCATCCTTATAGGCTGATTTGCCGTCAAGAGTTGCCACGAGATTCAATGGCTTTTCAGCCAAATACTTTTCAATGTAATCGTCCTGGATTGGAGAAATCTTATTGTTGAGTTTCTCCACCTTCTCAGGGATTACATCTACTGCTGTTACATGATGGTGCTGAGATAACAGGGTTGCTATACTCAGACCAACGTAGCCTGTACCGGCTACTGCTACTTTTATATCTTTAAAATTATTCATACCAATCGATTCTTATTTTTTTAAAATTTATTTATTCATATTTTGAGATAATTTCTCTATATCATCTTTTGCAAGTATATATCCATAATCTTTAAGCTGTAAAAATCTGTCATGAAATGTTACATCGTCAAGCAAGACCTTCTTACCAGACAGATAAGCTTGAAGCAAAACAGTCGTATAACTACCTACAGCATACTCCATATTTCTGATGGAATCTATGATACTTACTTCTTTTGGAAATTCAATATCTTCCTCCGATACATATTTTTTCAAAATAGTAAGATCAGTATATCTAGGATGTATGCGATATTTTACAGTTTTACCATTTTTCTTGGCGAAAGACATTGATTCAACTATACTTTTAATTTCTTCCTCACTATCTGCAGCTAGATAATATTTATAATCTGCATACAAATGTTTATTCAAATGAACAGCAGTATCAATTCTAAGACTCGGAGGCACGGAAACATGAAATTGAGTTGGCTCTGCATTAAGCTTTATGAACAAATTTACATAATAAAGATCCCAAACATAACATTCATCAAAATGGAAAAAGGAATCTCGAATATACAAAAGCTTTTCACCATGCTGAACATTAATAAGTTTGACACCTCTAAAATGACAGTAGTCAGTTAGCAAAGATGAACAAAAACTAAATTCTGCATGAGTGATAATTCTATCAGGATGATATTTTGTTATTCTTGCACTATAAGTAGCAATCTGCATAATAGCCTTTAAAATAAAGTATGGCTGATATTTTCCTATTAATTTAGACATTATATAATGTATATCAGCTTGTGTAAGTGAATAGCCGCTATCCCATTCTTTATGGTGAATGTCATATTTCAAAGATAACTCTGTGGGAATAATTTCATCCATTCCCTTATTTTCTGCAATAGTTTCTATTTTAGTTATATAACAGCTTTTACGCTTACAAAAAAGGGCACACAATATTAAAGGGATTCCAAATACAGATATAGAAAACCAAATGAAACGCACCCACCAGGGAGAAAAGTAGTTTTGGCACAAATATTGCTTATAACTTCTGTCAATGTCATCCATAGGCGTGCCTAAAGATGACATATAATCAATCTGCTCATCAATATTAATATCAAATTGATGGTTATTGTATTTATCTAAAGTATTTAATATATTTAATAAATTCATAATGGTTTCGACTTACATTACTTTGAGGATTAATTAATATTTTCCCTCCATTTTAAGACTCTTAAATTGTTCTATATTTCTATATTTTATGAGTTTAGCAGGATTGCCACCAACAATTGCATATGCAGGTACATCTTTAACGACAACAGATCCAATTGCTATGATTGCACCTTCACCCACATGTACATTTCCACAAATAATGACATCACTACCTATCCATACAAAATCATCTATAACAACATTTTTCTGCGTAAAATGTGAGCCATATGGAATTTTATCACCATATTCATAATTATGACTTCCTGACATAATCTTAACATTAGTTCCAGAATGGAAGTATGAGCCAATTTTCACCCCCCAAGTCCTGTTATTTTAATACCATTAAATCCACAATTATGTCCAACGGTCACTTTAGCAGTTCTTGCAATTTGGGGGATATTAGCAGCTCCAATGTTATTGCCAAAAGAAACTAATTGACGCTTTAAAAGGAATGTACTAACAGAATGCGTAATCTTACGATAATAGTCAACAACAAAAACTACAAAATTTCTCATAACCACCAACGTATTCATATATTTAACTTTTTTAATACTAAGAAACAAACGGAGCATTGATACTAACATCCATCTTAAGGATGTTTATTTGTCTAAAATCTTATGATAAAGATCTACATACTGTTTTTGAATAACAGACCAATCATACTTTTGCTTAGAACTTCTATTTTTATTACATTGCATAAGCCATAATATTAAGCTATCCGAAGATACATTATCATAATCAAGAATAAAATAATTAAAATGATCTTTATAAGCATCGCCAACAACAGTACCAGCAATTTCCTTTCTGACTAAAACTCTCAACCCCGTTGAAAAAGCTTCAATTTCAGCAAGAGATTGCCCTTCCATCGTACTAGCATGAGCATAAACATCAGCTGCAGAATGATATTGATATAAATCTTTATCACTGACATATCCAAACAAACGAATCTTATTTTCCAGATGCTTTTCTGAAACATATTGTTGAATAGAATCATAATCAGGTCCTTTACCCATAATCCAATATTGATATTTAATACCCAAAGACTCTAGAATCTTTAACGTATCAAATTGTCCCTTGCGATCAATTACTAAACCAACTGTGATAAAGACTATACAATCATCTTCCACGTCATACTTCTTACGGAATTCTAGACGCTTTTCTGGAGAAAAATAGAATTTAGACGAATCTATACCATTTGGAATTAGTGTTATTTTATCTTCAGGCAAATCAAAACGAGCCATTTTTCGCTTGACTTCTTTATTTAAACCTGTATAATAATCAACCAATGGTAAGTTGTTTAAATATCTATTTTTTGTTTTAAAATCTTGCTCATCTCCATCCCACATCATACCATGCAGAGTAAGAATAACAGGAATCTTAGTTTCATTAGCAAAATAAAGGGCATCAATACCTCCACTATGCATATGAATTATGTCCGGCTGTACAATATCAATAGCACGCTTAATATTATATCGAAGAAACTCAAAACGGATTGGATTCTCATAACTTTTGTTTTTGTAAAACAACCACTGCTTGATAGTGCGTTTTGGATGTCTAAGTATTTCGAGTAAAATACTAAAAGGCTTAATCACATAACCAATATACTGATTTGTATATCGACTTATTTTCACAGCATTCTTTGACGAAATATTAGTAGCATACATGTATGTCTCTACTCCATCAACAGACTGCTTACTAAGTTCATATGCCACACGGGCTATACCTGAAGTATATGTACCACCAACCTCTGTGGGAAGTTGGGCTATAGACAAAACTTTTATTTTAGATTTTTTCATATATTTCTTTTATTTGAGTGGCTATGTATTTCCACGATTTAAGCCCTTCACTATATTCTTCTTTTATAACATTTGAAAACTCTTTTATTTTTTCTTGTGAGCAATGTAGTTTACATATAGCATCTGCCAAGGCTTCCACATTCTTAGGTTTTACAATGATTCCATTTTTTCCATCATTGACCATTTCTGGCAATCCTCCAACATTTGTAGCAACACAAGGCTTATTAAAAGCGTAAGCAGACATAATCACTCCACTTTGTGTTGCATCTATATATGGAACTACAGTAAATTCACAGTTCCTAATCATATCTGCCAATTCATTATCTGGTATAAAGCGATTTTCTATTTGGAAATAATCTAATTTCTTGTATTCTTCAATATCGAAATAAAAACGCCCTTTTCCTGCAATAATTAATCTTAAATCTGGAAATAATTCATGAACTTTTTTCATAGCAGGAAACAGATAATCTAAACCTTTATACGAAACTATATTACCAAAATAAAGAATATAAGGTTTCTTTACAGAATAAAGAGAATCATTATATATCTGCAAATAAGTATAACAACTTAGAGCACTATTATATATTTGAGTTTTAGTTGAAATACCATAATAATTAATAAACTCTTCTTTCTGGTTCTTATTTAGAAGTATTATATTCTTTATATAGTTAAAGGTTATTTTTCTATTTATAGAATCTGCTCTATATGTTGCACTTGAATGAGGAATTGGATCATGTACTGTCAAAACAAACTTATTTCTAAGCAAAGGCATAAAGATATTCAATGCTGATGGTACAATAGTAGTATGTACGACATCGAATTTCTTTAAGATCTTGTAAAGCTTGTAATTAAACAAGAATGATTTTCTTTCATAAGCATGTCTTGCTGGAGAGTAAAAGACATAAAATTTATCCATATCAATTATATGGGCAAATCTTTTCAACGGCTCGTATTCTAATGCATTATGAAGCCCTTCTTTTAATTTATAACCTCTAATATCAATTGCACATGAACATAGACTATAACTATCAACTAACAAGAAGTATGTTACATCAGCTATTTTCTGCATTTCATGTAGAAAAGATAAATCGACATCAGAATATGCCATTTTTGACAAATATGCAATTTTCTTTATTTTAAACATATTTTTCTTACATTTGTTTTTGTTAGACAACAGGCTATCACTAAGTATGATGCTAATCTTTCTCCTGGATAAACAGACTCGCAAAACATATAGGCTATATAACAAACTATAATTGCTCTAGCCGTATACGAAGCCTTCTTCCAAATCTTAATTATAAGAAGGCAGAAGATAAGCAAACCTATGTAACCCTGATACAACAATAAAGTACTAATACCATTAAAATACACTCTTTCACCAAACAATGAGCCAAAAATGCCTCTTTTCTCAAAACTAAATATAGTGTCTATATTAGATGTTCCAAATAATTTTAAATTGAAATCGTATTCTGCAAAAATCACAAAACCTCTATATATTCTAAATAGACCAGACCTGCTTCCACCTTCATAATCTACATTTAATTCACTTTTTCGTTCTAAAAGTTGTGCACCTATTTCAGACCCAACAATAACATAGACTAAGACTCCAAATAATAGACCAACACCAAGAAATTTTACGATATTTTTAGAATGCTTAAAATCTATCAGGGTAAAATACCAATATACAAATAAAGCAGATATAACTATAATACCTGTACCTGACATTGATAATATTACAGAAGCAGAAAACAAGGCAATAAACCGCCAATCAATTTTATTAGCACGAAATAGCTCTATGACTATTAATGGTATCAAAAATCTACCTAAATGTGCAGGCTCAGTAAATAAAGAAGTACATTCCCCTGAGGCAAGATGGAATTTAATCCATTCCGAGCCTACATCTGTAATAGAAGTTGAAAGTGGTAACCCTGGAATTATACCACTTAACATCCTGCCTGTTGTCTTTAAAACTATAAATTGGATAAAGAAAAAGGCGACGACCACAATACCTATTTTCTTATAAATTTCAAGATAACTTCCAATAGACTTCTGATTTATAAAAAACCAAAAAGCCAAATAACATAGAAATACTTGAATCTGTGATATAGGCATAGTAAAAGAAGTGGTTACCCAATAATTTACTATAGATAAAAGTACAAGAACTATTAATTCCATTGGTACTACATTAAAGATATTGCCCCTATTAAATACTTGTAAAAAAGCGACAATACCTAAAATTAGCAATACAAAACTCGCCCCATCCCAAGCTCCCAGTCCATATATATAAAATATGGGACATAGAGCCAAAAGCCAAAGAGCTGTTTTATTTTCTATATTATTCATAGCTTTAAAAACCTAATTGAAGACGTTCCGAAATATGAAACTTTAGATTAAGTTTAAATATTCCAGAAACAATAAAAGTTGGCAAATATTTAATCACAAACATAAATATCTTTTGATAATTTGAAAAATTTGAATTCAACCTTACATAAGAATTGATAAGTCTTTTTTCCTGTCGAATTAATTCTTTATAATTACAATTTAATAAAAGTCCATTCTTAGTTGACAACAGAATCATTTGATGCAAACGAGAATTTACCAATTGCTGTTTCATGTCATTTGGTATTTTAAAATGCTCACATACAGAATACCATAAATGCGCAAATTTATTTAAATAATCCATTATAATAAATGGATTAACAACCCTCCTTGTTAGTGAATCTTCACTTACTCTTTGATAAATATATGATGCGAATGGAGAATAACTAACATCATTTACATACAACAAATACTGTAAAGTAAATATATGATCTTCGCCAAATGGTAATGAAGTATCAAACAATATATTATTATCTATTATCAAATTTCTCTTGTATAATTTATAACAAGGTGAATTTAATATATTATGTTGTTCTAAAAGACACAAAATATTTTGCTTTGGAACTCCCAACGGAATGTCTAAAACAACCTTTCTGCTTCCTGTTTTATCAAGAACAATATACCCTTGCGAGTATAGATCCGCAATTTCATCATTCATATTAAAGTCTGCAAGATATGTTTTACCAATCACATCATCGCTATCTATAAAACAGACCCATTCACCTATAGCATTTTTTAGGCCTAAATTTCTAGCAGAGCTAACTCCACCATTTTTCTGATGAAACACCCTAATACGCTTATCTTTTTGTGCATATTTATCACAGATTTCTCCACTTCGATCTGGAGATCCATCATCCACTAAAATCAATTCAAAATCTGTATACTTTTGTGCAAGAACACTTTCTATACATTTGCTTACACACTCTTCTACCTTATATACTGGTACAATTACTGAAATTTTTGGCATATTCATAAATTTTGTTTCAACCATAATTTAGAGTTTGCTATAGCTGTCTCTCTTTTTTTATTCACTTCCTCCCAGTCTATATTTTTTATATTCTCAGGGAGAGCATTATTCACCATTCTGTCTTTTAGATCAAAAATATCAAGCAGTGAGTCAAATCTACTATTGCCACGTTGCTCATTGCCAAAAACATAAAAGTCTTTGTTGAATATAATCGAAAAAGCTGTGCCATGGAAAGAATCAGTCACAACAAACGCTGCATCACGAAAATAGGATAACCACAATTCTATAGTATCATCATCAGACACGGAGTTGTCTACACCTTTTATAAAATACGGTAGGCCTCTGCGTTCTGCAAAATTAACCATACTCTTTATTTTTTCTTCATTTTCGTCAAGAACATAAACAAAAACAAAAGGTTCTCTCTTGGGTATGTGCGAACATAATTTAATGTAATCCTGGGATTTCATTAATAGAGTTGGATCAAGAACATTAGTTGCATTTACACCTAAATATTTATTACACAGGGCAACACCAGATTTCTCTCGAACAGATATACCACCAAACCTTTTTGCTAATACTGCACACAGTTCTGTTTGTTTTGGGGTGAATTCCCATTTATCCGTACCAAAAGAAGCAGCATAGGCTACACGTTTTATATTCATATGTGAGACAAAGGAAAAGAAACAGTCTTCTATATTAGAATTATACATAGGTCTCCATACCTGGTCGCTACCAACAATCAATGCATTAAAACCATATTTTCTAATTATTTTTTGATTAAATTTCTTACAACGTGGAATTGTTAAATGGATATATTTCTCAGCAAAATGACGTAATGGAGCCTCCATTTTATCTTTTTGTAGTGGTGTAATAGCAAAACGAACTTTATGCCCTAACATCTTATGTGCTAAAACACGCCATGAATGATCCAGCCAATCTATCCAACTGAACCTTCCATAATCTATAGTCCACACCTCATGCCCCATTTCTTTAAGAACTTGCTGCAATGCATAATTCTGCAAAATGCCACCATAGTTAGCACGAAGCGGTTGTGTTATTATTCCTATTTTCATATTATTCAACATTACATATTTAATATATCTGTAAATCACCATTAGAACGTAACTACTGATTTTCAGCAGTTAGCACATCCAACATTTTTCAAAAAAAGCATATTATTAATTGGTATTGCCAGAGCTGCCAATTAGGCAGCCTTGGCATTCACCTTTTTGTTCGAGTTATAATTACATGGGATTAGGGACATGAAGTCTTGCTCCCCCTCCATCAGTCGGGTGAGTATATCTTCTATATAATCGCCAAAATTAATGTCATTCAACTTGCAGCTCTCAAAAAGTGAGAACATAAAAGCTATGTTTTCCGCACCTAAATGGCTACCGGTATGCATCCAGTTTCTCCTTCCCATAGCCAAGTGGCGGAACATTCGTTCGACCGCATTGTTATGCATCTCGACACGGCCATCCTGCAAGAACACCTTGAAGGCCTTCTCGTCATCAAGTACATAGTTGACTGCTCGCTGAACCATTGCACCATAAGAAGAATCAAGCTTGATCTTCTTCAACAACTTCATCAACTTGCCAACGATCGATGCACTGTACTTATTCGATATATCCGCGTAAACCTGAATTCCAAAATGTCCCATGAGTAGCAATGTTGAAACCATGGGTATGTGTCATTCCTGCCTTTTCTTCATTTTTAATTTCTTTTAAGCACAATTCGTAATACTTCTTAAATCGGAACTTTATTTATATCTTGATTCTGTCTTCTATTGTATTTGCGCAATACAAGATCAGGATGTCCCAGAAGTCGTGGATGATTCAGCCTATACCGAAATCCATGGCCAAACAAGAACTTCCGTACCAGCAATTCCGGGTTTGTATTTTTACCTTTTATTGCTGACATACAACGGTGCCTCTGCTCTTTGGTCTGTTTGTCCATATCAAAATAGAGAACAACATATCATATTCTATCAAAGAATCCCTCGTATTTTTCATCTATAATCTTCCACTCTCCCATTTTACGTCTTCTGATACGAGTTATCTTGCCAAGTTCTTGCAGCCGTTTCAGATACTTCTGAATCTGGCGTGTGGACAACCCTATGCTCTCTGCCGTCTGTCCTGCCCTGATTTGCGGATTTTGGGAAATCAGTTTGTAAATCTGGCGACTTGTTTTTATGAACTCTTTTGCGAACTTGGATGGCTCTTTTACGTCTACCTCTCCATT
>ERZ772900.3332-NODE-3332-length-10517-cov-2.530109_pt1 | contig 10517 bp, 10 predicted proteins | sample MGYA00512124_ERZ772900 | MGnify/ENA primary metagenome ERZ772900 (study PRJEB29015, sample SAMEA2737716) | human gut metagenome | biome: human gut; feature: human-associated habitat; material: faeces | place: China | collected 2012 ... | reverse complement strand
TCCCTATGCCTAATGTCTCTGAGGAAATGAAGAAGTTGGTTGTTTGGATGATGCACTTTTCTTTTTTTACTTTACATTCTGATAAATAAATTTCAGATGTATTTGTTTTGTTGTTATAAAATGTGTTTTCTGTAATGTAAAATTCCTGTTTCTGATATTAAGTATACTGATTTGTTTCGTTATTTCAATATTATAAGCAAATATAGAAACTAGTTTCAAGGTCTGAAAAAATTACCATTGATTTGTGCAATGCTCACAAAAGAAGATGCATAAAATTTGTGGAAAATTGAGTTTCAGTCAAAATATATGAAACTAGTTTCGAAATACACACAACATATTGAAAAAAGTTTCAGAAGAACTTATACTGCAACTAGAACGAAGGAGGACATTAAAGATGAATCAGAAGGTAGAAAACCTGAAAGGTAAATTAATTGTATCTTGTCAGGCATTGTCAAATGAGCCGTTGCATTCTTCTTTCATTATGGGACGCATGGCTTTGGCTGCAAAAGAAGGTGGAGCATTTGGAATCCGTGCAAATACAAAAGAGGACATTAAAGAGATTCAGTCACAGGTAGATCTTCCAATTATCGGTATTGTGAAGAGAGATTACGAAGACAGTGACATTTATATTACTCCTACCATGAAAGAAATTGATGAACTGATGGAAGTAAAGCCGGAAATTATTGCGATGGATGCTACCATTTCAAAAAGACCGGGAAATAAGACACTGGATGAATTCTTCAAAGAAGCAAAAGAAAAATATCCGGATCAGCTTTGGATGGCGGATTGTTCTACTGTTGAAGAAGCAATTCATGCAGATGAACTCGGATTTGATTTTATCGGAACAACGATGGTCGGATATACAGAGCAAAGCAAAGGTGACAAGATTGAAGCAAATGATTTTGAAATTTTAAGAAAGATTGTTGCCGGAACAAAGCATCGTGTCATTGCAGAAGGAAATATTAATACTCCTGAAAAAGCAAGACATGTGATTGAGCTTGGAGCATATAGCGTAGTAGTTGGTTCAATTATTACAAGACCGCAACTTATCACAAAATCTTTTGTAGAAGAGATGAAAAAACTGGAAGCTTAATTAATTCACACATAAATCAAAAATCAAAAAAGAAAAAGGAGACAAGTAACTATGAGAAATCTTGATAAGTACAAAGGTGTTATCCCGGCATTTTATGCATGCTATGACAAAGACGGAAACATTAGTCCGGAGGCTGTTCAGGCACTGACAAAATACTTTGTTGAAAAAGGCGTCAAAGGTGTGTATGTAAATGGCTCTTCAGGAGAGTGCATTTACCAGAGCGTAGAGGACCGCAAGATTGTGCTTGAAAATGTAATGAAAGCTGCAGAAGGAAAGCTGACAGTTATCGCACATGTTGCATGCAATAACACAAAAGACAGCCAGGAACTTGCAAAACATGCAGAGAGCCTTGGGGTAGATGCAATCGCTGCAATTCCTCCGATTTATTTCCATTTACCAGAGTATGCAATTGCCAAGTACTGGAATGATATCAGTGCAGCAGCACCAAATACAGACTTCGTTATTTACAACATTCCACAGCTTGCAGGTGTTGCTCTTACACAGAGCTTGTTTGCTGAGATGAGAAAGAATCCGAATGTTATCGGTGTAAAGAATTCTTCTATGCCGGTTCAGGATATCCAGATGTTCAAACAGGCTGCAGGTCCTGACTACATTATTTTCAACGGACCGGATGAGCAGTTCATGAGCGGACGTGTCATCGGAGCAGAAGGAGCAATCGGTGGAACTTATGGTGTTATGCCTGAGTTATACTTGAAACTGGATGATTATGTAAAAGCAGGCGAGATGGAAAAGGCAAGAGAAATCCAGTATGCATGTGATGAGATTATTTACAAAATGTGTTCTGCACATGGAAACATGTATGCAGTGATCAAAGCTATTCTCAAGATTAATGAAGGATTGGAACTCGGCGGAGTCAGAGAGCCGCTTCCGGCATTGATTGATGCTGATATGGACATTGTAAAAGAAGCTGCACAGATGATCTGTGATGCGAAAAAGAAATATTTATAAGTCGTAACATCGTTGCCCAAAGGAACATAGGGAGGAAGAAAGGATGCAGGGATTTACCTATATTGATTTGATTATTTTAGTAGTTTATCTGGCAGCAGTATTATTTGCCGGACTTCATTTCGCTAAGAAGGAAATGAAAGGAAAAGAGTATTTTAAAGGTGACGGAACCGTGCCGTGGTGGGTTACTTCCGTATCTATTTTCGCAACTTTATTAAGCCCGATTTCATTCCTGTCACTGGCAGGAAACTCATATGCAGGAACATGGATCATGTGGTTTGCACAGCTCGGTATGCTGCTTGCAATCCCGATTACGATTAAATTTTTCCTGCCGATCTACAGTAAACTGGACATTGATACAGCTTATCATTATCTGGAACTGAGATTTGAAAGTAAAGGACTTCGTGTACTGGGAGCAGTGATGTTCATTGTTTACCAGATCGGACGTATGTCTATCATTATGTACCTGCCATGTATGGTACTTGGAAGCCTGACTGGAATCAGTGTAAACTTACTGATTATCATTATGGGTGTGATCGCTATTATTTATTCTTACACAGGTGGTCTGAAGTCCGTACTCTGGACAGATTTTATTCAGGGTTCTGTCCTTCTGATCGGTGTAACATTTGCCCTGGTCTTCCTTCTTGTGCATCTGGATGGAGGTTTTGGCGCGATTGCGCACGCATTTACGGCTGAGCACAAATTCCTTGCAGTAGATCAGCCAATCTTCAATGCAAATATTTTTAAAGACAGTGTATTTATCATGATTGTTGGTGCAGGGTTTAATACAATGGGATCTTATGTATCAAGTCAGGATATTGTACAGAGATTTACAACTACAACAGATACAAAGAAATTGAATAAAATGATGCTTACGAACGGAGCATTATCTATCTTTATCGCAACAGTATTCTATCTGATTGGTACAGGACTTTATGTATTTTATCAGCAGAATGCACTTCCACCGGCAGCAGCACAGGATCAGATATTCGCATCCTACATTGCATTTGAGCTTCCGGTCGGCGTGACAGGACTTCTGTTAGCTGCTATTTATGCGGCAGCACAGTCTACACTGTCAACAGGATTGAACTCTGTAGCATCAAGCTGGACGCTGGATATTCAGGCAAATCTTTCTAAGAAAGAGCTTGGATTTGAGAAAGAGACTAAGATTGGACAGAGAGTATCTCTCCTCGTTGGTATCTTTGCAATTGTCGTTGCAATGGTACTTGCAAACGGTGGAGTGAAATCAGCATACGAGTGGTTCAATGGATTCATGGGACTGGTACTTGGTATCTTGATCGGAACATTTATCCTTGGAGCATTCACAAAAGTTGCCAATACATTTGGAGCAGTTGCAGCATTTATTGCATCATCAGGAGTTATGGTCTATGTAAAATATTTCGTACCTGCTGACCATGTAACAATTTGGAGCTATTCGATTATCTCTATCGCTGTATCACTTGTAATAGGTATTCCGGCAAGTATGATTTGGAGAAAAGTAAAAGGTGACACAAGTGTGCCGGCTGCAAATACAACAATTTATAACAAATAAGGAGAAATCACTATGATTTTTGGAAATATCAATCAGTTAGAAGAGTTTCCATATCTCGAGGAAGCTGTAAAAGAGTGCTTTGAATATGCAAAAAATAACGATATTCTTTCTTATGAAAAAGGATGTCACGAGATTGACGGAGATAGGTTGTTTGTAAATGTGGTAGAGTATACAACAACGACACCAGAGGAGCGTTTCTGGGAGGCTCACAAGAATTATCTCGATATTCATGTAATGTTAAAGGGAACAGAGCAGATTGATTTGAACTTTATTCAGAACATGGAACTTAAGGAATTTGTTGAGAAAGATGATTTTCTTCCAATGGATGGAGAAAAAAATGCATCTGTTATCTTAAGAGAAGGTGATTTCCTGATCTGTTATCCAAGTGACGGACATAGAACAGCGGTACAGGTGGGAGAGCCTGAGACAATTAAAAAGGCTATTTTCAAAGTGAAAATATAACAACAATACAGGTCGTATGACCTGTGGACAAGAAGGGTGAACCGCAGAAAATGGCTGGTTTGCCCTTTTTGCAGACTATTGTATATGAAAGCAAAGAATTGACGGATTTCCAATGTGAAAGTTGAGAAGATAAAGCGAATCAGATATAATAGATATCACAGAATAGAGATGTCATAAAAAATGTGAACGGGGATTGCAAGATGAATAAGTATGTAAGCATTGATATTGGTGGAACTGCAATAAAATATGGAATCATTTACGAAGATGCAGAGATTATATGTAAAAGATCTATGAAGACAGAAGCATGGAAGGGTGGTCCGGCCATTTTGCAGAAAGTAACAGGAATCGTGGAAGAAATGAAGCAGGAGGCGCAGGAGGAGATTAGCGGAATCTGTATCTCGACAGCAGGAATGGTAGATACCAAAGAGGGATCCATCTTCTATTCAGCGCCGTTGATTCCTAATTATGCAGGAACACAGTTTAAGAAGACACTGGAAGAGATGTTTCAGGTTCCGTGTGAGGTAGAAAATGATGTAAATTGTGCTGGCCTTGCCGAGAACCGTTCTGGTGCAGCAAAAGGAGCAAAAATAGCACTGGTATTGACGATTGGTACTGGAATTGGCGGTTGTATTGTGATTGACGGGAAAGTATTTCATGGTTTTAGCAATAGTGCATGTGAAGTTGGATATATGCATATGGATGACAGCGATTTTCAGACACTTGGAGCAGCAAGTATACTGACAAAGAAGGTAGCAGAATGGAAAGGCGAGCAAGAAGATATCTGGGATGGCTATCACATTTTTGAAGAAGCAAAAAAAGGTGATGAATTGTGTAATCGTGCAATTGATGAGATGTGCGATGTACTTGGAAAAGGAATTGCTAACATTTGTTATGTCATTAATCCAGAAATTGTTGTACTAGGTGGTGGCATTATGGCACAGGAAGAATTCTTAAAAGACCGGATTAAGGCAGCTATGGACAAGTATCTTGTGTCCAGTATTGCCAAACACACAAAGCTTGCATTTGCGAAACATCAAAATGATGCGGGAATGTTGGGAGCATTTTATCATTTCTGTAACGTGAGACATCTGATGTAGGAGAGATGAGTGTCCATGGAATATTATGTAAAATCAGTAATTCCGATTATTGAATCAAACTATGACAAATTTACGACAACAGAAAAGACCATTGCAGACTTTTTTATTCACAATCAGAAAAAGATGGACTTTTCTGTAAATCATATCGCAGAACTTTTGTATACTTCAAAAGCAACACTGACACGATTTGCACAAAAGTGTGGATATCACGGATACAAAGAATTCATTTATCAATATGAGGAGACATTTGTAGAGAAACAGGAAAAGATTACCGGAAATACGCGTATGGTCCTGAATGCATATCAGGAACTTCTGAATAAAACATATAGTCTGGTGGATGAAAGTCAGGTAGTCCGGATTATAGGTTATCTGAATAAGGCTGAAAAGGTGATTGTGTGTGGGCGCGGAAGTTCAGGATTTTCAGCAAAAGAGATGGAAATCCGCTTTATGCGAATCGGTGTAAATGTGGACTCTATGACAGATTCAGATATGATGCGTATGTCATCGGTATTTCAGGACAAAAGATGCCTTGTATTTGGATTCAGTATCAGTGGGGAGACAGAGGAAGTGACATATCTGCTGGAAGAGTCGTATAAGAGGGGTGCCAAGACGGTACTGTTTACGACAAATAATCGGGAAGGTTTTGAAAATTACTGTACGGAGGTCGTGTTATTACCATCTCTGAAACATCTGAATCATGGAAATGTAATTTCACCTCAGTTCCCGATTCTTGTTATGTTGGATATCATCTATGCATATTACATGGAACAGAATAAGTACTTAAGAGAAGAGATGCATGACAGTACACTTCGAGCACTGGAAGAAAGAGAAAACAGGGAAAAGAAACTATATCAGATGTGAGATAACTCCCACTTTGGCAGGTAGCGTTAAATAAGCCGAGGCATTCTTGAATAGAAAGGAAAGAAAATATGATCATAGATAATGTGAAAGTTTACACGGAAGAGAAGACATTTGTAAAAGGTGGAATTATGCTTGACGGGGACAAGATCCGGAGAGTATATGCAGAAGAGGAAAAGCCACAGTTTGGTGAGGAAGAGGTATTGGACGGTGATGGTGCATATGCAATTCCGGGCCTGATTGACCTTCATTTTCATGGCTGTAAAGGAGATGACTTTTGCGATGGAAATGAAGAGGCGATTGAAAGGATCGCACAGTATGAGGCCTCCATTGGTGTGACCGCTATTGCTCCGGCGACCATGACACTTCCGGTGGAAGAACTGAAACAGATCTTAAGTGTTGCAACAAAATATAAGAAAAACGGGACAAGCCCCAAAGCAGCAGATCTTGTGGGAATTAACATGGAAGGTCCGTTTATCAGCAAAGTAAAAAAAGGGGCACAAGATGAGAGAAATATTATTCCGTGTAATGTAGAAATTGCAGAGCAGTTTCTGGAAGCTTCCGACGGACTGGTGAAATTTATTGGAATTGCTCCGGAAGATAATGAAGATTATCTGGAATTTATCGAGAAAATGAAAGGGAAAGTTAATATTTCTCTGGCTCATACGAATGCTGATTATGATACAGCGAAGAAAGCATTTGACGCGGGAGCAAACCATGCAGTACATCTCTATAACGCGATGCCGGCATTTACTCACCGCGCACCGGGAGTGGTTGGTGCTGTTTATGATGGTAAGCATGTGATGGCAGAGATCATCTGTGATGGGATACATATTCATCCGGCTATGGTCAGAGCAACTTTTGAGATGATGGGGGCTGACCGTATGATTCTGATTAGTGACAGCATGCGTGCGACCGGGATGCCGGACGGACAGTATACACTTGGCGGATTGGATGTCAAGGTCGTAGGAAAACGTGCGACATTAGTATCTGATGGTGCAATAGCAGGTTCAGCAACGAACCTCGCGGATTGTATGAGAACAGTTGTAAAAGAAATGCAGATTCCACTTGAGACAGCTATTGCCTGCGCAACTATTAATCCGGCGAAGAGTCTTGGAATTGATGATCAGTATGGTTCGATTAAGGCAGGTAAGAAGGCAGATATTGTACTTCTGAAGGATAATCTGGATCTGCAGGCAGTCGTAAAAGATGGTGTAAGACTGTAAATATGATGCTAGGGTTATGGGAGTGCAAAGCACGGAACAATCCGTAGGCATCATAGTTGGAGCTTTTGCCCCCAACTCATAAATGTAAGTGTAGGAAAGTCCGACATTTTGTGAGAGTACAAAAATGGCGGACTTTTTTTAGTAGACTTTTTCAGTTCGTGAAAGTTTGTTAATATGTTGAGAAGTCCATGGTATAAACTTATAATAACAGATAATAGTCCCCTTCCACCTTGTATATACTCCATGAGAAGGTTCGGAAAATTATGTTGGAAATCTGTGACGAGAAGGAAAAATCCAGCCTCTACTTTTCAGTGCAGGATGATGGAATTGGCATCGAGGAAGAAAAGCAAAAACTCATTTTCCAGAATTTTGAGCAGGCAGATGAATCTGAGATAGCAAGAAGGCAGGAAACAGGATTAGGTCTGGCAATCAGCCGCAGACTGATCTATATGATGGATTCAGTTCCAAGACCAAGGCCCTCATGTTTGGAGGAAACGAAATATCTTTCTTGATCGATATCCAGGGAACCGGAAAATGTATTATCGAGAGTCTGGGTGGACAGCTGATGGTTTCTAGTCTGTAATTTTATAATTTTCTGCTGTTCCAGTACAAGCTTAGATACAACTGAGTAAATCAGAAATGCACCGGCACATTTACTGCAAAAAAGTAAAAGATAGCATAAAGTGCTGTGCTGGCAACGCTGAGCAGTCTGGTATTTCCGTGGGAGAAAAAGGCAGCCCAGATACCAAGCCATATCTGAATAATTGTAAGCAGAACAATCAGAATGGCGGTTGTGACATCAGAGAAGCGCAAATTTTTCCAGAATGGGTAAAGGGCAAGGAGCATAAATGGAAGGAAGTTAAGAAGTGCAAATATGCATACTTCGATGATATCAGCGGAATTGTTACGGATGAATTTCCAGATGATACGATCGTGAGTACACTGGAGAGAGCAGGGGTGAAATTGTTCTGATGCAGGTAAGTCTTCGGGGGACTTATCTGATCTGGTTAAATCAGTCAGCAGAAAGGATGATCTGTCTGGCTTAAATGAAAAAAGATGGAGGCAAGTACGTGAAAGAATATATTTTGGAAGCCTGTGTAGATTCTGTAGAATCTGCTATGGCAGCGGTTGAAGGAGGCGCAGACAGACTGGAACTTTGCGGTAACCTGATCATCGGCGGAACCACTCCGGGACCGTGGCTTTTTGATGAGATAAGAAAGCGTTCGGATATCAGGATCCATGCCCTGATCCGTCCGCGTTTTGGAGATTTCTGCTATACAGATGCAGAATTTTCCATGATAAAGCATGCAGTGGAAGATTTTAGGAAAATGGGTGCCGAAGGTGTTGTATTTGGGGTGCTGAAGCCGGATGGCACATTAAACATGGAACAGATGAAAGAGCTGATGGAGGCGGCAGGGGATATGTCGGTGACTCTTCACAGAGCTTTTGATGTATGTGTGGATCCAATAGAAACAATGGAACAGGCAATCTCACTGGGAATCAATACGATCCTTACTTCAGGTCAGCGTAATGTATGTCTGCAGGGGGCAGATCTGCTGAAGGAACTGGTAGAGAAGAGTCAGGGACGTATCACGATCCAGGCAGGAAGCGGCGTGGGAGCAGAAGTGATCCGCCAGCTTTATCCGCTTACAGGAGTCAGGGCTTATCATATGACCGGAAAGAGAGTCATTGACAGTGAGATGCAGTTTCGCAAGGATGGAGTCAATATGGGACTTCCGATGCTGAGCGAATATGAGATATGGCGTACGGATGTAGATAATATCCGTGCCGCAAAGAAAGTTCTGGAGGAATTATAATGGCTGAGGGGAAGATTTTTCTGAAAGAAAACCGTGATCGGATCGAAAAAAAATATCGGGAGCAGATGATGGGGTTACCGCAGGTTTTTGCGGAGATTGATAAAAAGCTTGCGGAATGCACAGACGAAGTGGCTCTGGCGTGCAAATATTTATATGCGTTCATGCCGTACAGTGATATCGGAAATTACGCGTTTGAAGTATTTCTGGATTATGCGGAGAATGGCGTACATTTATGGAAGGAAAACTCCGGGGTGGCAGAGCTGCCGGAGGAAATCTTTTTGAATTATGTGCTGTTTCACAGAGTAAATGAGGAGGAGATCGCACCCTGCCGTACATTTTTCCGCAGGGAGATCGGAGAGAGAACCGCAGGAATGAGCTTCCGGGAAGCTGCCCTGGAGGTGAACTACTGGTGTGCACAGGAGGCTACCTATCATTGTACAGATGATCGTACCCTGTCTGCACTTGCCGTATACCGCAGAGGAAACGGAAGATGCGGAGAGGAATCTGTATTTACCGTTAATGCACTGAGAAGTGTTGGTGTACCTGCCCGTCAGGTATATGCACCAAAGTGGTCTCATTGTGATGACAATCATGCGTGGGTGGAAATCTGGTGCGATGGAAGCTGGTATTTTCTGGGAGCCTGTGAGCCGGAGGAGATCCTGAATAAGGGATGGTTTACCAACGCTTCCTCAAGGGCCATGATGGTCCATTCAAGAGTTTTTGATACCATGATCCCGGAGGGAGAAGTGATCGGCAAAGATGGTATGGTGACTATGCTCAACGAGCTGAAACGATATGCACTGACAAAAGAGATCACTGTGTCCGTAAAGGATTCACATGGAAAACCGGCAGAAGGTGCAGAAGTTTCTTTTGAGGTGCTGAATTATTCGGAATATGCCCCGATCGCAGAACTGAAAACCGACAGTCTGGGAAAAGTCTGCCTGACAACAGGGCTTGGAAGTATCCATATTTCTGCAAGGATGTATGCAGATGGAGAATGGCTGCATGCAGAAAACAGCATGGATACAAAAACAGAGGACTGCTGCGAGATCTGTCTGATGCCCGTGGGAAAGGAAAATGGTATTTTTTATGAGGAGTGGGCGGAGAACGATATGATCGCACCTCATGATGCACCTGTAAATAAAGATATGCCAACACCGGAGCAGAAGGAAAGAGGCAGCAGACGTCTGGCAGAGGCAAACGCTTACAGGGAACAGAAGGTAAGAAACCTGAGCAATCCGGAGTGCCGGAAATTCCTGGAAAAAGAAACCGGAGATTCTTCAATGAGAAAAAAACTCCTTGAAGTCCTCACAGAGAAAGACAGAACAGACTGCATCAGCCAGGTTCTGGAGGAGCATCTGAAATTTGCATTACCGTATGAAAAAAACATGGATGCAGATATTTTTGTACCATATGTACTGAACCCGAGAGTTGACGATGAAGTTT
>ERZ772900.3321-NODE-3321-length-10553-cov-3.368356_pt1 | contig 10553 bp, 10 predicted proteins | sample MGYA00512124_ERZ772900 | MGnify/ENA primary metagenome ERZ772900 (study PRJEB29015, sample SAMEA2737716) | human gut metagenome | biome: human gut; feature: human-associated habitat; material: faeces | place: China | collected 2012 ... | reverse complement strand
CTCAACCCGTAAATGGCAGTTTCTTTTGCCAATGATTTCAATCCAGCCACGTTATCAAACAATTGTAAATAGAGATTATTTATTATATACTAGCTTCCTTTAATGACCAAGTTTACACCTATACATTCGTAAAGGAAAAATTTAGAGATTGATTTGTATATTGGGAGAAGTTTATTTCTTGATTCCGTGTTATTGCTGTATTACCCTTTTATGTGTTATACATATTGATTAGGTTTCTTCCCGTTTTATCCAAAATCCTTATGCTCTCAGATTTTAAAAATTGCGGCCAATGATTCGTTCGTTCCTGAATTTTAAAATCTCGTGTGGGTATAAAAAAAAGACTCTGTCCTGTACATTTAATGATAAAACGTACAGAACAGAGTCTTCCTTTTCGTTTTTTAGTGGTCAGAAATTAGATGTCAATGAAGAATCATGAAGATAAGTTCCTTTAATAATTCACCATCCGATATTGATGCGTTACCTATTCCTTTCGACTTAGCATCACACATACGGATTGCTCCGATGATCTGCATTACTTTTACTCCCGTGTATCTTCTCATAGCAAGCATATAGTCTTTGGCTTGCCAGGGAGAACGCAGCCCTAATTGTGCGGCGATTCCCTGTTCTGTTTTTTCGGGAGCATAGTATGCCAACATCAGATTTGCATAGAAATTAAAGAGGACTGCCAGAGTCACCTGAAGTGGATTGTTTTTAGGATTTTCTTCAAAATAATTTACTATCTGATTTGCTTTTAAAATATCTTTGGCGATAAGTGCATTGCGTAATTCGAAGTTATTATAGTCTTTGCTTATTCCGATATTTCGCTCTATTTGTTCCGGAGTGATACGCTTCTGACCGCTGGGCAGGGTGATAATTAATTTTTCCAATTCGCCTGCCATTCGGTTTAAATCGGTACCAACAAATTCGGCCATCATCTCGGCCGCTTTAGGTTCTATTTCTACTTGTTTACGTTTTAAATATGAAGCGATGAATCCCGGAAGCTGTGCATCTTTCAGCTTTTTTGATTCGAACAGAACTCCGGTCTTTTCGATTTCTGCTGTAAGTTTTTTTCTTCGGTCTAATGATCCGTGTTTGTAGCAGATGACCAAAATTGTAGATGGCATAGGCTTTTGCAGGTAGTAAACCAGCTCATCCAGATTCTTTAAATTTTGGGCTTCTTTTACAACCAGAACCTGATATTTCGACATCATCGGATAGCGTTTAGCACCGTTGATAATGGTGGCAATATCTGTATCTGCACCATACAGAACAGTCTGGTTGAACTCCTTTTCGGTTTCATTCAGCACACTGTCCATGATGTAATCAGCTATGCGATCGATATAATAGTCTTCTTCTCCCATAAGAAAATAAATGGGAGAATAGACCTTGTTTTTTATGTTCCTGACTATCTCTTCGTATGTTGTTTCTTTTGCCATGGATAGTAAAATTACCAGTCAAATTTCAGATGCTTCACTGTCTTCTTTTCATCGATAATCATACGTAGCGCATCGATTCCGATCTCTACATGTTCGTTGACAAACTGCTGTGTGACGAGCGAGTCACTCTTTTCTGTTTTTACTCCTTCCGGTATCATTGGCTGGTCGGATACTAACAGTAGTGCGCCTGTCGGGATATGATTTGCAAATCCTGTTGTGAAAAGGGTTGCGGTTTCCATATCTACTGCCATGGCACGTGTCTTCAAAAGATACTTTTTAAAGTCGTCATCGTGTTCCCATATGCGGCGGTTAGTTGTGTAGACTGTGCCGGTCCAATAGTCGCGTGAATGGTCGCGGATAGCAGATGAAACAGCACGCTGTAGCATAAACGCAGGCAAGGCGGGGACTTCTGGCGGGTAATAATCGTTCGAAGTACCTTCGCCTCGTATGGCAGCAATAGGCAGGATCAAATCGCCTATCTGGTTTTTCTTATCTATACCTCCACATTTACCCAGGAAAAGGCAAGCTTTGGGATGGATAGCACTCAGCAGGTCCATGATGATGGCTGCATTCGGGCTTCCCATTCCGAAGTTGATAATAGTAATTCCTTCTGCGTGTGCAGAAATCATATTAGCATCATGACCTAAAATAGGGACGTTAAAGCGATCTGCAAATATCTCTACATACTTGTTGAAGTTGGTCAACAAGATGTATTCTCCGAAGTCTTCTAGTTTTCTTTTTGTGTATCGTGGTAACCAGTTTGCCACGATTTCTGCCTTAGTTTTCATGATATTTTCGTATTTTTGTATGAAAAACGATTTTGTCTATTATTGCAAATTTACGAAATGTTGGCATTAAATTTACCACCTTACTCGTTTAAAATCTCTAATAAAGAGGGAAAAAAATACATTTTCGACGTATTGCGCAAGAAATACGTTGCCCTGACTCCTGAGGAATGGGTGCGACAGCACTTTACCAATTACTTGTTAATGCATAAGGGATATCCTTCAGGATTGCTGGCAAATGAGATACAGATTAACTTAAACGGTACGAAGAAGCGCTGTGATACGGTATTGTACAACCGTAATCTGACGGCTAAAATGATAGTAGAATATAAGGCTCCGGATGTAGTGATTACCCAAGCTGTGTTCGATCAGATAACGCGTTACAACATGGTGCTTCGGGTAGAATATCTGATTGTGACCAATGGTATCAATCATTATTGCTGTCGTATCGATTATGCAACTAACTCATATGTGTTCCTTCCAGAGATTCCGGACTATGCATCTTTGTAGTTTATTTGTTTCTCTTCCGATATGGATCAGCTTCATTCCGGTTGCTATACTGAACGGAGGTTTTCGCGATTATGTGCTGGTAAAATTTCTACTCGATAAGTGTGCTTTGGCTGTTAGTGGAATTATATTAAGCATATCGATATTACTCGTTGCTAAAATATTATTATCTCGCGTCAAGAAGCTCTCCCGTACGGATTGTCTGGTTATATCTTTTGTATGGATATTGCTGACAGTCTTGTTTGAATTCGGTATGGGACTTGCTACGGGAAGCTCTGTCTGTGAACTGTTGAAGGCTTACAATCCCTCAAGTGGAAATTTATGGTTGCTGGTGGTTGTAGCAACTGGAGCAGCTCCATTTCTCGCTTTGAAGTCGAGAAATAAATGAGCCTTGTGATTAAGGCTTTGTCTTAATTTTATCTGTATAATATTATTATCTTTATATTCAGTTTAATACACATCTCTATATATTGATATATAATGTATTAACTATGTAGTTGTTTGATTTGAATTATACAGATTATTTATCATAAGTACAGGAAAATTATTATATTATTTCTTCGCTTAGTAAATAAAAAGATCCGGTATATCCGGCGATGTAAGCCAGAATATACCGGAGCAGTCTATCTTTATGTCCGTAGAACCGGAATATTATTTAATCTTTGTTTCTAAGTGCTTTTCAGCAACAATACCAGCCAGTTCTGGGTCTATCATGATACGTCCGCAATATTCGCACACGATGATTTTCTTACGCATACGGATATCCAACTGTTTCTGAGGCGGGATTTTGTTGAAGCAACCACCACATGCATCACGCTGAACGTAAGTAATACCCAATCCGTTACGAGAGTTCTTACGGATACGTTTGAAAGCCTGAAGCAAACGAGGCTCGATAGTTGTTTCCAGATTCTTAGCTTTTTCTCTCAGCTTTTCTTCTTCCTGCTTGGTTTCAGAAATAATTTCCTCCAGTTCGTTTTTCTTAACTTCCAGGTCTTTCTTTCTTTCTTCCAAAGCTGTATTGCTCTTTTCTATTTCTTCTTCTTTTGCCTTGATTGAAGCAGTATATTCTTTGATACGCTTTTCGCACAGTTCGATTTCCAGGCTCTGGAATTCGATTTCCTTAGTCAGCACGTCATATTCGCGGTTGTTGCGTACATTGTCCTGCTGAGCTTTATATTTTTCTACTGAAGCCTTTGCTGTTTCAATTTCGATTTTCTTGCTGGCAATATTCGACTTCAGTTCGTCTATTTCAGTCTTGATTTTCTCGATACGTGTGCTCAAACCTGTAACTTCGTCTTCCAGGTCTTGTACTTCAAGAGGCAACTCTCCTCTCAATGTCTTGATTTTGTCGATTTCAGACAACATTGTTTGCAACTGATACAGTGCTTTCAGTTTTTCTTCAACGCTCAGTTCGCTGGGATCTTTTTTTGCTTCTTTAGCCATAGTTATTACAAATATTTGATGGGATTTGTATTGACACTCGTCATGCTGACGCTGAGTGACGGAAACATTTCCCGTATGATTGAATAAAATATTTCTTTTGTATATTGTTCACTTTCATAATGCCCTATTTCAGCTACCAGAATACTGTTTTCATAACTGAAATAATCGTGGTATTTCACTTCTCCGGTAATGAATACATCGACGCCGCTTGCCACTGCACGGGGCAATAAAAATGCACCTGCACCTCCACAAAGAGCAACTTTCCGAATCATCCGTCCGTTGGTGCGCGAATGTTTTACGCAGCCTACTTCGAACGTATGTTTGATGCGATGCAGAAAATCGTCTTCAGCTTCCGGAGTCAGAAGTTCACCCACTACTCCTGCACCAGCCTGGCTCCAGTTGTTCTGCAGAGGATATAAATCGTATGCCGGTTCTTCGTATGGATGAGCAGCAATCAGTGCTCGTACGACTGCCGATTTTTTGAAGGCTGGTAAAATGGTTTCAATATGTACCTCGGGCTCTTCGTGCAGTTCTCCTTGTTTGCCGCAGAACGGATGTGTACCCTCTCCGGCACGGAAAGTCCCCTTTCCTTCCAGATTATAGCTGCATGAATCATAGTTACCTATACATCCGCATCCGGCATTGAATAGTGCCTGACGGACTTGTTCTGCCTGTTTGACAGGAACAAATGTTACCAGCTTCAGCAGTGCATTTTCCTTGGGTTCCAGTATCTGTACGTTCTGTAAACCTATCTTTTCGGCAATTTTGTAATTGACTCCCTGGGGAGCATTATCCAGATTGGTATGCATCGAGAAGATTACAATATCATGTTTGATTGCCTTCATGATGCAACGTTCTACATAATCTTTCCCGGTTATCGACTTATACCCCTTAAAAATAAGAGGATGGTGTGATACAATCAGGTTGTAACCCAGCGAAATGGCTTCGTCTACCACTGCTTCGGTTACGTCCAGACACAACAAAGCCCCTGCAGCTTCCGCGTCTGTCAATCCGATTTGCAATCCGGCATTGTCGAATCCGTCTTGCAAAGGCAGAGGCGCGAACATCTCAAGGGCATCTACTACTTCCTTAATTTTCATGTTTCGCGAAAATTTTCATGCAAAGATACAAATTTTCTGCGATATATTTATGTTTGAGACATACTTTTTATTGTTTTTAGGTTGCAGCAAGGCTTGTTGACCGTCTGGTAAGGATATGACGAAAAGAAGGAAATCTTCGTTGGGAAAGATCAAGACAAGTTCTGATTTTTTGTACAAACTTTATTCTGTTTTGTACAAAAAATCAGGATAGTTCGTACAAATAAAGCAAACAGTTTGTACAAAAAATAAAAAAATAAGCTGATGTTTTTTCATAAAATTGCCGGAAAAATCGTAATCTTTCCGGCAAGAATATAACAGGTAAGTATTTGTGCGTATTATTTCTCTGGAATAACAGGCAGATACAGGTAGCTGTCGTAGCGTCCTCCTGTATATATACAGTGCTTTCCTGCGTTATGAGTAGCGGGGGAAGTTACCACTTCTTTCGGATCGGCACACTGATTTTCATTGCCTCCCAGTGTAACCAGATCGACATTGTTTCCCGGTTGGTAAGTATACCCCTCCTTGGGAATGCTGATTCTTGCAGATCCGAAAGGAATGGCCGCCGCAGCAGGGCGATAGGCTTCTACGGTAAGCTGGAGTATTTCATCCTTGTCGAACATCAGCCCCATCGGCCATATTTCAATTTCCAGCGGAACGATTTCGCCGGGTTTCAGTTTTTGTTCCGTAGTGTATGTGTAATATGGTTCCGCTTCTGTGGTACGCAGTGTGTCGAGCTGGCGCATGGATGCCCGCATATATCCTGTAGCGGCGATAGTTGCTCCTGTCGGATCAAAGAAAGGCTTTCTGTCTTTTGAAAGTTTCTCTACTTTGATGGCAAGATCCATATCGTCATGGTCGGGGGCAGATACCCATAAGTGCAGTTTCATATAACCGGTTATTTCGGTGGATTTTGTCATACGGAACCGATAAGTAACTTTCGGCTGTCTGCTTTCCGACTGGTAGGAACTGATTGTCTCTTTTTGCGGCAGACTGGTTGAGAGTGAAGAGTCTGCTGCCGAAAGATATAGCTTGGTATACTTGGTACGCGCCAACGGGAATTCATTTTCCACACGGTTTACAATATTTTTACCTCCAGGATTAAGTACAGACAAGCGTACTTTAGGCGTTTGCTCCCATCCGTTGTCAATGTTTTTTAAGTAATGATCAAAGAAACGACGCAAGTCTTCCACGTTTTCCGGCGAATAATAATCGTACCACTCATTGGTATCGTGCACTCGTAGCCATTTCTTTTCCGATGAGATACGGCGATATCCCGCAAAGGTTCCATGTGTATGTACAGAGTTAGTATAACTTGCTACTACATAGGCCGGGACAGTGATGTTTTCCAGACGAGCTGCCTTGTCTTCCCAATAGCTGCACATGAATGGCTGTTCTACAATCATGCGTGGCTGATCCTCGAGCATTCCGTGGGCAGAAGAGAATGTTTCGGCTATCATTTCCGGAAATTCCGGCATGGGTATTCCTCCCCTGTGACTTGACTCGCGAAAATGATCACAAAAACCTTCCCAAGGAGCGATGGCAGCCAAGTGCTTCGGTTGTTCGGCGGCAATGAACCATTGTGATACTGTCAGCCAAGAATTGCCGGACATGCCAACTTTGCCATTGCACCATTTCTGGGATGCAATCCATTCTATCACATCGCAGCCGTCAAGCGCATCTTCATGTCCCCAGTAAAGCAGGTTGCCTTCAGACATATATGCACCACGTTTGTCGGGATTAACCACAGCATATCCGTGTGCTACCCAATAAGCAGGGTCAGGACCTTCAAATTTTTCGAGCCCTGAGGTGGCACTGATTGCCACACCCGAACGCATCGGGACATCATCGAGCATTTGTCCTCCGATTTCTTTCCCATATGGACTCCAGGCAAGAATAGCCGGACAATTCTCTTCGTTTACCGGACGGAAAACATCGGTGTAGATAGTTACTCCATCGCGTAATTTAATAGGAATATCCCGTTCCAGCAGTATGTCACAGGGCAAAGGCATAGCTCCCTCACGACGTACGGTTCCTGCTTTCAGGATAAGAGTTTCTTGTTTAAATCCAGGATATCGGACACGAGGTGCATCGACGGGAAGTGCCTTACGCAATGGAACGTCGAAGGTTTCGCCTGAAACATTGTGCAAAGTCATTTGCTGTTGCTGTGCAGGTAATAGTTGTGGGGCAAGTATAGCAAGCAATACTGCCCCGATCATGTTTTTTCTACTCATTATCATATCTGTTTTGTTTAATTTTCTTTTTGGCAAAGTTCTGCACTTTTTGCCGTAATTGTATGTTAAATCTGGAAACATAACTGGTTAATTACGAAACAGAATATAAATTTGTAATAGGAAAAAACATTATTTACTGGTTATGGAAGAAAGAATCATTCGTCTGCCGGAGCTGATAACGTATCATCAGATTAATGAAGTATGGGAGGAAAGTATAGCTTGTTTCTGCACCAAAAGTGATATGAAAAATATCAGTAAGATACCCCCTGTACTTGCAGACATGTTTTCGTTTATAGTTGTGGAGGAAGGTATGGCACACTATATACTCAATTATAAAGAATATAATGTACAGAAAGGTGATATGTTGTTGTTTTCGCCTAGCATGCTGGTTTCACTCACAGGTTGTACGGACGATTTCAGATGCATGAACTTGATGTGCGAAAGGAGTTTATTCGAGCATATGCTGTCGTCCAATCCTGCCTTTCAGACATATTCTTATTACTTTTGCCGCACCGATACACCTGTGGTTCAACTGAAACAAGAAATGCAGACTGCTATCTTGAAATGTATGGAACAGATCCGTATGGCTATCATTAGCCGCAATACTTATCAAAAAGAAATTATTCAGAGCCTGGTGTATACTTGTATGTTACTGGTACTTGAGGTAATAGAAGAACGTGTGTCTTCCCTTCCGGTGTCACTGGGACGTACCGAAAGACTGTTTCACGACTTTATGGCGTTGGTAGTTGCTCATTATAAGCGGGAGCACTATATAAATTTTTATGCCAGCAGGCTGTCTGTTACAACCACTTATCTGTCTCGCATAATTCGGCGGCAGACAGGGAAAACTGCTGCTTATTTTCTGGAGGGGGTATGCTTTATGCAGAAGCCTGCCGCTTGCTTACCCGTACTGACTATACAGCCCAACAGATTGCAGAGGAACTGAATTTTTCTGATCAGTCAGCCTTTGGCAAATTTTTTAAGTCGAAGGCTGGTGTTTCTCCTCATATATTTCGTCTGAAAGGAGTAAACAGATAAGAGCTGTTCACAGGTAAGCTTACTAGGAAAATGCTCTTATTTCACAGAATAATCTTTTCCAAATCATCGGGAACATAGACGCAGCCAGTAAACTCCTGTTGTGCTTCAGCGGTATATCGCTCTTTTCGGGTAGCGAGTGTCTTGTCCTCCGTGTGATAGAGCAGCAGATTCTTTACATCCAGTTTCGAAGCGAGTCGTCCGGCATCGAGAGCTGTGCTATGATGCTTTTCGTAAGGCTTGAAGCGTTCACGGTCGTCGTACAGACAGAAAGCCTCACATAACAACCAGTCGGCTCCCATTACGTAGTCGTGATTCAATTCATTATAAGGTTCATCACCAAGACATACCAGTTTTTTCCCATCGGGAAGTATTGTACTGAAACCATATTGTTTTTCTTTGGTTGAGGCTATGTCGAAGTACTGCAGGGTGAAGCCTCCGGCTTCGAAACACATTCCGTTGTCGACGATATGTAGTTCGATGCCATTTCCCAGCCGAGCTACAATTTTGGCAGGAAGTGTCATGCGGCAAATCCAGTCGAGTACTTGTATGGCTTTGTCGTGTCCATATACGTGGAACGTACCTTCATATTTTCCAGCCTGCATAAGCTGAGCGACGACACGTACCACCCATACGGCTCCTAATATATGATCGGTATGTGCATGGGTAATGAACATGGCATGAATATCGGTCAGTGGTATGCCTGCTTTCTCTAGTTGGATAAGTATTCCGTTTCCTCCTCCGGCATCGACCAGCAGGGTTTTGTTCGGATGACGCAAGGCAAAGCAGGTATTATAGCACTGGGTAACCGCAGCATTTCCCGTTCCCAGCATGACAAGTTCCGTTGTTTCATTTGTTTCCATAAGCTTCTTGACAGTTGATTATGATAAAAAAAGAGCAACAAATATCGGCTTTCTTCTGTCAGCCCAGATACTTGTTGCTCCGAATTATAATAAGGTTGAATTACCTGAAATTAATATGCACGTGCAAACAATACGCGGCGAGCCGACGGTTTGCCTGTTACCATATCTACGCCCGGAGTAAGACTTTCTTCGTCTGCTTCGAACGGAAGACAGCGGATAGTAGCTTTGGTTTCTTCCTTGATACGTTCTTCTGTTTCAGTTGTACCATCCCAGTGAGCCAGAATGAATCCACCCTTTTCAATTTGTTCCTTAAACTCATCGTAAGTGTTTACTTTTACGATGTGTTCGTTGCGGTACTTCAATGCTTTCTGGTAAATATTTTCCTGTATTTCTTCAAGCAGGTTCTTTACATATTCTTCGATACCATCGCAAGAACGAGTTTCTTTTTCCAGTGTATCGCGGCGCATGATTTCCATTGTATTGTTTTCCAGATCACGTCCTCCCATGACAAGACGTACAGGAACACCTTTCAGTTCGTAATCAGCAAACTTGAATCCCGGACGTTTGTTGTCAGCATTATCGTACTTAACAGAGATTCCCATTTCACGCAACTTGGTTACGATACCTTCTACTTTCGCATCGATTTGTTTCAGTTGTTCGTCGTTCTTGTAGATAGGAACGATGACTACCTGTATCGGAGCCAAATGTGGAGGAAGAACCAGACCGTTATCGTCAGAGTGAGTCATAATCAATGCACCCATCAGACGAGTAGAAACTCCCCATGAAGTAGCCCATACATAATCCAGCTTGTTGTTTTTGTCGACAAACTGTACATTGAATGCTTTAGCAAAGTTCTGTCCGAGGAAGTGAGAAGTACCACACTGAAGTGCTTTTCCGTCTTGCATCAAACCTTCGATAGTGTAAGTATCAAGTGCTCCGGCAAAACGTTCATTAGCCGATTTAACACCTTTGATAACAGGTACTGCCATGTATTTTTCTGCGAAATCACCATATACATGCAACATTTTCTGTGCTTCAGCTTCAGCTTCTTCACGAGTAGCATGTGCTGTGTGACCTTCCTGCCACAAGAATTCGGCAGTACGCAGGAACAGACGAGTACGCATTTCCCAGCGCATTACGTTTGCCCACTGGT
>ERZ772900.3320-NODE-3320-length-10559-cov-3.792841_pt1 | contig 10559 bp, 8 predicted proteins | sample MGYA00512124_ERZ772900 | MGnify/ENA primary metagenome ERZ772900 (study PRJEB29015, sample SAMEA2737716) | human gut metagenome | biome: human gut; feature: human-associated habitat; material: faeces | place: China | collected 2012 ... | reverse complement strand
AGGTGCAGATCGGCACCCGTGTTCTCGTGCCGTTCGGCTTTGGCAATAAACGGGCAGAAGGCATTGTGCTCGCCTTTCGCGAGGACACGGGCGAATACCGCCTCAAGCCTATCGTGGAAGCGCTCGATGAGCAGCCGGTGCTGACGCAGGAGCAGCTGAAGCTCGCCGCGTGGATGCGGGAGCGGCTGTACTGTACCTATTTCGACTGCGTGCGCGCCATGCTTCCGGCCGGACTGTGGTTCCGGCGGAACGAGATGTACACGCTTGCCCCGGATGCAGACCCGGCGGCGCTGCACGCGCGCGAGGGCGAGGAAGGCGAGGTGCTGCGCCTGTTCGACACGGCGGGGCAGACGCTTTCGCTCGCCGAGATACGCGAACGCCTCGGAAAGGGCGCAGGGTGCACGCTCGATGCGCTTGCGGGCGAGGGGATCCTCGTCTATCACAGCAACACCGTGCAGAAGACCGGCGATAAGACCGAAAAAATGCTCGCGCTCGACATGGAGTCCGATGAAGCAATGAGCCGGGTGCGGCGCAGCGCCGCGCGGCAGGACGTCGTGTCCGCGCTCGCGGACGGTATCTGGATGAGCCAGAAGGAGCTTTCCTACATGACGGGCGCGAGCGACGCTGCCCTGCGCGATATGGTAAAGAAGGGAATTCTGCGTGCGCGCTACGAGGAGCGGATGCGTGCGCCGGACTTTTCCGATGTGCCGCGCGCGGCGAAGCCTGTGCTCTCCGCGCAGCAGCAGGAGGCATATGACGGCATGGCCGCGCTCATGGATGAGCCGAAGGCGCAGGCCGCGCTGCTGTTCGGCGTGACGGGCAGCGGCAAGACGCAGGTCTATCTGCGCCTGATCGCACACGCGCTCGAGACCGGAAAGAGCGCCATCGTGCTCGTCCCGGAGATCGGACTGACGCCGCAGGTGCTGCGGCAGTTCGCCGCACAGTTCGGCGATCTGGTCGCGGTGCTGCATTCTGCGCTGTCTGCCGGAGAGCGCTACGACAGCTTCAAAAAGATCAAGACCGGCCGCGCGCGCGTCGTGATCGGCACGCGCTCTGCGGTGTTCGCGCCCGTGCGCGACCTCGGCGTCATCATCATCGACGAGGAGCAGGACGGCGCGTACAAGTCCGAGCAGAGTCCGCGCTACCATGCGCGCGACGTCGCGAAATACCGCGCCGTGCAGGCGGACGCGCTGCTCGTGCTCGGTTCGGCAACGCCGTCTGTCGAGACATATTATGGCGCGAAACAGGGAAAATACCCGGTCTTCCGTCTGACCGAGCGCTTTCTCGGCGCCGGCCTGCCCGAGGTGCTCATCTCGGATATGCGCGGGCAGACGCGCGCCGGACGCTCGGGCGTCATCGGCGCTGACCTCGAGCGCGAGCTGCTCGACACGCTCGACCGAGGCCGGCAGGCGATCCTGTTCCTCAACCGCCGCGGCAACAGCCGGGTCATCGGCTGCGCGATGTGCGGCTGGGTGCCTGAGTGCCCGCACTGCTCGACGAACATGACCTATCATTCGGCCTCGGGCCGCGCGATGTGCCACTACTGCGGCGCGTCCATCAAGATCACGGGCACCTGCCCAGTCTGCGGCGGCGAGGAGCTGTTCACCGAGACCCCCGGCACGCAGCGCGTCGAGCAGGAGCTGAACGAGCGCTTCCCGGACGCGCGCGTGCTGCGCATGGACGCGGACACGATGAACACCAAGGGGGCGCACGAAAAGCTGTTTTCCGCCTTTGCGCGCGGCGAGGCGGACATCCTGCTCGGCACGCAGATGGTCACGAAGGGACTGGATTTCGAAAACGTGACGCTCGTCGGCGTGCTCGACGCGGATCAGAGCCTTTACGCGCAGGATTACCGCGCGAGGGAGCGCACGTTTTCCCTCATCACGCAGGTCGTGGGGCGTGCCGGACGGCGCTTCGACACCGGCCGCGCGGTCATCCAGACCTACAGTCCGACCCATCCGGTCATTCTGACCGCAGCGCGGCAGGACTACGAAAAATTCTATGAAAGCGAAATGGAAACGCGCGAGGCGCTGCGCTGTCCGCCGGTCTGCACGTTTACGGTGCTGACCGCGGCGGGCGAGGTCGAGCAGCAGGTACTGAAAAGCCTGCTCGCGCTCAAAAACCGCCTGCTCAGCCTGATGGAAGGCCAGTATGCGGACGTAAAAGCGCCCGTTCTGGGGCCGGCGGCGGCGCAGGTCGTCAAGGTCATGGGGCGTTACCGCTACCATCTGACCATGCGCGCGAGAGACAGCGCGCGGTTTCGCGGTCTGGTCTCGGGCGTGCTGCGCGAGTTCATGCTCGACAGCCGCAACCGCGGCGTGACCGTTTTCGCGGACAGCAACCCGGATCTGTAAGCGGACCCCGGACTGCTATTTCATTGATCCCGGCAAGGAGCGATACCCATGAGCAAGTTCATTATTCGCAGAGCGAAGGCGGAGGACGGCGCGGCGCTCTGCGCGATCTACGCACCGTACATCACGGACACGACCATCACGTTCGAGTACGAGGTGCCGACGGACGCGGCGTTTTCCGACCGCATCCGCGAGACCGCCGCGCAGTTTCCCTATCTCGTGTGCGAAAGGGACGGCGAGATCATCGGCTACGCCTACGCGCACCGCATCCGTGAGCGTGCGGCGTATGACTGGGACGCGGAGCTGTCCGTCTACCTGAAGCAGGGCACGCACGGGCGCGGCATCGGCACGGTGCTGCTCGCCTGCCTCATCGAGCTGCTCGAGATGCAGGGCCTTCGCCATCTTTACAGCTGCGTGACCATGCCGAACCCGAGAAGCGTCGGCATGCAGCACAGGCTCGGCTTTGAGGATGCGGGCGTCTGGCATAAATCCGGTTGGAAGTTCGGCGCATGGCACGACGTCGCGTGGTTTGAAAAGCACGTGGGCGGGGGCAAGCCGAAGCCGGTCGTTCCGTTTCCTGAGCTTGACGGGGACAATATACAGAAAACACTCAATATCTATACAGAAAAGCTGAATTTGGAGGATAAATAATCATGGCACTTCGCAAAATTCTTACCAAGGGCGACGAACAGCTGGCAAAGCACTGCCGTCCGGTCGAAAAGTTCGACGACCGCCTGCATGTACTGATCGACGATATGCGCGAGACGCTGGAAAACTCGGGCGGCGTCGGCCTTGCCGCCCCGCAGATCGGCATCCTGCGCCGCGTCGTCGTGCTCCTCGACGTCAACAAGGACCCGGAGGAGATGGTCGAGCTGGTCAACCCCGAGGTCATCGAGCAGCGCGGCGCGGAGCGCGTCGTAGAGGGCTGCCTGTCCGTTCCGGGCGTTTACGGCTATGTGACCCGTCCGACATGGGCGAAGATCCGCGCACAGGACCGCTTCGGCAACTGGTTCGAGCGCGAGGGCGAGGGCATCGTCGCACAGTGCTTCTGCCACGAGACCGAGCACCTCGACGGCCACCTGTTCATCGAAAAGGTCGAGGAATATGTCGATGTCGAGCAGATGCAGGACGGTGAGGAAGAGTAATGCGGATCGTTTTCATGGGTACGCCGGATTTCGCCGTACCGAGCCTTCAGGCGCTTCTGGACGCCGGACATGAGGTCGCGGCGGTCTACACGCAGCCGGACAAGCCGCAGGGCCGCAAGCAGATCCTGACCGCGCCGCCGGTCAAGGAGCTTGCCCTCGCGCACGGCATCCCGGTCTTTCAGCCGGATACGCTCAAAAAAGAGGAGGAGCAGGCGCGTCTGCGCGAGCTTGCTCCCGAGGTCATCATCGTCGTCGCCTACGGCAAGCTGCTGCCGAAGGCCGTGCTCGACATTCCGCCGCGCGGCTGCATCAACGTCCACGGCTCGCTTCTGCCGCGCTGGCGCGGCGCGGCGCCGATTCAGTGGGCGGTCATCGCAGGCGACGAGAAGGCCGGCGTTACCACCATGCTGATGGCGGAGGGGCTGGACACCGGCGATATGCTGCTGACGAGCGAGACGCCGGTCGGCGCACGCGAGACTGCCGGCGAGCTGTTCGACCGCCTTGCGCAGTCGGGCGCGGAACTTTTGACCGAAACGCTCGTCAGACTGGATGAGATCACACCGCGTCCGCAGAACGACGCGGAGAGCTGCTACGCGCATATGCTCGACAAGAAGATGGCGGTCATCGACTGGTCGAAGTCCGCGCGCGAGCTCGACTGTCTGGTGCGCGGCCTCAATCCGTGGCCGATCGCGCTGACCAGCCTTGCAGGCGAGCGCCTCAAGATCTACGCCGCCGAGCCGGCGGACGGCTGCGGCGAGCCGGGCACGGTGCTCGAGGCCGACCCGAAAAAGGGTCTGACGGTCGCCTGCGGCGAGGGCGCGCTGACGCTGACCGAAATTCAGCTCGTCGGCGGCAAACGCATGAAGGCGACCGATTTCCTGCGCGGCCATGTCGTCGAAAAGGGCAGCAGACTGGGCGAGTAATCCCAGCAATCAAGGGAGGTTTTTCCATGCCGTATATGGGTTATTACGGAATTGATATGTACTATATCGTGCTGGTGCTGCCGTGCGTGCTGTTCGCGTTCTGGGCGCAGTCGCAGGTCAACGGCACGTTCAACCGCTACTCGCGCGTCATGAGCCGCCGGGGGCTGACCGGCGCGCAGGCGGCTCAGGCCGTGCTGCGTGCGAACGGCGTGACGGGCGTCAATATCGAATATGTCGCCGGAAAGCTGACCGACCATTTTGATCCGCGGACGAACACCATCCGCCTGTCCGCGTCGGTCTATCAGTCCACCTCGGTCGCGTCCATCGGCGTGGCCGCGCATGAGGCGGGCCATGCGGTGCAGTATGCGGTCGGCTATTCGCCCATCCGCCTGCGCAACGCCATCGTTCCGCTGACGCAGGTCGGCGCGACCGCCGCCATGCCGCTCATTCTGATGGGTCTCGTGCTGAACTTCGGCGTGCTCATCAAGGTCGGCATCATCGCGTTCGCGCTTTCGACCGTGTTCCAGCTCGTGACGCTGCCGGTCGAGATCAACGCCTCGCGCCGCGCACTCGCGGCGATCGGACAGACGCATATGCTCGATGAGGACGAGTACGGCATGGCGAAAAAAACGCTGACGGCGGCTGCGATGACCTATGTGGCGGCGCTTGCGGTATCGCTCGCGCAGCTGCTCCGACTGCTGCTCATTTTCGGAGGAAGAAACCGCGATGATCGATAAAAGACCCAAAACGCCGCGCGAGGTCGCCGCTTTTTCGCTGTTTTCCATGGCGGAGGAGGGCGCGTGGTCGGACGGCGCGCTGCATCATTATCTCTCCCGCGCCGGTCTGGACGGCCGGGACGCTGCGCTTGCCGCGCGTCTGACCTACGGCACGGTGCAGAACGAGCTGCTGCTCGACTGGTATCTGCGCAGGTTTTCCTCTCTGCGCCTTAAAAAGATCGCGCCGCGCGTGCTTGCGTGTCTGCGCATGGGACTGTATCAGCTCATTCTGATGGACAAGATCCCGGCGCACGCGGCGGTTGCGGAGACAGTCTCGCTCGTGCGGCACTACTGCCACGCGAACGACCGCACCGTATCCTTCGCCAACGCCGTCATGCGAAAAGCGGCGGAGGCGGTCGAAAAGAACGCGCTGCCGCGGCTTGACTGCCCGGACAAGGAGAGCTACTACGCGCTTCGGTACAGCCATCCTGAATGGCTCGTGCGCCTGCTCTCCGAGCAGTTCGGTCAGAAGCTGACCGAGCGCATCTGTCAGGCGGACAACGCTGACACGCCGGTCTCGGTGCGCGTCAACAGGATGAAGACCACGCCGGACGAGGCGAAGGCCGAGCTCGAGCGCGCCGGGATGACGGTCACGCCGCACCGCGCGTTCGCAGACATCCTGCTGTGCACGGGCGGCGACGCGGCCGCGACCGAGGCGTTCCGCGAGGGACGCATCACCGTGCAGGACGCGGCGAGTGCGCTCGCGGCGTTCGTCGCCGACCCGAAGCCGGGCACGGCCGTCCTCGACTGCTGCGCCGCCCCCGGCGGCAAGAGCTTCGCCATGGCGGAGAAAATGCAGGGGAAGGGCAGCCTGACCTCGTGCGACATCTACGAGCACAAGCTGAAGCGCATTCAAGAGGGCGCCGCGCGTCTCGGTCTGCCGAACATCCGCACCGAGCTTCAGGATGCCTCCGCGTTCCGCGCGGAGTGGGCAGAGAGCGCGGATACCGTGCTGTGCGACGTGCCGTGCTCGGGCCTCGGCATCATCCGCAAAAAGCCGGAAACGCGCTACAAGGACCCGGACGAGATCGCAAAGCTGCCTGCCTTGCAGCTCGCCATTCTGGAAAACTGCGCGAGGTACGTCAAAAAGGGCGGCACGCTCGTCTACTCGACCTGCACCATCCTGCGGCGCGAGAATGAGGACGTTGTGCGCGCCTTTCTTGCGGCGCATCCGGAGTTCGTGCCCGCGCCGTGGTCGCATCCGGTCTGCGGCGGGCGGGCGGACGGCATGGTGACGCTCCTGCCGCCCGAGCACGACACGGACGGGTTCTTTATTGCGAAATTAAAACGGATTGGAAATTGAAAGAGCCATGACAGAAATCAAATGTTTAACGATAGATGAATTAAAATCGGCTTTGAAGGACATGGGGGAAAAGCCGTTCCGCGCAGGACAGATCTTCAAGTGGCTGCACGAGGGAGTTCAGTCCTTCGACGAGATGAGCAATCTCTCCAAGGAGCTGCGCGCGCGGCTCGCGGAGAACTTCATCCTGACCGTTCCCGAGGTCGCGCGCAAGCAGGTCAGCAGGGTCGACGGCACGGTAAAGTATCTGTGGCGAATGCGCGACGGCGACTGCGTGGAGTCCGTCCTCATGCACTACGAGCACGGCGTTTCGGTCTGCGTCTCGACGCAGGTCGGCTGCCGCATGGGCTGCAAATTCTGCGCGTCCGGCCTGAACGGCAAAAAGCGCAATCTTTCCGCCGGTGAGATCCTGGACGAGATCCTGTTCATGCAGAAGGACAGCGGCGAAAAAGTCTCGAATATCGTGCTGATGGGCACGGGCGAGCCGCTCGACAACTACGACAACGTGCTGAAATTCCTGCACCTTGTCAGCTGCCCGGAGGGAATTAACATCGGACAGCGGCATATATCCTTGTCAACGAGCGGAATTGCTGATAAAATAGAGACACTGGCAAAGGAAAAGCTTCAGATCACGCTTTCGGTATCGCTGCACGCGCCGGACGACGAGACCCGTTCGTCCATCATGCCGGTCAACGACGCCTATCCCGTGGAACGGCTGATGCAGGCGTGCCGGTATTATTTCGATACCACAGGCCGCCGGATTTCCTACGAGTACATGATGGCACGGGACAAGACCGACCGGCCGTGGCAGGCGGAAAAGCTCGCGAAGCTGCTCCGCGGCCGGCCGGGTCATGTCAACCTCATCCCGCTCAACGAAGTGGAGGAAAGTCCGCTCTCGCCCTCGAAGCCGGAGACCGTGCGCCGCTTTCAGCAGGCGCTCGAAAAGCGCGGCGTGACCGCGACCGTGCGCAGAAGGCTCGGCCCGGACATCGACGCAGCCTGCGGTCAGCTTCGCCGGCGCGAGATGAAGGAGCAAGGATAACCTGTGTCTGAGGAGGCAGAAGGCAATGGAATACTTCGGAATTACCGATAAGGGGCGCGTGCGTCCGACCAATCAGGATATTTACCGAATCGAAGCGTGCCCGGACAGGGACAGCGCGCTCGTTCTCGTGTGCGACGGCATGGGCGGCGCGAACGCAGGCAATGTCGCGAGCCGCTTTGCGGCGGAACGCTTTGTCGAGGAGGCAAAGCCGGCGCTCGAGGCTGGTGCGGACGAGACGATGCGCCACGAGACGCTGCGGCGCGCCCTCGACCGGGCGAACGACACCGTGTTTGGTCTCGCCGGCCGCCAGCCTGAGTTCCGCGGCATGGGCACGACGCTCGTCGGCGCCTTCGTGCAGGGCAGGAGCGCGAGCATCATGAACGTCGGCGACAGCCGCGCGTACATCATGAGCGGCGGAATGCTGCACCAGATCAGCGAGGATCATTCCTACGTTGAAGAAATGCGCCGCCTCGGCCGCATCAGCGAAGCCGACGCGCGCTCCCATCCGCAGAAAAATCTGATCACCCGGGCGGTCGGCGTGGATGCGACGGTGGAGGGCGACCTGTTTGAGCAGACGCTCGCGGACGGCGACATCCTTCTGCTCTGCTCGGACGGCCTGACCGGCATGGTCGAGGACGGGAAGATCGCCGAGGTGCTTGCGGGCGCAGGCACGCTCGAAGATAAGGGCCGGGAGCTGCTGACCCTCGCGCTCGAGGGCGGCGGCCGCGATAATATTACGGTCGCGCTGTTTACCTGCGGCGCGAAACAGGAGGCGTGACCCTCATGGAAAACGACAAGTATATCGGCAGGCTGCTCGGCGGCCGCTATGAGCTGATCGATGTGGTCGGCGTCGGCGGCATGGCGGTAGTCTACCGCGCGCGCGATACCGTACTCGGACGATATGTGGCGATCAAGATCCTCAAGGAGGAGTTCGCCAAGGACCCCGACATTCGCAAGCGCTTCGCCATCGAGTCCCGTGCTGTCGCCAAGCTCAGCCATCACAATATCGTTTCGGTCTATGACGTCGGAAACGAGGACGGCACGGATTATATCGTGATGGAGCTCATCGAAGGCGTGACCCTCAAGGAATATTTGCAGCAGAAGGGCCGTCTGTCGTGGCAGGAGAGCATTTTCTTCGCAGAACAGATCTCGAGCGCCCTCGTTCATGCGCATTCGCGCGGCATCATCCATCAGGACATCAAGCCGCAGAACGTCATCATCCTGCGTGACGGCACCGCGAAGCTGACCGATTTCGGCATCGCGTCCTTCGCGACGACGCAGGAGACGCGCGTGGTGCAGGAGGCCATCGGCTCGGTGCACTATATTTCGCCCGAGCAGGCCAAGGGCAGCAAGATCGACTACCGGACGGATATTTATTCGCTCGGCGTGGTCATGTACGAGATGCTGACCGGCAGGCTCCCGTTTGAGGGCGAGACCGCGCTCCAGATCGTCATGCAGCATATCAACGCCGTGCCGCCGATGCCGAGCGAGCTGGTCCCGGACATCCCGAAGGGACTGGACGCCATCGTCATGCACGCGATGTGCGCGAACATCAGCAGACGCTATGCTTCGGCGGACGAGCTGTGCGCCGACCTTGCGCGCGTGCGCGAGGACCCGGACACGCAGTTCTATTATACCGCCTCGGACGACAGCTCGGGCGAGACGCAGGTCATCGGACGGGAGGTGCAGCGCGCCGCCCGTCATGCGGCAGCGGAGGATACGGCCGCCATCCCGGCGGCACCGCGCCGCCGCAGTGAACCGCACAGCGCACGCCGGGAGGCTCCGGCGCGCCGCCGCACCTCTGTGCGCGAGCGGGAGCCGTCGGATTTCTTCGAAAAGCTGAGTGAGCGCCCGGCGATGGCTGCCGGCATGGCGGTCGCGGTCGTGGCGGTCATCTCGCTGCTCGTTGTCGCGGTGCTCATGTTCACCGGCGGCAGCAAATCCGCGAAAATCGACGTTCCCGACCTCATCGGCCGCACGATCGATGACGTTTACGCGGATTCCGATGTCATGAACAACTTCGAGATCAAGGAAGCCTCCTCGCGGCAGGAATCCGACCGTCCGGCCGGAGAGATCCTTGACCAGGACCCTGAAGAGGGCCAGCAGGCCATCAAGGGTTCGGTCATCACCGTCACGGTCTCGGCCGGCGGCGACAACGTCAAGGATACCTACAAGGTGGTCGACTTTACCGGAAAGTCGCTCGATTATGTCGCGGCATCGCTTGAAGCGCACGGCATCGAGCTCAAGGAAGAAAAGGAATACAGCGACGACGTCGAGGAGGGCAAGGTCATCCGCACCGACCCGGAGGCGGGTGCCGAGCTGGAAAAGGGCGCGACGCTGACCGTCTATATCAGCAAGGGCAAGCAGAAGGACGATAACGAAAACGTTGCTGTGCCCGGTCTGCTCGGCATGACCGAGGACAAAGCGCGTGCGGCGCTGGAGGCAAAGGGCTTGAAGATCGGCTCGGTAGACCAGGTGGACAGCTCCGCGGAAGCGGGCTCGGTCGTATGGCAGTCGCAGGATGCGGGCGCGGAGGTCGCAAAGGGCACTGTCGTCAACATCCAGATCTCCAAGGGCAAGAGCACATCGAACAATAACTCGCCGGATAATAACAGCGGCGGCAATTCCGGCGGTCAGGACAACGGCGATGGCGACTACGACGATACGCCGAGCCTCGGCAGTGCGACCATTCCGGTTTCGCTGCCGGACAACACGGATACCGCGCATGTTATCATCTATGTGGACGGCGTGATCCAGTATGACGACACCTGCAGCACGAGCGGCGGCAGCACGTCCATCTCGGTGAGCGGCTCGGTGGGCGACCATGATGTTACGGTCAGCGTGGACGGTTCGACTACCTCGCAGACGTACACATTCAGTTAAAAACGGAGGAATTAAGTTTGATCGAAGGGATCATTCTGAAGGGCATCGGCGGTTTCTACTATGTGGATACCGCCGAAGGCCTCATTGAATGCAAAGCACGCGGACGGTTCCGCAAGACCGTGGGCAAGCCTATCGTCGG
>ERZ772900.3317-NODE-3317-length-10580-cov-6.267933_pt1 | contig 10580 bp, 8 predicted proteins | sample MGYA00512124_ERZ772900 | MGnify/ENA primary metagenome ERZ772900 (study PRJEB29015, sample SAMEA2737716) | human gut metagenome | biome: human gut; feature: human-associated habitat; material: faeces | place: China | collected 2012 ... | reverse complement strand
AAAAAGCCGCGCCCGGCCTGCGCCGGGCACGTCTTTTGTTTATGGGTGTGGTTTTATTCCGTTTTTTCCGCATTGTCCGTAAACACGGCCTCAAAGTCTGCGGCGCTCATCGTCTCGTGCGCGAGCAGATACTCCGCCACGGTCACGAGCCGGGCGCGGTCCTCCTCGAGAATCGCCAGGCAGCGGGCATAGGCCTCGCCGATGATGCGGCTGATCTCCTCGTCGATCTCGGCGGCGGTCTTCTCGGAATACGGGCGCGTCTGCGCCATCGACTTGCCGATGAACACCTCGTCGTGTCCGGCATCGAAGGCGACGGTGCCGAGCCGGTCGGACATGCCGTAAGTGCCGACCATCTTGCGCGCCATGGACGTCGCACGCTGGATGTCGTTCGAAGCGCCGGTGGAGATATCGCCGAGGATCAGCTGCTCCGCCGCGCGGCCGCCCAGCAGCGAGACAATCTGGCTGAGCAGGTACGAGCGGGAGAGGTACGACCGGTCCTCGTCGGGCAGGGAGATGGTCATGCCGCCCGCCTGTCCGCGCGGGACGATCGTGATCTGGTGGACCGGGTCGTGGTCGGGCAGAGCGTGCATCACGACGGCGTGGCCCGCCTCGTGATACGCCGTCAGGCGGCGCTCATGCTCCGGAATGACGCGGCTATGCTTCTCGGGCCCGGCGATGACCTTGATGACGGCCTCATTGAGCAGCGCCATGTTGATCGCGGGCAGGTCGCGCCGACCGGCGAGCAGCGCCGCCTCGTTGAGCAGGTTCTCCAGATCCGCGCCGGCGAAGCCCGCCGTGCTCCTGGCGACCTGCGCGAGGTCGACGTCCTCGGCGAGGGGCTTGTTGCGCGCGTGGATGGCGAGGATCTCCTCGCGGCCCTTGATATCGGGCAGGCCGACATAGACCTGCCTGTCGAAGCGGCCAGGGCGCAGGAGCGCGGGGTCGAGGATGTCGACGCGGTTCGTCGCGGCGAGGACGACAACGCCCTCGTTCGCGGAGAAGCCGTCCATCTCGACGAGCAGTTGGTTGAGCGTCTGCTCGCGCTCGTCGTGGCCGCCGCCGACGCCGCTGCCGCGCTGGCGGCCGACGGCGTCGATCTCGTCGATAAAGATGATGGCAGGAGCGTTCTGCTTGGCCTGCGTGAAGAGGTCGCGCACGCGGCTCGCGCCGACGCCGACGTACATCTCCACAAAATCGGAACCGGAGATGGAGAGGAACTTCACCCCGGCCTCACCGGCCACGGCACGCGCGAGCAGCGTTTTGCCCGTGCCGGGAGGGCCGACGAGCAGGACGCCCTTCGGGATGTGCGCGCCGAGGCTGAGATACTTCTCCGGATCGCGCAGGAACTCCACGATCTCCTGCAGCTCCTCCTTCTCCTCGTCGGCACCCGCGACGTCGCGGAATGTGGTCTTTTTGTCACCCTCGCCGGGCGTCTGGACGCGGGCCTCGCCGAAGCGGGCCATCTTGCTGTCCATCCCGCCGCCCGCGTTGCGGGCCATGAGGTTCATCAGCAGGATGAACGCCAGAATCGCCAGCACATACGGCAGCAGCAGCTGCAGCCAGTTTGTCGAGTGGTCGGCGTGGTAGTTATAGTCGGTGATGATTCCGCTCGCGCTCTGCTGCTCGACGAGCTCGTTGAGATCGTCATAGAACAGGTCGAAGCTGTAGAGGTCGCAGGTGGCGGTCGTGCCGTCCTTTAAGTCGGCGGTGATGCGTGTGTCGCGGATGACAAAGCTCTGCACCTGCTCCTGCTGAAAGAGCTGGCGCAGCTGGGCATAGGAGATGTCGCCGCTGCTGCGCATGCCGGCAAACAGGTAATACAGCAGCAGGAGCATCAGAACGACCAGAAAAATGCCGGAAAAGCCGTACTTTCTTTTTCCGTTCAAACGGTTCCCTCCTCTCGGTTAGTGGATGGTGCGGATGCCGCGCCAGCTGTTGTCCTTGAGCACGGACGCGCAGACCAGCACGCGGGCCTGCAGCTTGCTGACGGGGATATAGGGCTGGCTCCAGCTGCGGCTGTCCCACGAGCCGGCGCGGTTATCGCCGAGCAGGAACAGGCATCCGTCCGGAACCTGAAAGACGCCGTCGCTGGTGGTAATCCCCTGCTGCGGCAGGTAGTCCTCCTCCAGACGTTCGCCGTTGATATAGACATAGCCGCCGGAGAAGGAAATCTCATCGCCCGGCAGGCCGATGACGCGCTTGACGAGGAGCTTGCCCATCTCGTCGCTCCAGAAGGTCACGACCTCGCCGCGCTCGGGCACCGGGTCGGACACAACATACGGCAGACGCCAGCAGACCATCAGCGATTTTGACGGCACCGTCGTCTCCATCGAGCCAGTGGGGACAAAGGCCAGCTGGAAAACGACCTTGAACAGGACAAACACCACCGCCACGGTCACCAGCAGATAACCGTAGTCCGACCAGAACTTCGCGGCGCGCTTTTTCGGCTGCAGGCGCTTGCCCTGATAGCCACGATTTTCATTCAATGCGGATTCCTCCTTTCCGGTGTCTCCGCGCGAAAGGGCGCGGGGCATAAAAACGCTTTATTTGCTGTATACCTCGGGCTTGAGCACGCCGATATACGGCATGTTGCGGTACTGCTGCGCATAGTCCAGCCCGTAGCCCACCACGAACTCGTCGGGCACGACGAAGCCCGCGTAGTCGGCATGGATGGCCTTTTCGCGGCGGGAGGGCTTGTCGAGCAGGGTGACGATCGTCACGGAGCGCGCGCCCTTGGTCATGAGGTAGGCCTTCAGGAAGGCGAGGGTATTGCCGGAGTCGAGAATATCCTCGACGACGATGATGTCGCGGTCGGTGATGTCGCTCTGCAGGTCGCGGGTGATCTGCACGACGCCGGAGGACTTCGTCCCGTCCTGATAGGAGGACAGACCGATGAACTCCAGCTCGCTCTTCAGCTGCGCCGCGCGCACGAGGTCGGCCATAAAGATGAAGCAGCCGTTCAAAACGCCGACGAACAGGGGATCCTCCCCGGCGAAGCGGTCATAGAGCTGGCTGCCCAGCTCCTCCACGCGTGCCTTGATCTCCTCCTCGGTCAGCAGGACCTTCAGGATGTCCTGATCCATATTGCTCTTTGCCATTGCCTGTATCCTCCTCAAGTATCTTCTGTATGATCTATTTCGATGATAAGCACCGGGCCGCCCGGCTCCGGCAGGAAATCCGCGTCCGTCCCGATCCCGTAGGCGGCGAGGGGCCGCTCTCCGGCGCAGAGCACCGGGATGCGCTCACGCTGCGCCGCCGGGACGCCCGCGTCCGCAAACAGCCGCTTCAGGCTGCGCGCCCCGCGCGCGCCGGGAAGGCGCAGCCGGTCGCTCCCGCGCCACGGCCGGACGGTAAGAGACTGGTTTATCTTATCACAATTCAGGCGAATTGCATCACTTTTTTTGAAAGATTTTTCCGTTTTTTTGCGCAGAGTAATTGTATAATCTCCCCAACGGACGGCGCTGCCGTCGGGAAGCGCCGTCTGCGGCAGGGGCGGCGGCGCATATCGCAGTGCCCACACATCGCCGCGCTTTTCGGCGCGGACGCCGCCGGGCAGGTGCAGCAGGCTGTCCTTCTCCGAGAGGGCCAGCGCCGTCATCGCCTCATAGTGCGCGGCGGTGAAGTCGCGCTGTCCCGCGCCGAGCCGCTCGAGCAGCAAGCGCACCATACGCGTGCGGAGCACCTCCGGCGCATCCCGCAGCGCGCCGCACGGCACCCGCGTCCCCTCATCGGGCAGGCGCGAGCGCGCGAGCCCGTCGAGATAGTCGTCCTCCGCGCGCAGCAACTCCGCCGCGCGGCAGAGGTTCGCGGCAGCGCCGGGCTGGAAGCGCTCGATCTGCGGCATCAGCTCGAGCCGCAGGAAGTTGCGGCGCAGGGTCGTGTCCGCGTTTGTCTCGTCCTCGACGTGACCGAGGTGGTTTTTCTCCAGATACGCCTCGATCTCGGCGCGGGTCGTCTGGAGCAGGGGGCGGACGATCCGTCCGCGCACGGGCGGGATCCCGCGCAGGCCGCGCGTCCCGGCCCCGCGCAGCAGGTGCAGCAGCACCGTCTCCGCCTGGTCGCCCGCGTGGTGTGCCGTTGCGATGCGCGCGGCGCCGATCTCGTCGGCTGTCCGCTCCAGAAATTCATACCGCGCGCGGCGGCCCGCTTCCTCAACACCCACGCCCAGCTCCCGCGCAAGCGCGGGGACATCCGCGCGCCCGACATGGCAGGGGACGTCCAGCGTCCGGCAGAGCGACTGCACAAACGCGACGTCCCGCGCAGCGGTGGGGCGCTGGCCGTGGTCGAGGTGCGCCGCGGCGACAGAAAAGCCCCGCGCGGTGCCGAGCCGCGCCAGATAGTGCAGCAGGCACACCGAATCGCGCCCGCCGGAGACGGCGACCAGCACCGTCCCGCCCGCGGGCGGCAGCATCCCCCAACGCTCCATCCACGACAGAAGGTTCATCTCATTCGTCCTCGTCATAGCGGCTCTCCAGCGTGCCGAAGGCGGTATACTCCGGCATCCAGCGCAGCGGCACCTTGCCTGTCTCGCCGTGGCGGTTCTTGGCGATGATGCACTCGGCGATATTCCGCTTTTCGGAGTCCTCATTATAGTAGTCGTCGCGGTAGAGGAACATGACGATATCCGCGTCCTGCTCGATGGCGCCGGATTCACGCAGGTCGGAGAGCATGGGGCGCTTATCCTCGCGCTTTTCGTTGGCACGGCTCAGCTGCGACAGGCACAGCACCGGCACCTGCAGCTCCTTGGCCATGATCTTGAGCATACGGGAGATATCGGAGACGGCCTGCTGGCGGTTTTCGCCGCTGTAGCCCTTGCCGCCGGCTGAGGTCATCAGCTGCAGATAGTCGATCACGACGAGGCCGAGGTTATCAAGCCGGCGGCACTTCGCGTTCATATCCGCGACGGTCAGCAGTGGATTGTCGTCGATGCGGATGTCGGTGCGGCTGAGCGCGGAGGCGGCCTCGGCGATCTTGACCCAGTCGCTCTCGCGGAGGTTGCCGGTCACAAGGCGGGTGTTCTCCACCAGCCCCTCGGTCGCGATCAGGCGGGTGACGAGCTGTTCACGGCTCATCTCGAGGGAAAAAATTGCGACCGTCTTGCCAGACTCCTTCGCCGCAGAGAGCGCCACGTTCAGCGCCATACTCGTCTTGCCCATACCGGGACGGGCGGCGAGGAGCAGGAGGTCGGAATCGTTCAGGCCGTTGATCTTGCTGTCGACCGCGGAAAAGCCCGTGGAGAGCCCCGGCACCTTCTCGCCGCCCGCGGCGGTCAGCTCGGCCAGACGCTCCATCACGTCCTGCAGCACGACGCCGATGGTGACCATGCTCTGGGCGTTGCGGCCGCGGCGGATGGCATAGATCTTCTGCTCCGCCGCCTCGAGCAGGTCGCCTGCCGAGCCGGTTCCCTCCTGCACCATGGCGGTGATGTCCCCGGCGGCGGTGGCCACGGCGCGCATGAGCGCCTTGTCGCGGACGATCTTCGCGTACTCCATGACGTTCGCGCTGGTGGGCGTGACCTCCATGAGCTGGAGCAGGTAGCTGCGGGTGTTGTCGTTATAGAGACCGTTCTTCTCCATCTCGCCCGCGACGGTCACGCCGTCGATGGGCTTGGAGTAGACGAACATGGAGTAGATCGTCTCGAAAATCTCGCGGTTTGCGCGCAGATAGAAGTCCTCCGGGCGCAGCTGGTCCATGACGTCCTTGACGCATTCGGCGTCGATGAGCATGGAGCCGAGCACCGCCTGCTCCGCCTCCGGGGAGTGCGGCATCTGCCGCACCAGCAATTCGTCCATGATTGCGCTCCTCTCTTCGCTGCTCCGCCGGGCGGAAAGCCGCCGGCGGGCCGATGAAACGGTTTTTGCCCCGGCATACGCGGGGCAAAAACGCCCCGCCGCGCGCGGCGGGGCGCTGTCGTGTTACTTCTCCTCCGTCACGAGGACATAGACCGTGCCGCTGATCTCAAAGCCGAGCTTGGCCTTGACCTCAAAGCTGCCGAAAGTCTTGATGGGCTGGTCGAGCACGAGCTTCTTGCTGTCGACGTCCATGCCGTACTGCTCCTTCAGGGCAGCCGCAATCTCCTTGCCGGTGACGGCGCCGAAGAGCTTGCCGCCCTCGCCGCCCTTGGCGGCGATCTTCACCTGGCAGCTCTTGAGCTTCTCGGCGATCTCCAGCGCGGCGGCCTTCGCCTCGGCGTCCGCCTTGGCCTTCGCCTTCGCCTGCAGGTTCATGGTGTTGACGGCATCTGCCGTGGCCAGAACGGCCATGCCCTTGGGCAGCAGGAAATTGCGTGCGTAGCCCTCGGCGGCCTCGATCATCTGGCCCTTCTTGCCCTTACCGCGGACATCCTGCGTCAAAATCACTTTCATGGTTGGTTCCTCCTTATTGTTGATCCTGAAACTAAAAATAGAGTGGTTTACTTCTCAAAATAGTCGTCGATCGCCGCGAGCAGGTGCCGCTTGCAGTCGGCGACGTTTCCGTCGCGGAGCTGGCCGCCGGCGGTCGTCGAGTTACCGCCGCCGCCGAGCGCTTCCACGATCACCTGCACGTTCACCTCGCCGAGCGAGCGGGCCGAGATATAGACCCCGTCGCCCTTCGGATAGAGGACGAACGACGCCTGCACGCCCTTGAGCGTGAGCAGCTCGTCGGCGGCCTTGGCCGCGGTGACGCGGTCGCACTCCTCCTCGAGCGCGGCGATGGCGAGGTCGTCGTGGTACAGCTCCGCGCGGCGGATGATGGCATAGCGCGAGATCATGGACTTGAGGTCGCTCTGGAACATGCGCTGCACGTCCGCCGTGTCGGCGCCGGTGCGGCGCAGGAAGGCCGCCGCCTCAAACGTGCGCCCGCCGGTGCGGTTGGTAAAGTTCTTCGTATCGAGCACGATGCCCGCCAGCAGCGCCTCCGCCTCGCAGCGGAGGATGTCCGACGGCTCCACGAGGTACTGCAGCAGCTCCGTCACCAGCTCGCAGGTGGAGGAGGCGTAGGGCTCGTGGTAGTTGAGCGCCATCTTCTCGATATAGCTTGTGCCTCGGCGGTGGTGGTCGATGACGGCCACGCGGTTGCACGTCTCGAGCAGCGGCTCGGACTCGACGCTCCCGGGGCGGTTGGTATCCACGACCACGAGCAGCGACCCCGGTTGCACCCGCAGAAAGGCGTCGCTCGCGGTGACGAAGGTGCCGGCGTACTCCGGCTGCTGCTGGAGCTTGCGGATCATGGGGTGGGCGGCGTTGTTCTCGAGGTCGATGACGATCTGGCACTTCTTGCCCTTCTTGCGGGCGATGCAGCAGATGCCCGCCGCCGCGCCGAGCGAGTCCATGTCGGCGTAGGCGTGGCCCATGACATAGACCTGCCGCGCGTCCTCGATCAGCTCGCCGAGGGCGCTCGCCATGACGCGGGACTTGACCTTCGTGCGCTTCTCGGTGATCTTGGAGCGCCCGCCGTAGAACTCAAAGTTGACCTTGTCCTTCACGACGGCCTGATCGCCGCCGCGGGAGAGGGCCATCTCGAGCGCGAGCGAGGCGTTTTTGAACAGCGCCTCATAGCTCTCCGCCTCGCGCCCCACGCCGATGGAGAGCGTCGCGGCCACGCCGTCGCCCGCGACGACCTCACGGACGCTGTCGAGGATGGAAAAGCGCGTGCTGGCATAGTTCGAGAAGCTGCGCTCCTCAAAGACGAAGAGATAGCGGTCGCGGTCATAGCCGAGGAGCAGGCCGCCGGTGTCGGCCGTCCAGCGGTCGAGCTTTTCCTCGAGCGCGGCCAGCAGCGCCGAGCGCTTATTCTCGGGGCAGGCCTTCATGAGATCCTCATAGTTGTCGATCATCACGATGGCCATGACCGGGCGCGTCAGCTCCACGGTCTGGCGCATCTGCTCGAATTCCGTGACGTCCATCCAGTAAGTCGTGGCGAGGACGCTGCGGCTGCCGGGGAGCTCCTCGTGCCGCCCGAGCCCGCCGAACACGCGGTACTGCCGGTGGTTCCACGTCACAAGCTCCGGGCTTTCGCGCTTGCCCTCGAGCAGCCAGTGCGTGTCGAAGTCCGGGATCACATCGTCAAGGTGCGACTCATAGAGCTTATCGGTCAGGCCGCTGAGCTGGAGAAAGCTGTCGTTGCTCCAGAGTACGGCCTCGGTGTCGAGGTCAAAGACCATCATCGGCAGCGGCGCGAACAGGAGGTTGCTGCTCGCGGCGGAATCCCGTCCGCCGGAGACGCGCTCCATGTACTGCGTGAGCTGCTGCTGCGCGGCGCCGCGGCGCCAGCGGCCGATGAAGTAGACGAGCACGGCGGCCGCCGCCTCGCCGATCGCCAGCGGCAGGGAAATCGGGATCGCCGCCGCGATAAACGCCACCAGACAGATGGCATACAGGACGCTGTTCGTCCTGAGAAAACGGGCCATTTTTCTGTTCAAACGGGTATGCCTCCTCTGTCTCCGGGCGGCGATTTGTATACGCCCCCAGTTTTAGTTTTTTATTATAGCACATCTGTTTACAGTCCACAAGGTGTCACGGCGCAAATTCCGCGTACAAAAGCCCCGCGCGCGAGGACTGTCGGAAGGCGGGGAACAAATGGGGGTGTACAAACGGGAAAGAGTGTGATATACTTTGTACAAATCGTGGATTTTTCACGAGCTTTTTTGTATGTTTCGCGCCGGAGCGTGCCGCCGCGATCAGATAGAGGGGAGTCTTCCCCACATTTCCATACAGAGCAGTCACGGGCGATTTTTCCGCGCCATCGGCGGCGACTCAGGGCCGCGCGGGGACGGAGCGCCTTTCTTTTGCTGCGCCCATTTGGCGCCTTTCTGCTCTGCTCACAATGTTTTATTATAAAGGAGATAGCATTCAACATGGCAGAAAAACTGAAAATCATCCCCCTTGGCGGTCTGAACGAGATCGGCAAGAACATGACCGCCTATGAGTACGGCGGCGAGATCATCATCGTCGACTGCGGCATGGCCTTTCCCGGCGACGACATGTACGGCATCGACTGTGTCATCCCCGATGTGACCTACCTTATCAAGAACCGCAGCCGTCTGCGCGGCATGTTCATCACGCACGGCCACGAGGATCACATCGGCGCGATCCCCTATGTGCTCAAGCAGATCAACGTCCCCATCTACTGCACCCGCTTCACGGCGGGGCTCATCAGGCTCAAGCTGCAGGAGCACCGCCTGCTCGACTCGACGAAGCTTGTGACCGTCGAGGCCGGCCAGACCGTGAAGGCGGGCAAGTTCCAGGTGGAGTTCATCCACGTCAACCACTCCATCGCCGACTCCGTGGCCTTCGCCATCCACACGCGGATGGGCACCGTTGTCCACACCGGCGACTTCAAGATCGACTCCACTCCCATCGACGGGGAGGTCATCGACCTCGCCCGCTTCGGCGAGCTGGGCAAGCAGGGCGTGCTGGCGCTGCTGGCCGATTCGACGAACGTGGAGCGCCCCGGCTATACCATGAGCGAGAAGGCCGTCGGCAAGACGTTCGCGCGGCAGTTCGCCGGGTGCAGTAAGCGCATCATCGTCACAACGTTCGCCTCGAACGTCCACCGCATCCAGCAGGTCATCGACGCGGCCGCCGCCTGCGGGCGCAAGGTCGCCGTGACGGGCCGCTCGATGGAGAACATCATGAAGGTCTCCACGGAGCTCGGCTATATGAAGCTCCCGAAGGGGACGGTCATGGACGTCAACCGCATCAAGGGTCTCCCGCCGCAGCAGCAGGTCATCATCACGACCGGTAGCCAGGGCGAGGAGATGAGCGCGCTGTACCGCATGGCCTTCTCCACGCACAAACAGATCGACATCGGCCCGCAGGACAAGGTCATCATCTCCGCTTCCGCCATCCCCGGCAACGAGGTGACGGTCGGGCGCGTCATCAACGAGCTCTTCCGCAAGGGCGCGGACGTTGTCTATGACAAGGCCGACATGCTCCACGTCTCGGGTCACGCGTGTCAGGAGGAGCTGAAGATCATCCACGCGCTCGTAAAGCCCCGCTTCTTCATCCCCCTGCACGGCGAGCAGCGCATGCTCCAGATCCACAAGCGCGTGGCCGAGAGCATGGGCATGAAGCCCAATCAGATCTGTGTGGCGGAGAACGGCTCGGTCATCGAGCTGACGGCCAAGCACATGAAGTGCGAGGCGTCCGTCCCCGCGGGCGAGGTGTTCGTGGACGGGTCGGGCGTCGGCGACGTGGGCGCGGTCGTGCTCAACGACCGCAAGATCCTCGCCGAGGACGGCATGGTCGTCATCATGCTGCCCATGAGCTCGCACGACCACCAGCTGCTGTGCGACCCGGAGATCGTGACGCGCGGCTTCGTGTACGTCAAGGAGTCGGAGCAGCTGCTGCAGGAGCTGCGCGAGCTCGCGCAGGATGCCGTATCCGGCATGTCGGCCCGCCGCCGCAAGGATGACGGCGAGGTCTGCAAGACCGTCCGCTCGGCCGTGAGCAGCTACCTCTACAAGCACACCAAACGCAGCCCGATGATTATTCCGATGGTCACGAGACTTTAAAAAATCACACAAAAGGGCGGAGCCCTTTTGTGTGAGAAGGTTTCGCTCCGTTCTGCGCCTCGGCTGGCCGTTGGCCAGCCTGCGA
>ERZ772900.3290-NODE-3290-length-10662-cov-5.232959_pt1 | contig 10662 bp, 8 predicted proteins | sample MGYA00512124_ERZ772900 | MGnify/ENA primary metagenome ERZ772900 (study PRJEB29015, sample SAMEA2737716) | human gut metagenome | biome: human gut; feature: human-associated habitat; material: faeces | place: China | collected 2012 ... | reverse complement strand
GGGCGGTATGGAACATTTTCCATACCGCCCGGAGCGTCATTTATTATTGTAGGGTTCAGCGCAGCACCAGCTGTCCGTTCCCATCCGCATCCACGGTCAGGGTGTCCCCTGCCGTGTGGGCGCCGCCGATGATCTCCTTCGCGATCATCGTTTCCACATGGGACTGGATGTACCGCTTCAAGGGGCGGGCACCGTAGATCGGGTCATAGCCGCCGTCGATGATGGCGTTCTTGGCCGCGTCGGTGACAACCAGTTTCAGCTGTTTGTCCTCCAGACGCTTGCGCAGGTCGGCCAGCATCAGGTCAACGATGGAGCCGATTTCGGTCTTGGTCAGGCTCTTGTAGTAGACAATGTCGTCCAGACGGTTCAGGAACTCGGGGCGGAACTGGCGCTTGAGCAGCTGGTCAATGGCGTTTCTGGCCTCGTCGGACAGCTCGTTGCTGCCGTTGGCGCGGCTCTTTTCCAGATCCTCCAGAATCAGGTCGGAACCCAGGTTCGACGTCAGGATGATGACGGTGTTCTTGAAGTCCACCGTGCGGCCCTGGCTGTCGGTAATGCGGCCATCGTCCAGCACCTGCAGCAGGATGTTGAACACGTCCGGGTGGGCCTTTTCGACCTCATCGAACAGCACAACGCTGTAGGGGTGGCGGCGCACGGCCTCGGTCAGCTGGCCGCCCTCCTCATAGCCGACGTATCCCGGAGGCGCACCGATCAGACGCGAGACGCTGAATTTCTCCATATACTCGGTCATGTCGATACGGACCATGTTCTTCTCGTCGTCAAACAGGGCCTGCGCCAGCGCCTTGGCCAGCTCGGTCTTGCCGACGCCCGTGGGGCCGAGGAACAGGAAGCTGCCGATGGGGCGGTTCGGGTTCGCGATGCCGGCGCGGGAGCGCAGGATAGCGTCCGAGACCTTCTGCACGGCCTCGTCCTGGCCGATGACCCGCTGATGCAGCGTGTCCGGCAGGCGGAGCAGCTTCTCGCGTTCGCCTTCGACGAGCTTGGAGACCGGGATGCCGGTCCAGCGGGCGACGATGTTCGCAATTTCTTCTTCCGTTACGCGGTCACGAAGCAGGCTGGATTCTTTCTTGGCCTCGGCCAGCTTTTCTTCTTCCTCCAACTGCTTTTGCAGGGTGGGCAGCTTGCCGTATTGCAGCTCACCGGCCTTGGCGTAGTCGCCGGTGCGGGTCGCCTTTTCGATCTCGGCCTTGGTGGATTCCACCTCGGCGCGCAGGCTCTGCACCTTGTTCACGGCGTTCTTCTCGTTCTCCCACTGCGCCTTCTTGCTGTTGAAGCTGTCGCGCAGCTCGGCCATCTCCTTTTCCAGCGTGGCCAGACGCTGCTTGGACAGCTCGTCGGTCTCTTTCTTTAAAGAGGCCTCCTCGATTTGCAGCTGGGTGATGCGGTGGTTCATCTCGTCCAACTCGGCGGGCATCGAATCCAGCTCGGTCTTGACCATAGCGCAAGCCTCATCGACGAGGTCGATGGCCTTATCGGGCAGGAAGCGATCCGTGATGTAGCGGTCCGACAGCGTCGCAGCGGCGATCAGAGCGGCGTCCTGGATCTTGACGCCGTGGTAGACCTCGTAGCGCTCCTTCAGGCCGCGTAGGATCGAGATGGTGTCCTCGACAGTCGGTTCATTGACCATGACCGGCTGGAAACGACGCTCCAGCGCGGGGTCCTTCTCGATATACTCGCGGTACTCGTCCAGCGTGGTCGCGCCGATGCAGTGCAGCTCGCCGCGGGCCAGCATGGGCTTGAGCAGGTTACCGGCGTCCATTGCGCCGTCGGTCTTGCCCGCACCGACAATGGTGTGCAGCTCATCGATGAAGAGGATGATCTTGCCCTCGGACTTCTTGACCTCGTTGAGGACGCTCTTCAAGCGTTCCTCAAACTCGCCGCGGTATTTTGCACCTGCGACCAGCGCACCCATGTCCAGACTGAACACGGTATGATCCTTCAGGTTTTCGGGCACATCTCCGCTTTCGATTCGCTGCGCCAGCCCCTCGGCGATGGCGGTCTTACCGACACCGGCCTCACCGATCAGCACGGGGTTGTTCTTGCGTTTGCGGGAGAGGATACGGATGACATTGCGAATTTCCGTATCGCGTCCAATCACAGGGTCAAGTTTATGCGCCTTTGCCATTTCGACAAGGTCCTGGCCATATTTTTTCAGGGCGTTGTAGGTGTCCTCCGGGTTATCACTCGTGACCCTCTGATTGCCACGCACTGTACTCAGCTGCTTCATAAATTTCTCGGTTGTGATGCCGAAAGTCTTGAAGATTTCACTGGCAGCCTTGCCGGGCCGCTGCAAAATACCGAGGAATACATGCTCTACGCTGATGTATTCATCCTTCATCTGCTTGGCCTGCTGCTCGGCGGCGTTGAAGGCACGGTCCAGATCGTTGGAGATGTAAATTTTCTCCGGGTCACGGCCCGAGCCGGTCACGCGGGGCAGCGCCTCGACCTTCTGCAAGGCCGCCTGGGCAAAGGCATTGGCGTCAATGCCGAGGGTCTGCAGCAGCTGCGGGATAAGCCCGTCCTGCTGCTGGGCAAGGGCGGCCAGCAGATGCTCCTGCTCCACCGCGTTGTTGGAATATTCCACCGCGATGCGCTGTGCAGCCTGCAAAGCCTCACGGGTTTTCTGTGTCATTTGTTCGATGTTCATAGTGCGTACCTCCTTTAGTGCAGATAGCGCATTGTTCTGGCAGTCTCGCGCGTAAAGTGCTTGGATTTTGCAATTTAAGAATCTGCTTTCGCAAATTCTGTGTGTTTGATTTTCTTTAGCACTCTATCCGTTCGACTGCTAATATTGTAGCACATTCACATACCATGTCAATAGGAAAATTGCAAACAAATTGTGAATTTGCAGGAAAAATCATTGGTAAAAGTTGGAGAAACAGTCGGAGGAGAACGGATAGTTAGATATTTTTCAAAATATCTATTGACAGTGGCAGGTGCATAGGAGTATAGTAAAGGCATAGACAGTTAGACGTTTATCTAATTGTTTATCAGGAAAGGAGTTGTTCTGTTTGGGAGATGCTTTCAAGGCGCTGGCCGACCCGACGCGGCGGCGCATTTTAGAACTGCTGGCACAGGGCGATCTGACCGCCGGGGAGATCGCCGCACATTTTGATATGACAAAGCCGTCCGTCAGCCACCACCTGAACATTTTAAGAAGTGCGGCGCTCATTACCGATGAGCGCCGCGGCCAGAACATTGTGTACAGTGTGAATCTGACCGTATTTCAGGAATTGATGAAGTGGTTTTATGACTGCGGCCTTGTAAAGGGAGACGATAGCAATGAAAAAGAATAAGCTGTTCTGGATTTTAACCGTGGTCTGCGTGCTGAATTTTGCCGCGCACCTGTACTTCTACCCCTCCCTGCCGGACATTGTGCCCACCCACTGGGGAGCCAGCGGGCAGGTCAACGGCTGGGGGCCGAAATCCACGATTTTGTTTTTGGCCGCGATACCGTTTGTCACGCTGATTATGTTTGAGGTCATCCGCAAGATCGACCCCAAGCATCAAAATTTTGAGAAGTTCGGCAAGGCATGGAACCTGTTCGTGGGGCTGTTCACCGTAATGTCGGCGGCGTTCAGCTGGCTGAGTGAGCTGGCTGTTTTCGGTAAGCTGCCGGACAGCAGCAACCTCGTCAGCATTCTGGTCTGCGGCGGCATCGGCGTATTGTTCATCATCCTGGGCAATTTTATGCCGCAGATCAAGCAGAATTATACCTTCGGCTGCCGCACGCCCTGGGCGCTGAACGACGAGCACAACTGGCAGCGCACCCAGCGCATGGGCGGGTACACCTTTGTCGTTATGGGCATTGTCCTGTTGGTGCTTGCCTTCCTGGGCGGCCTGCTGGGCGACATTGCTACGCTGATCGTGCTGCTGGCCGCCGTTCTTGGCGGCAGCGCGTGGATTTATTTGTATTCGTATCTGGTGTATGTGGGGAAGATGAAGTAAGAGCCTAAAGCCTTTCCCTTTGGGGGAAGGTGGCCCCGCAGGGCCGGATGAGGGGCGGGTGTGCCATTGCTATCCGTTAGCGAGTTTTGACGGCAGGTCGTCCCTCATCAGTCAGCGGGCGGGGCCGCTGACAGCTTCCCCCTCGGGGGAAGCCATATAGGCAAGCAGCCCGTGCTTCGATTGGGAAGCACGGGCTGTTGTTATGTCTTATTCAATCCCTTTTCAATAAACTCCTGGCCCTTATTTATACAGCTCGACCAGATTCAGCAAAATTTCGACGCCCTGATCCATCTTCTCGGCGGTGATGCACTCGCAGGGGCCGTGGAAGTTGAAGCCGCCGGTGCCGAGGTTCGGGCAGGGCAGGCCCATATAGCTCAGGGTCGCGCCGTCGGTGCCGCCGCGGACCGGGGTCTCGATGGATTCAAGGCCCGCCGCGCGGATGGCCTTGCGGGCGTTCTCGACCAGATGGAAGTGGGGCTGAATTTTCTCCAACATATTATAATAGCTGTCCTTGATGTCCAGCTCCACCGTGCCCGCACCGTAGCGGTCATTCAGGCAGGCGGCAATATGCTGCATCTGGGCCTTGCGGGCGGCAAACTTGGCAGCATCGTGGTCGCGCACGATGTAGCCCAGGTGCGCGGTGGTCACGTCACCCTGCATACTCGTCAGGTGGAAGAAGCCCTCACGGCCCTCGGTGTGCTCGGGGCGGGAGAAGGCGGGCAGCGCGGCGTGGAACTCCATGGCCACGTTCTGCGCATTGATCATCGTGCCCTTGGCGCTGCCGGGGTGGACGCTGAAGCCGTGCACGGTCACGACGGCAGCGGCGGCATTGAAGTTCTCATAGCTGATCTCGCCGACGTCCTCGCCGTCAACGGTGTAGGCGTAGGCCGCGCCGAAGCCCTCGACGTCAAACAGGCTCGCGCCCTCGCCGATCTCCTCATCGGGGGTGAAGCCGATGCAGAGCTTGCCGTGGGGGCGATTTTCGGCAATGATGCGCTCCAGCGCGGTCATGATCTCGGCCACACCGGCTTTATCGTCCGCGCCCAGCAGCGTCGAGCCGTCGGTGGTGATGAGGGTCTGGCCCTTCATCTCGCGCAGGAACGGGAACACCTTGGGGTCCAGCACCGTGCCGGTGGCGGGCAGCGTGACAGCCTCGCCGTCGTAGTTTTCGTGGATCTGCGGCCGGACGTTCTCACCGCTGGCGTCGTCCGCCGTATCCATGTGGGCGATAAGGCCCAGCGGCGCGGCGCTCTCCTGCCCCGGGGTGGCGGGCAGCGTGGCGTAGACATAGCAGTGCTCGTCCACATGGGCATCGGTCAGGCCCAGCTCCTTCAGCTCCTCAACGAGGATCTTCGCCAGGTCAAATTGGCGCAGCGTGCTGGGGTGGGTGCCGCTGTTGGGGTCAGAGGTCGTGTGGACCTTTACATATTTTAAAAGACGTTCGTAGGCGCGCATGGGCGTGTCCTCCTTGTAAAAAGCATTTTGCTGTGATTTCTTAGCTATTATACCACAAAAAGCAGCAATTTCCAACCCTGTGCCCTTTTCAAGCAGCGATTTTTGTGCTAAAATGAATAAGATTATAAAGGATCACTGTGCCTTTTGCGCAGCCAAATATAAGGAGGATATTATGGCAGACAGCATTTTTAAGGACAAGACTCTTCTCATCACCGGCGGCACGGGCAGCTTCGGGCATACGGTGCTCAAGCATTTCCTGTCCACCGACATCGGCGAGATCCGCATCTTCTCCCGCGATGAGAAGAAGCAGGACGACATGCGCCACGAGCTGCAGGCCAACCACCCGCAGTATGCCGGCAAGGTCAAGTTCTACATCGGCGACGTGCGCAACCCGCAGTCCATCCGGGATGCCATGCCCGGCGTCAACTACATCTTCCACGCGGCAGCGCTGAAACAGGTGCCCTCCTGCGAGTTCTTCCCGATGCAGGCCGTGCAGACGAACATCATCGGCACGGACAATGTCCTGCACGCCGCCATTGACGCGGGCGTGGAGCGCGTCGTCTGCCTGTCCACCGACAAGGCCGCTTACCCCATCAACGCCATGGGCATCTCCAAGGCGATGATGGAGCACGTCATCTTTGCCAACGCCCGCGTGGCCGCTGAGCGCGGCGGCACGACGATCTGCTGCACCCGCTACGGCAACGTCATGTGCAGCCGCGGCAGCGTCATTCCGCTGTTCATTGACCAGATCCGCGCCGGCAACCCCATCACGATCACCGACCCCAATATGACCCGCTTCCTGATGAACCTGGACGAGGCCGTTGACCTGGTCATGTTCGCGTTTGAGCATGCAAACCCGGGCGATTTGTTCATCCAGAAGTCCGACGCCTCCACCATCGGTGACCTGGCCAAGGCCGTGCAGCAGCTGTTCGGCGACACCGGCACGAACATTATCGGCACCCGCCACGGCGAGAAGCTGTTCGAGACCCTGATGACCCGCGAGGAGCGCCTGCGCAGTGAGGACATGGGCGGTTACTACCGCGTGGCCGCCGACAACCGCGACCTGAACTACGACAAGTTCGTCGTCAAGGGTGAGGTCCACACGATGGCCGACGACTCCTACACGAGCCACAACACGCACCGTCTGGACGTGGAGGGCACGGTCAGGAAGATCCTGACCACCGACTACGTCCAAAACGCGCTGAAAGAGATGGAGGCCGAAAAGGCATGAAGATCCTTGTGACCGGCGCTAAGGGCTTTGTGGGGCGCAATCTCTGCGAGAACCTGAAGGCTGTCCGCGACGGCAAGAACCGTACCCGCCCCGCCTTGCAGATCGAGGACGTGTTTGAGTATGACCTCGACACGCCCCCCGCAGAGCTGGACCACTTTTGTGCGGAAGCCGATTTTGTGTTCAATTTAGCGGGTGTCAACCGTCCCAAAAATAACGACGAGTTCATGCAGGGCAACTTCGGCTTCGCCTCCACCCTGCTGGACACGCTCAAATCTCACGCCAACCGCTGCCCGGTCATGCTGTCCAGCTCGATCCAGGCGACGCTGATCGGCCGCTACGGCGAGAGCGACTACGGAAAGAGCAAGCTGGCCGGTGAGGAGCTGTTCTTCACCTACGGGCAGGAGACCGGCGCGCCGGTGCTGGTCTACCGCTTCCCGAATCTGTTCGGCAAGTGGTGCCGCCCCAACTACAACAGCGCCGTGGCGACCTTCTGCAATAACACCGCCAACGACCTGCCCATCACGGTCAATGACCGCGCCACCGAGCTGGAGCTATTGTACATTGACGACCTGGTGGAGGAAATGCTCGACGCGCTGGAGGGTAAGCCTCACCGCTGCGATTACGACGGTCTGACGCCGGTTTTCCATGACAGCGGGCGCTACTGTGCCGCGCCGGTGACCCACAAGGTCACGCTGGGCGAAATTGTGGACCTGCTGGAAAGGTTCAAGGCTCAGCCCGCAACGCTCGTACTGCCGGAGATTCCGGCAGGCAGCTTTGCAAAAAAGCTGTACTCGACGTATCTGTCCTATCTGCCCAAAGAGAAGGTCATCTTTGACCTGAAAAAGAACGAGGACGCCCGCGGCAGCTTTACCGAGCTGCTCAAAACCGAGAGCTGCGGCCAGTTCAGCGTCAACGTCTCGAAGCCCGGCATCACAAAGGGTCAGCACTGGCACAATACGAAGTGGGAGTTTTTCATCGTGGTTTCGGGCCACGGTCTGATTCAGGAGCGCCGCGTCGGCAGCGGCGAGGTGCTGGAATTTGAGGTGACCGGCGACAAGCCCCAGGCCATCCACATGCTGCCGGGGTACACCCACAACATCATCAATTTGAGCGAGACCGAGAACCTCGTCACCCTGATGTGGGCGAACGAGCAGTTCGACCCGGCCCACCCGGATACATTCTTTGAAAAGGTGTAAAACGGGCGCATTGTAGGGGCGAGCAGTGCTCGCCCGTGCCCGTGTGCGGCAGCGGCAAAGTTCCCGGGCGGATATGGAATCCACCCCTGCGATGTAGGGGTGGATGCTCGTCATCGACCCGGAAGTTTGCCCCGGTCGTAACGTTTCTGCGGGCGAACGATGTTCGCCCCTACATCCCCTGCACATATTAGCTACTAAGGAGAAAAGTATGTCTGACTACAGCAGCATTTCTTTTAAAAACAACGGCAAGCTGAAATTGCTCATCATCGTCGGCACCCGCCCGGAGATCATCCGTCTGGCCGCCGTCATCAACAAGACCCGCAAATATTTTGATGTTATCCTGGCCCACACCGGCCAGAACTACGACTACAACCTGAACGGCGTGTTCTTCCACGACCTGCAGCTGGCCGACCCCGAGGTCTACATGAACGCCGTCGGCGCGGATCTGGGCGAGACGATGGGCAACATCATCTCGGAGAGCTACAAGCTCATGGCCGCCATCCAGCCCGACGCCGTGCTGGTGCTGGGCGACACAAACAGCTGCCTGTCCGTCATCGGTGCGAAGCGGCTGCACATCCCCATCTTCCACATGGAGGCCGGCAACCGCTGCAAGGACGAGTGCCTGCCCGAGGAGACGAACCGCCGCATCGTGGACATCATCTCCGATGTGAACATGGCTTACTCCGAGCATGCCCGCCGTTATCTGGCCGACACCGGCCTGCCGAAGGAGCGCACCTACGTGACCGGTTCCCCGATGGCCGAGGTGCTGCACCAGAATCTGGAAAAAATCGAGGCGTCCGACATCCACCAGCGTCTGGGTCTCGAGAAGGGCAAGTACATTCTGCTGTCTGCCCACCGCGAGGAGAACATCGACACCGAGAAGAACTTTACCTCGCTGTTCACCGCCATCAACAAGATGGCGGAAAAGTACGATATGCCGATCCTCTACTCCTGCCATCCGCGCAGCCGCAAACGTCTGGAGCAGAGCGGCTTTAAGCTCGACAAGCGCGTCATTCAGCATGAGCCTCTGGGCTTCCATGACTACAACTGCCTGCAGATGAACGCCTTCTGCGTCGTGTCCGACTCCGGCACGCTGCCCGAGGAAAGCAGCTTCTTCACGAGCGTCGGCCATCCGTTCCCGGCGGTCTGCATCCGCACCTCCACCGAGCGCCCCGAGGCGCTGGACAAGGCCTGCTTCATTCTGGCGGGCATCGACGGCGACCACCTGCTGCAGGCCGTGGACGTGGCTGTGGAGATGAACCGGAACGGCGACCTCGGCCTGCCCGTGCCCAACTACGTGGACGAGAATGTCTCCGACAAGGTCGTCAAGATCATCCAGAGCTACACCGGTGTTGTCAACAAGATGGTGTGGCGCAAATACTAAGCGACAGGAACACGATATATTATGCGCATACTGGTAGTGACCCAGCATTTCTGGCCGGAAAATTTCCGCATCAACGATATTGTCGAAGGCTTCGTGCAGGACGGTCTCTCCGTGGACGTGCTCTGCGGTCTGCCCAACTACCCGAAGGGCGAATGGTTCGACGGCTACAGCGCCGACGGCCCGTTTGAGGAAGTCTACAAGGGTGCGCGGGTGTTCCGTGCGCGGGAGATCCCCCGCAAGGGCAACACCGGCAAGACGATTTTTCTGAACTACGTCAGCTGGCCGCTCTACGCGGCGGGGGCGTTAAAGCGTCTGCCCGGCGGGTACGATGCGGTGTTCTGCTTCAACACCAGCCCCGTGCTGATGTGCTGGCCTGCCATCCGGTATGCAAAAAAGCACCATATACCGTTTACGAATTACGTCCTTGACCTCTGGCCGGAGAATCTGTACAGCGTGCTGCCTGTCAAAAACAGGTTTATGCGCTGGGTCGCACAGTCGGTCAGCGACAGCCTGTACAGGCGCTGTGACCGGTTGATCGCCATGAGCGGGCCGCTGCAAGAGCGGCTGTGCGCCCGCACCGGCAAGAGCACGGCGGACGTGGCGGTCATTCCGCAGTACTGCGAGGATTTCTATGCCGTGCCGCAGCATGACGCGGCGCTGGAGGCACAGTTTGCGGGGCGGTTCAACGTAGTGTTCACCGGCACGTTCACCCCGGCGCAGAGCCTGGACATGGTGATCCGTGCCGTGCTGGACGCCCGCGCCGCCGGGGCGGAGCACCTGCATCTTCTTCTGGTCGGCGACGGCATGAGCCGCGAGGCTTTGCAGAAACAGGCTGCCGACCTGCACGCCGGGGACGCCGTGACGTTTTACGGCAGTGTGCCCGCCGCTGATGTGCCCCGGTTTACGGCGCTGGCCGACGCGCTGCTGATCTCGCTTTCCGACTCACCCGATCTGGGGCTGACCGTTCCCGGCAAGCTGGCCAGCTACATGGCCGCGGCCAAGCCGGTGCTGGCCTCAATGAACGGTGCGGGCTATGCGGCAGTCCTGGAGAGCGGCGGCGGGCTTGTCAGCCCGGCCTGCGACCAAAAGGCGCTGGCGGACAATATGCTGGCGCTGTACCGCATGACCGACGCCGAGCGGGCCGCACTGGGCGCGAAGGCAAAGGCGTATTACACCGCCCACTACCGCCGTGCCGAGCTGCTGAAGCGGCTGGAGGAGTTTACGGTCAAAGGCGTTTGAGCGGAACCGCGTTTCAGGGGCGAGCATTGCTCGCCCGCAGCCATGTGCAGCAGCGGCAGGTTCCCCGGGCGGATATGGAATCCGCCCCTACGTTTCCTTTTGTAAATCGCTCTGCGGTTTTCTCCTTGCCTCCCTCTGGGAGGGAGGTGGCCCCGCAGGGCCGGAGGGAGAGAACCTTGCCACGGCCC
>ERZ772900.3279-NODE-3279-length-10691-cov-4.997179_pt1 | contig 10691 bp, 8 predicted proteins | sample MGYA00512124_ERZ772900 | MGnify/ENA primary metagenome ERZ772900 (study PRJEB29015, sample SAMEA2737716) | human gut metagenome | biome: human gut; feature: human-associated habitat; material: faeces | place: China | collected 2012 ... | reverse complement strand
AGTGTGCGAAAGAAAGCTTTGAAAAAAAACATGGAATGATTTTTATTGGTGCTGCCGGTATTGCCGGTATTGCCGGTGTTGCCGCTGCCACCGGGATTATCCGGGGTTCCGGGCTGATCGGGGTTCGGCTTCGGCTGATCCGGATCGGTCAGCGTGCGCTGATAACCGCAGACATCGCAGGTGGTGTCGTGGTCGTCGGAATAGACGTGGTCACCGTAGCCGTCCTTGTCGGCGTTATCTGTGACGGTGCAACCGTCCGCCGTGCACTCGTGCCAGTGGTGCTCACCGTCGGCCGACCAGACGTCGGACCAGACGTGCACATGATCGAGGGGCTTGTCGGCGTCACTGTACATGCGCCAGAGCTGCGTGCCGTAATAGGGGTTTGCGGTGCCAAGGAACACGCCCTGCTCGGTAGAGGTGATGCAGCGCAGGCCGTGGTTTGCAGCATCGCCGAAACCGTCGCTGGTGATGACGTCGAAGTTAACACCATCTTTGGAAACCAGCAGGTCAAAACCGGGGTCGCTCTTCTGGGAGTAGTAGTTGCAGCCGAAGTAGTAAACAAAGTTGTGGATAGTTTCATCGTAAACGACGGTGTCGTAGACTTTGAAGATCTCATCAAGCATTGCCTTGATGCGTTCCTTCATCGTGTTCACGAAGTTGAGCTTATCCTTCCAGCTCATGGTGGAAATGGAAGCCTCAGAAACATCCTCAGCGAGGAGCTGTGCGGTTGCTTCCGGATTCTCGACGGCGAACTTAACCGCGTCAGTCAGGCTCAGATTGTCAAGAATGCCATAAACCTTGGCCTTGAATGCCTCATAGTCAGAGAGCATCTGACGGTAATCCGGCACAGGGTTCTTGTCAGCGGACATATCCGTTGCAAAACCGGCGAGCTCCTGAATCAGCTGGAGCGTATAATCGGAGAAGACGGTCTTGTTCAGGAACCACTGGAAGAGCACGTTGTCGCTGTATTCACCCAGCGCTCTATTCAGAGCCTTATGCAGTTCATCAGCACGACCGCGGATATCATCGTACTCCATGTCACGAAGCTGACCATCCGTGATCTGGGTGAACTTATAGGTTATAGTGGCGGTATCATAGGTGCCAATGTATAACTCACCATTGTGCTCGCCCATGCGCCAGACATACTGGTTGGAGTTGTTGCCGAGACCCGCACCGAGGTTGCCGATGGGGCCGTTGGGGAAATAGGGGTTGTCGTTCTTGCCGGCCACCTGCTCAAAGTTCTCGTTCGCGTCCATGCGATAGAGATAGATGGAGTGGTCGAGGTCGTTGTACAGCAGTTCGAAGTTGCCGGTGGCGGGAACTTCTGCAAGGTCGAGCATGGGGTCGTTATAGGTGCCCATATACAGGTAACCATTGTAAACCCACAGGTTGCAGGACATGGAGTAATCGATGCCGAAACCGTAGCCATACTTGCTGCCGGGCTTGTCACCAATGATCTGCTTCCAAGTGAAGTTGCCATTGCTGTCCTTGTCGCCGCGGTACATGGCAAAGCCCTGCTTGTTGATCTTGCCGTCGATGTTCTTATCCGTCACGACGGTAACATACAGGTGGCCGTTATACTCGATGATATCCCAGATACCGCCGCCGTTGAGGCCGTCGTTGCTCATGACGGCAGGGAGATTATCGAAGTCGTCCTGATCAGCGATAACACGCCATTTACTCAGGTCAGCACTGGGGTCGCTGCTGGCAACGATGATGCCGCCGGGAGTCTTGTTGCCATCATAGTCATCCGTAGCGAGGCACATGAGAATCTCGCCGTCATAGACGATCAGACCATGCACGCCGCTGGCAACAGCGCGGTTGAAACGGTTGTTGTAGTAGGCGATCTGAGCCTCGTTCGTATAGGGGTCTACCTCGACCATCGTAGCTGTGGGCTTGCCCATGCTGACAAAGTAGAGCTTGTCATTAAAACGGCAAACCATGCGATAGCCAGCCAGACCGTTGAAACCGGGAAGACCGGGGTAGCCCACGAAAATATTGGGATAGTCCTTACGGATGTCGCTCTCGCGGAAGACGACCTTTGCTTCGAACGTCGTCTTGTTTACGGCGATGATGACGGGATCCCAGCCGGAGGAATACGTCTCGTCGAAGGTGCCAACGCCGAACACGCTGCGCACGATCTCAGCCGCCATTTCCTTGGTGTCGGTATCAGCGGGCAGCTTGCCATCTTTTACCATACCGTTAAGGGTCGTCTGTACGTTGAGGTGGTACTGATGCCATGTGGCATTGGCGCAGGTGCCAATATAAATGTAATCGCTGTCCTCGCCGCCGTCCGCCATGGACCAGGAGTAACTGTTGCTACGGTCCTGATCCTTGCCGGAGAGAATAGCGTCGACCTCGCCCGCACCCAGAGTCGGGTGGGAGACCTTGTCGATGGTGTAGCCGCCATTGGAGTAGACGCCCTGCTCAAGCGGGGTGTAGCTGATGTTTCCACTGTCATCCCGGACAACAGCGGCGGTGGCGGTGGCGATCAGGCTGACTGCCATCACTGCGACCAGCACCAGAGCCAAAAGCGACTTGGAAAACTTGCGCATACGTGGATCATCTCCTTAAATAATGATGTTTCTCTTCCCCCTGCCGTCGGAGATTCCTTCGGCGGATGGTGTATATGAGACTATCATGAAATTTGATGTGTTACAAGAGAATTCGGTGAATATGCTAATTTTCCACAAAATAACCAAAAATACACTATACAATTTGTGCCATTTTACGCCGCGCGCGGAGAGCCTCCGGAAATACACGGCAAAATGGAAACGGGCCGTTTATTTTTCACTTTCCGCTGGCGACGCGAGCTCACGCAGGTAGCTCTTTCCGTCCTTGAGGAAACTCGCGGCGATCAGGAGGATGACGATGGCGATCGGCCCGGCGGCGACGATACTGACGGACTGAAGATTGCTCATGGAGCTCTCCGCGAACAGCAGCGCGATCGGCAGGAGGATCAGCAGGATACACCACATGAGCTGAATGGCCTTGTGCGGCAGCTCACCGTCTTTGAGCGTGTGGTAGCTGTAGCACGAGGCGGTGAGGGCGATGGAGTCGAACGACGTCGCGTAGAACGCGATCATCGTCACGAGCACGGCGACCATGATGACCGGCGCGCCGGGCAGCGTTTTGATGATGCCGACGATCATGCCGTAGAGGTCGCCCGTCTCGGCGTACTGGCGGATGAAGTCCGCGCGGCCCGTGACCTGCATGCCCATGGAGTAGTTGCCGAGGATGATGAAGCTGATGATCGTGGAGCCGACGCCGAAAGCGTACCCGCCGAGGATCGTCTGGCGCACGGTGCGCCCGCGGGAGATACTGCCGATGAAAAACGGCGCGGCCACACACCAGACCATCCAGTACGCCCAGTAGTAGATCGTCCAGTTCTGCGGGAAGTTTGAGGTGCGCAGTGGGTCGGTGAAGGTGGACAGGCCGATGAAATTCTGCACCATACGCCCGAGAGAGGTAAAGCCCGTCTCAATGATATAGCGCGTCTCACCGCCGAAGAGCAGCACGAACGCCAGCAGCCCGAAAAACAGATAGATGCAGACCTTCGCGAGGATGCCGATCCCCTTGAACCCGTGCAGCAGCGAATAGGTATATACCGCGCACGTCAGCAGGAGGATGACGATGTTCACCGCCGTCTGGCTCACCGTGAAGTGCAGGAGGTCACCGAGGATGGCCGCCATGAGCGGTGTCGCGACGCTGAAGGTCGTCGCCGTGCCGGCCAGCAGCGCGAACACCGCCAGCAGGTCGATGATGCGCCCGGCCAGACCGTCCGTGTGCCGCCCGAGGATGGGACGGCAGGCCTCGGAATACTTCTGGCGGCTGCACTTGCGGACATGGAGCATGAAGCCGAACGCCACGGCCAGCACCAGATAAAAGCCCCACGGGATGAAGCTCCAGTGGAACAGCGGGAACACGCCCGCCCAGTCCTGCACGCTTCCGAGCTCCGCGATGTGCGGGTCGGAGGCATAGAGCACCCACTCCGAAAACGAGTAGAACAGGATATCCGCCGCGAGGCCGCAGGTGAACATCATGCAGCCCCACGCAAAGAATGAATATTTCGGCTTTTCGCCCGGCTCGCCGAGCACGATCGAGCCGTATTTCGACGCGGCGATGTAGATCGACAGCAGGAAGATGCCCAGCCCGATCACGAGGTAGTAGGTGCCGAGCGTGTCGCCGAAGAAGAACCGGATCCGGCCCAGCACGGCGTTGGACTGCTCCGGGGCGAAGAAGAAGAGCACGCACAGCGTCACCACAATCCCGAGCGGCAGCAGCGTGATCATCCGGTCGATCTGGCCTCTTGTCTGTTTCTTGTTCATTCCGTATTTCCTCCCCTGACGGGCTTACAGCCCGAGCCGCTTACGTTCGCGGCAGACAATCTGATAGTATTCCTTTGCATATTGATACTGGCGCAGGGAGTATTCGCCGAACTCCACGCCGAGCATGCGCTTATACTCGCACCAGTTGCTCCACAGCAGCCCGCAGGCCGCGATATAACCGTAAATCTTCACCCGCACGGCGTCCGCGCAGCCCTCGGGGAAGTACAGGTCAATCAGCCGGTCGACCTGCGCCCGGTCGTACAGCGCGTAGATGCAGAACATCGCGATGTCGACGTGCGGATCCTGCATCCCGGCGTATTCCCAGTCGATGAGCCGGATGCTCTCGCCGCCCTCACCGGGGACGAAAAGGAAGTTATCGGGCACGGCGTCGATGTGCGTGAGCACCGGCGGCAGGGCGAGCGACGCAAGGAACGGCCGCAGGCTCCGGATATGCGCGGAGGTCGCGGCGTGGTCGCGGTAGGCCGAGGGCGCGCCGTGCCAGAGCGACTGGTAAAAGTCGATCCGCCCGAAGATGTCGAACGTGTGGCCGACGGCGAGCTTCTGCTCGTGGAAGGCGCGCAGGTGCGCCATGCAGCGGCGCACATCCTCCTCGCGCAGCGGGTCGCACACGCGCGCACCCTCGAGAAAGGCCGAGATTTTATAGCCGCTCTCCGGGTTCATATAGAGGACGTCGTCGCAGATGCCGCGGCCGGCGAGCGCGGCATAGACGTCCGCCTCCTCGCGGCGGTTGATGAGCTGCTGCGTCCCCTCACCGGGGATGCGCATGATATAGCGCCCGCCGCGGCAGCGGAAGAGGAACGACCGGTTCGTCATGCCCTTTTTGAGCACTCGGATCTCCGTGATCTCCGCCGGTTCGGCATGAAGCGCGGCGCAGATGACGTCGATGGTGTCAGTGCGCAGGTGCTCGGCGTCGCTGTCGATCTCGCGCAGCTGCTCATAGGTGTTGATCTCCGCGACGCTCTCCGCCGGGACAACGCGCGCCGCGACGGGGATGCGCCTCCCGACGGGCAGCGCCGTCTCCCAGAAGTCGCCGTCATGGCGCGGGGAGCGGCAACGCGCGGCGAGCCGCTCGCGCAGCGGCCCCGCGTCCGCCGCCGTCAGGTAGCACACGCCGACGGGGGTGTTTCCGTCCTCGTTCTCCGCCGCAAGGCGCAGCTCGTGCCGCCGGTGGACGCGCAGCGGGCTGCGCGGGTCGGGGCGGTCGGTCACCATATACCACGAGTAGAGCTCTGTCCGGCGGAAGGGATTCTCCGCAAACCACAGGTCGCAGGGGAGAATGTAGGCGTCCTCCAGATAATCCGCCGCGCGGCGGAGAGAGTGGAGGTTGTTTTTCGAGGCGTAGTCGGGCGCGACGAGGAGCTTCACGCCGAAGTCCTCCGTCAGATACTCGAGCTGCTCTTTGAGATAGCCGACCACGACATGGATCTCCTCCACGCCCGCCTCGTGCAGCTGGCGGATCAGCCGCTCAATGAGCACCTCCCCGTGGACGCGCAGGAGCGCCTTGGGCGTCTCCGTGTTGATCGGCACCATGTGCATCCCCGGCCCGGCGGCGAGGATGACGGCGCGCCGCGGCGCCGCGCGCTGCGCCAGCTGCAGCGCGCGGGAGGAGGGCCGCCCCTCCTCTAAATAACCGTCCCGGCTCAGCTCCTGCAGGGCGCGGTTCACAAGGCCGAGCGAATAGCCCGTCTCCCGCGCCAGCGTGCGCTGGCTCGCCGCGGGGGACAGGAGAAGGGCCTGAAAAATATCCAGAATGCTGTTGTTCAAAACTGTATCATCCTTTCAATAAAATGAACACCGAACAGGGGCATTATACATGCTGCGGCCAAAAAATGCAAGAGGGATTTGACGAATGTGCCAAAGATGCTTCGCGCGGTGGAGAATCGCACCCCATCCGACGCCGCGCCATACACTGGGGTGGAGGAGGTGTCTTGATGGAAGAATTTCTGTTGGTTGCCCGCAATATCACGCAGGCGCAGCACATGGCGGCCGTCCTCTCGCGCGGCGGGCTGCGCGCCGGTGTGCTGCGCACGCCCTCGGCGCTGTCGGAGAGCGGCTGCAGCCACGCGGTGCGTCTGCGGGCGCAGACGGCGGCGCAGGCGCTGGCGCTTCTGGCGGCGGAGAAGCTGACGCCGCAGCGGGTCTATGTCCGCACGGCGGCGGGCTATGAGGAGATGGGCGGATGATCTATCTCGATGCGGGCGCGACGACGCTCGAAAAGCCGGCCTGCGTGCGCGAGGCGATGGCCCGCGCGGTGCAGACGATGACCTCGCCCGGCCGCGGCGGGCACAGCGCGGTGCGCCTGGCCGAGCAGACGGCCTTCCGCTGCCGCAGCGAGGCGGCGGCCCTCTTCGGCGCGGCGCGGCCGGAGCAGGTGATCTTTACGCAGAACGCGACGCACGGGCTGAACATCGCGATCCGGACACTCGTGCGCCCGGGGAGCCGGGTCGCGATCTCGGGCTATGAGCACAACGCCGTCACGCGCGTGCTCCACAGCATCCCGGACGTCGCGGTCACGGTCGTGGATGCGCCGCTGTTTGACCCGGACGCCATGGCCGAGGGCTTTGCGCAGGCACTGGCGCAGGGGGCGGACGCCGCCGTCTGCAATCACGTCTCGAACGTGTTCGGGGCCGTCGCGCCCGTCGCGGAGATTGCGGCGCTCTGCCGCGCGCGGGGCGTGCCGCTGATCGTGGACGCGTCGCAGTCGGCGGGCGTGCTGGAGGTGAACCTCACCGGCTGGGGCGCGGCATTCGCGGCGATGCCGGGGCACAAGGGGCTCTACGGCCCGCAGGGGACGGGACTGCTGCTGTGCGCCGCGGAGGCGGAGCCGCTTCTCTTCGGCGGGACGGGGAGCCAGTCGCGGCGGCAGGAGATGCCGCAGGATCTCCCTGACCGGCTCGAGGCGGGGACGCACAACATGCCGGGCATCGCGGGGCTGCTCGAAGGCATCCGCTTCGTGCGCGGTCTCGGCACGGAGGAGATTGCCCGGCGCGAGCGCCAGACGGCCCGCCGCGCATCGGAGCTGCTGCGCGAGGTGCCGGGGGTGGAGGTGTTCGCGCGGGAGGACTTCGCGCACCAGACGGGCGTGCTGTCGTTTCGCGTGCGCGGGATGGACTGCGAGACGCTCGGCGAGCAGCTCGCGGCGCGGGGCATCGCCGTGCGCGCGGGGCTGCACTGCGCGCCGCTGGCGCACCGGACGGCGGGGACGCTCGAGACGGGGACGGTGCGCATCAGCCCCTCCGTTTTCACCTCCGCGCGGCAGGTGGAGCGCTTCGCCGCGGAGGTTCAGCAGATTGTTCGTGAAAATGTCAGATTGTAGGCGCGTTTTTTTATTGCATTTTCCCAATATTTTTTATATAATACTAGTATCTATTGGTATGCGCAAAGGCTGGATGAAGTGGGAAGGATGACAAATGGACGCGATCTTGGCTGTATTGGAAAAAGCGGGCCGGTACCTGCTGACGATCCGTATCACGGATCTGCTGGACATCGCCATCATGGCCTATCTGGTGTATAAGCTGCTGAGCCTGGTAAAGAGCACGCGCGCCGCCAACATTTTAAAAGGTGTGGCGATCTTTCTGGCGGCGCTGTGGCTCTCCTCGGTGCTGGAGCTGCGGTCGGTGAATTATCTGCTCAGCCACATGGTCTCCGTGGGCGTGCTGGCGCTGATGATTCTGTTCCAGCCGGAGCTGCGGCAGATTCTCGAGCAGATCGGCAGCAAAAATATCCGCCTGCTCAGGGTGTTCGCACCGGAGCAGCAAGTTTCGGAGATGGAGCAGGCCATCGACCAGACGGTCATGGCCTGCACCGAAATGTCCAAATCCCGGACAGGCGTGCTGATCGTCTTTGAGCGGAAGATTCTCCTCAACGACATGGTGCGCAGCGGCACGACGCTCGACGCGTCCGTCTCGTCGGAGCTGCTGAAGAACATCTTCTTCGTCAAGGCGCCCATGCACGACGGCGCCGTCATCATCCGCCGTGGGCGGATCCTCGGCGCGGGGTGCATGCTGCCGCTGTCGAAGAACGTCAACCTCAGCCGCGACCTCGGCATGCGCCACCGCGCGGGCATCGGCATGAGCGAGAATTCCGACGCGGTGGTCGTGATCGTCTCGGAGGAGACGGGCTCGATCTCCGTCGCCATCGGAGGCATGCTCAAGCGACACCTCACGCCCGAGACGCTCTCGAAGCTCCTGTGCAACGAGCTCATGCCCGCGCCGGAGGAGGAAGAAAAGAACCGCCGCGCGCCGCTGCTCGAGCTGCTGCGCGGGCGCAGAAAGGAGGGGGATGAGCAGCATGGAGCATAACAGCAGCGAGAAAAAGCGCAGAGCGCTGCGCATCGCCATCTCCATTCTTGTGGCGGTGACGCTGTGGCTCTATGTCGACTATCAGAAGCACCCCAACGTCACCATGACGTTCCGCGACGTGCCGGTGGAGTTCTCCGGCGAGGACACGACCCTCGCCGACAAGGGCTATATGCTCCTCTCATGCGAGAATACAAGCATCGACATCCGGCTCAAGGGCTCGCGCAAGGTCATCAGCGGACTCGACCGCAGCGGTCTGCGCGTCGTGGCGGACACGTCCTCCATCACCGAGACGGGGGCGAAGACGCTCAGCTATCAGGTCTACTATCCCGACAGCGTCTCGCGCAACGACGTCTCCGTCGAGTGGGCCAGCGCCTACACGATCACCGTGCAGGTCGGAGAGCTCGCGAGGAAGGAGGTTCCCATCCGCTGCGAGCTTGAGGGCGAGGTCGCCAAGGGCTATACCGCGGGCGACGCGGTGCTTGACCCGGCGGTGCTCGAGCTGCGAGGCCAGCGCGACGATCTGGCCTCGGTGAGCTACGCGAAGATTCACCTGAGCGTCCAGAACGCGGAAAAGACCGTGATTCAGGCGCTGAAGTTCGAACTCTACGACTACAACGACATCCTCGTGCAGAACGAGAACATCCGCGCGGCGGTGAAGCTCATTCAGGTGACGGTGCCGGTGCGGACGGTCAAGGAGGTGCCGCTGCGGGTGGAATTCCGCGAGGCGCCCGGCTCGACGCTCAGCCAGATTGAATACACCATCTCCCCGCGCACGGTGGAGCTGACGGGTGAGAAGTCCGTCCTCGACGGGATCGACAGCATCCTGCTCGACACCGTCTACCTGCAGGATATCACCAGCTCGAAGAGTCTGCACTATACCATCCCCGTGCCGGACGGCTGCACGCTGCCGGAGGGCGTCGAGATCGCGACGGTCACGATCGTCGCGCGCGACATGGCCGAAACGACGCGCACCGTCACGCAGATCGAGCTGGAGAACGTGCCGTCCGGCTTCAGCGCCGCGCTCGTGACGACGAGTCTCGAGGTGACGCTGCACGGCACGCAGAACGAGATCGACGCCATCACGGGCGACGACGTCCGCCTGACGGTCGATCTCAGCTCGGTCACGGAGGCCGGGAACTATACGCTGCCGGCGAGCGTATTCATCGGAAACTATGAAAACGTCGGCGCAAAGGGCAAATATCAGGTGATCGTCAATGTGACGAAGCAGAACTGACCCCGGAAAGGATAGAATATGACACAGATTGCAACCGTGGAAAAAAAGCTCGGCGCGGGCTATGTGGAGATCTCCGTGCCGCGCAAGTCGGCCTGCGGGCACGACTGTGAGGAGTGCGCGGGCTGCGGCATGACGGGCGCGGCCATCCGCGCGCGGGCCGAGGATCCCGTGGGCGTCTCGGCGGGGGAGAAGGTCGTCGTCGAGAGCTCGACGCGCAAGCTCCTCGGCGTGGTGGCGCTGGTATACGTGCTGCCGGTCGCGGCGTTCCTGCTGGGGTATTTCCTCTCGCCGGGTCTGGCCGAGGGTGTGCGCTATGCCATCGCCATTGGCGCGGCGGCGCTGATGTTCGTGCCGATCGTCGCCTATGACCGCTACGCCAGGCGGCACGAGACACTGACGTATACCGTCGTGCGGCGGTTCTGATGTTCGGCTATGTGCGCCCGTCCCTCGGGCGGCTGACGGAGGAGGAGAAGGTGCGGTTTCAGGCGGCCTACTGCGGCCTGTGCCGCACAATGGGGCGCCGCTGCGGCGCGGTGAGCCGGTTATTCCTCAACTATGACCTGACGTTTCTGGCCGTGCTCCTCTCGGAGGGGTCGGCGTGCGAAACGGCGTGCCGCCGCTGCATCGCGCATCCCTTTCGCCCGCGCCGGTGCGTGCGGGACGACGCGGCGTTTGAAACCGCCGCGGACATGAGCGTGATTCTCACATGGTGGCAGCTGCGCGACGGCGTGGCCGACCATGGGTTCTGGCGGGGGCAGATTCTCTTCATCTCAGACTTCTCTGACATCAATGATAATGAGAAGGTGG
>ERZ772900.3278-NODE-3278-length-10693-cov-6.300996_pt1 | contig 10693 bp, 10 predicted proteins | sample MGYA00512124_ERZ772900 | MGnify/ENA primary metagenome ERZ772900 (study PRJEB29015, sample SAMEA2737716) | human gut metagenome | biome: human gut; feature: human-associated habitat; material: faeces | place: China | collected 2012 ... | reverse complement strand
CGGCGGTGCTGTTCGTGGGCCGGTACGATGGCCCCATCCAGCCCGCCAGCCTGCTGAACCGGACGTACCGGGGCCGTCAGCTTTACGGCCCCATCCTCTGCTATGGCTGGAAGGGCAACAGCATCGTGCCGCTGAACAAGGCTCTGCAGGCCGAACTGCTGGACCGCCTCAAGGACACGGAGGTGCGGGTATGACGGACTACACCATCAGCTCCAAGCTTTCCAACGAGACGGTTTATGCCTATTACCGTGGCCGGTTCTGGCGCTGGGACGGCAGCATTTGGAAAGAAAGCCACCTCATGACGCAGAAATTCGAGCGGGCCAGAGCGGCAGACAAGAATCTGACTCCACAGGCATTCCTGACCAACGGCGCGGAGTTCGCCCCGCTGGACGAGTACGAAATTGATAGCGCAATGCTGGATGCGTTGGAAAACGCAAAGCCCTGCAGGAACGCGCCCATTGAACCGGTGGAAGAGGAATCCGAATGTCAGGCATCGACCCCCGTAGCATCCCCTACGAAGAACTCATCGGCCCCTGCCGCGAATGCGGACAGTTCTTCTGTGGCCCCTGCTGTCCAGTCTATGACTGCTACCGAAGCTGTAACATTTGATTTTGGCGCAGACGACCAGACAAACGCCCTGCTGTTGCAGGACGCGCAGACCTTCATCACCGGTAACATGGCCCGCATTATGGCCGCAAAGCACGCCCACGACCTGACCGCAAACCACTATCAGGGCAGTTGGGGCAAGTGGTGTGCCGCCGTCGGCATCAGCCGGGACACCGGTGACCGCATGGTAAGCGTTGCCGCACAGTGCGGCAACATCCAGCTGGAGGGTAAGTCCATTCTGGACGTTCAGCCCCTGAAGCTGTTGTATGCCGCTGCCAAGCCCTCCACCCCAACACAGGTGAAACAGGCGGTGTTCTCCGGGGATATCACCTCCTACAAGGAGTACCAGGAGCTGCTGGCCCAGATCAAAGCCGAGAAAGACCGCGCCGATGCTGCCGAGACCCGTGAGGAAGAGGCCCGGAAAGCTGCACACGAGTACCACGAAAAGTACGAGGAAGCCGCTGCCATGCGGGCAACGCTGCTGGATCAGCAGGGTGCCTACATTGCCGATATTGACGGCCTGAAAAAACAGAACACCAAGCTCAAGCAGATTTACCGCGATGAATACGAGAGCCGCATTGCGGCCAACCTCCAGCGCCAGAAGGCCGAAGGAGAGCGCGACAGAGCCGAAGAGAGAGCAAAAAATGCCGAAGACGCTTTGAAAAAACAACCCATCACGGCGGTGGTGGACAAAGAGGAAGTGACCCGACAGGCCAGAAAGCTTTTTGCCGATATGGCAGATGAAGAAGTGGATCGCCGGGCACACCAGCAGGCATACAGCATTGCGGCTGACATGACGGAAGAGCTGAAGGCCGACAAGGCCAGGCTGCAGAAGAACATGGACGAGCTGAAGCAGCAGCTTGCCGAGGCGCAGGCTGTGGTTCCGGCTGATCTGGTCGCCGATAAGGAGACCGCCGACAGCTGTTACCTGAACATTGATGGCATCTGGGGCATGGCCCTGCCCTCGTTCCAGCGGCTCGTCGGCACCGGCGAGGACTTCAACCACGCCGCAGGCAACCTGCTCCAGCTGTGTGACCACATCCACGAAGAGCTGGTCAAAATGACCATCGCCAACGATAAGGAGACACTGTATGACTAACGAACTGACTGTCCGACAGAAATGTGCGGATGCCATGGCAGCGGCTACCGGAAGCAACCTCTCACCGCTGCGGTCTGGCTATGCCAGCGCCTTGCAGAGCTCCCCTGATATGGGAGCCAAGGATCAAGGAGGACGATAAGATGCAGAGCGGATGCAGATGGGTATACACCCTGATGGACTGGGACACCGGCGAGGTGGTGGCCAAGGGCACCAGCGTGGAGCTGGTGGAGCAGGGATATTTTCCCGATGTGAACAAGCTGAGCAGCGTTTGGAATAATCTGGAAAAGTGCAAGAACCCCAGCCCGAAGAACTACCGGTGGAAGATGGAGCGGAAGAGCACCAAGGACGACCGGGTGGAGAGGGCCCGGGCAGAGGGCCTGAGCGCGGACGAGCGGGCCGAGACCCGGATAGTGCGGGTGTACAGCTGCTACGGTGCGGACGGCACCCTGCTGGGCAAGGGCACGGCGGCAGAGCTGAAGGACAAGGGATTGTTTGGCAGCGAGGGCACAGTGCACGAGTGCTACCGCAAGCGGGGCGGCGTGTACAAGCCCGGCGGCGTTACGCGGATGGAGATGGAGCTGTGCCAGAAACGGATCCGGCACCCCATGAAGCTGCCGGATCAGCCAGCAAAGGTGAAGCGCAAGCCAATTGGCGGCGTGATCGACCCCAGCGCCCTGGCCTACGACGTGCACGATCTGATGATCTACAACGAGAAGGCCCGGAAAATTGGAAAGCCGGAACTGACCTACGGATACTGGGCGGAAAAAGGAAAGCCCGCAACGCCTTAAACACATGAATCTATTATGAAGAGCAACGGATACGATGAACCTAACACGTCCACCGTATCCGTTACGTTTCATAATACCTTTATAAAGAAAGAGGGGGAAGGGCCCTCTTTGGGGAGCTAGTATACCCGTTATTTCTGTGACGGTGGGCTCACGGGAAAGAGAATATCAGCAGAAAGTGAAAGCCAGCAGGAGGGCACCGGGATGCGCTGTAACTACATCCGAGAGAAAAAATACCAGTGCGGGGATGACTACATGGCAGTCGGAGTGTTCTCCATCATCCCCCAGGAACACCGGGGCCGGGGCAAGAAGCGGAAGGAATCCAGCGAGGGGCAGAAGGCGAAGAACAAAATGGATTCCCTGCGCAAGCGCCAGAGAAAGGCGCTGACCAATTTCAGTCCGGCGGGAATGTTCCTGACCGGTACATACGAGGATCCATTTCTGCCGGAGGATATTCTGGCCTGCCGGAGAGACGTGGAGAACTACAAGCGGCGGGTGATGGCGGCCACCTGCAAGCGGTTCGGGGCAAGGCGGGAGGACATCCGCCTGATGCTGGTGGCGGTGCGCAAGGGAGAAGCAGGACGGCTGCACATGCACGGTTTTGCGGAATGCCCGGGCCTGACTGCGGCCCGGCGACGGGAGTGGCGGGAGATGCTGGAGGATCTGTGGCGGCGGCGTATCCCCGGCTCCAACGAGTTTGAGCCGCTGGGAACCATGAACGTGGATCGGATCGACATGAAAAAGCTGCTGGGCAAGAGTGGGCAGGGCGAATACGGCACGGTGGGCTACCTCTACGGCCACAAGGAGCGGCTGTGGGTGGAAACGGCCAACCTGCGCCCGGCCATTGAGCAGGCCCCCAACGATGGGAGATGGAGCCGGAAACAGCTGCGGGCCGCCTGCGGGGAAAAGCAGAACGATGCCAAGTGGTGGGAGCAGCGGTTTCCCGGCTGGAAGATGGAAAAGTGCATCGTGCTGGAGCCCGGCGGGCTGCATGAGAGCCCGAAGCGGGAAGGAACCGGCTGGGAACGGCTGGAACCACAATGCTATGTGATCCTGCGTCGGAGGGAGGCTGCGATTCTTCGCACCTGACAGATAAAACACCGGTATTTTGCGCGTTATACCCATGCGAAAAGAAGGTGGAGCGGTGACAAAAGAGCAGAAGAAAGCGACCCGGCAGGCTCTGCGCCGATATGGCGAGGGGTCTGTTTGTGCTGCCTGGGCTCAGGTGATCGGGGCGGTGCTGGTCTGGTACGACCGCAATGACCCGGTATGCGCCCAGCTGCTGCGGCTGCGCTACCTGCAAGGTCTGCCCGAGGAAAAGGTGATCGCCCGGCTGTATGTGGGGCGGACGACCTACTACACCAAAGAGCTGGAAGCCCTGAGCACCGTGGCAGTGTGTGCAGCGGATGCAGGGCTGCTGCCCGGCGGGCAAATGTCCGGGGTATTTTGAGCGGGCGAGACGTGATAGGCTATTTGCAAAGGCAGGTGAGAGAGTTGGCGAAAAAGCGGGCGTACTGCAAGAATACCGTGAAGGGGAAACAGCGGGGAAAGAAATACCCGGCGGCGTTCCGGGCCGAGGTGGTGATGGCCATGCTGGGCTCCAACTCCGTCTGCGCTGTGGCGAAGAAGTACGGCGTGCCGGAGAGCACCATCCGCAGCTGGATGAGCGAGGAGGCAGGCCGCAGTGATGCCTTTGCAAAGGCCCGGCAGGAAGCCGCGCGGGAGATCGCCATCCGGGCAAGCCTGGGGGTGCGGGCACAGGTGACCTTTTTGCAGGGCCGGGCCGCTGAGAGCCAACGGGCGGCGCAGATCACGGAGAGGCTGCACCGGCGTTTGGACGAGGACACCCGGGCCCGGGACTTTGCCGTGGGCACCCTGCTGAAGGATGACCCGGAGGAGCTGGCGGATGCCACCGAGACCGGCCTTGTGGTGTATGCCAGCCCGGGCAGCTATGACAGGCAGCTGGATGACACGGAACGCAGGCGGCTGAACGCCGAACTGGAGCGGTACGAGGGCCGGGTGATGAGCGACAAGAACGCGGCCGGTGTGGCCAAGGTGCTGATGGAAGTGGCCGAAAAGGCTGCTGCCATGGTCCCGGCGGAGAACACCGACAGCGAGAGCGGTCCGCCGATGGTGGAGATCGCGGCAGCCAGTGAGACGGACGGCCAGCAGGAGGTGGAAGTGGATGGCGGAACAGAGGATGCGTGACGGCAGACCGGTGATCTGGTCACCACAGCCCGCCCAGGCGCGGTTCATGCAGCGCACCGAGAACGAAGTGCTGTATGGCGGGGCCGCAGGCGGCGGCAAGAGCGACGCGCTGGTGATCGAGGCCCTGCGGCAGGTGGAGATCCCTCACTACCGGGGGCTCATCATCCGAAAGACGTTTCCCCAGCTGCGGGAGCTCATTGACAAGACAATGCGGTATTACAAGCCAGTATTCCCAAAAGCCCGGTACAACAGCAGCACACACTGCTGGACCTTTCCCAGCGGGGCAAAGATCTATTTTGGTAGCCTGAACCACGCCCAGGACAAGTACAACTATCAGGGCCAGGCCTACGACTTTATCGGCTTTGACGAGCTGACCCATTTCACCTGGGAAGAGTACAGCTACCTGCTGAGCCGAAACCGTCCCAACGGCCCCGATACCCGGGTCTACACCCGGGCCACGGCCAACCCCGGCGGCATCGGCCACGGATGGGTGAAGGCAAGGTTCGTCAGCCCGGCCCCGCCCGGCACCCGGATGGTGCAGATGGTAAAGGCCAGGGCCCCGGACGGACGGGAGATCGTGCAGCGGCGGACCCGCATCTTTATCCCCAGCACCGTGTTTGACAACGCGGCCCTGCTGGAAAATGACCCGGGATACCTGGGCACGTTGGCTGCGTTGCCGGAAGCGGAGAAGAAAGCCCTGCTCTACGGCGACTGGGACAGCTTTACCGGGCAGGTGTTCACCGAGTGGAAGAACGACCCGGCCCACTACGACGACCAGCGGTGGACACATGTGATCCGCCCGTTCCGCATCCCGGGACACTGGAAGATCTGGCGGGGGTACGATTTCGGCTACTCGAAGCCCTTTTCCGTGGGGTGGTATGCGGCGGACGAAGAGGGCAGGCTTTACCGCATCCGGGAGCTGTACGGCTGCACCGGAACCCCCAACGAGGGCATCAAGGCTGACCCTGTGAAGCAGGCAAGGATGATCCGGGAAGCAGAAGAGAACGACCCCATGCTCCGGGGCCGCACCATTCTGGGCGTGGCCGACCCGGCCATCTTCAACGAGAGCCAGGGCGAGAGCATTGCTGCCATGCAGGAAAAAAGCCCGAACTTTCTGCACTGGGCTCCCGGCGACCACACCCGGCTGGCGGGCAAGATGCAGTTCCACTACCGGCTGGCGTTCCAGGCGGACGGGCGGCCCATGCTGCAGGTGTTCAACACCTGCAAGCACTTTATCCGCACCATTCCGAACCTGGTATACAGCGAGAGCAACGTGGAGGACATTAACACCGACCAGGAGGATCACATCTACGACGAGTGCCGGTATGTGCTGATGGAGAATCCCCTCAGCCCGCCACGGACAGAGCCGGTGCAGCCCATGCCGGATGACCCGCTGGAGCTGGGGAAGAAAGCGAGGTTTTTTAGAGTATGACCGACGTGATCGGCACAGAGCAGGTGGCGAAGGCCACGGCGCTGTTACAGAGATACAAGACCGGCAAGGCGGCGCTGGACAAGCGGATCGTGGACAACGAGCTGTGGTTTCGGATGCAGCACTGGGCCAACTACCAGAACGAGATGATGGAGGGCAAGCCCAAACCTTCCAGCGGGTGGCTGTTCAACAGCATTGCCAATAAGCACGCGGATGCCATGGACAACTACCCGGAACCCAACGTTCTGCCCCGGGCAGCGGACGACGAGCAGACCGCCAAGGTGCTTTCCAAGATCCTGCCGGTGCTGCTGGAACAGGCGGAATACGAGCAGGTGTACAGCGATACCTGGTGGCGCAAGCTCAAGCAGGGCACTGGCGTGAAGGGCATCTTCTGGGACCCAGGCCTACGGAACGGCGTGGGGGACATCTCCATCAAGAGCATGGATCTGCTGATGATGTACTGGGAGCCCGGCGTGATGGACATCCAGGACAGCCCCCACCTGTTCAGTCTGGCGGTGGCCGACAACGAACAGCTGAAGGCCCAGTACCCCCAGCTGGAAGGCCACACCGGCAGCACGCTGGAAGTGGCAAAGTACATCCACGACCAGAGCATTGACACCTCCGACAAGAGCGTGGTGGTGGACTGGTACTACAAAAAGGCCCGGGAGGACGGCCAGCCTGTGCTGCACTACTGCAAGTTCTGCAACGGTGTGGTGCTCTACGCCAGCGAGAACGACCCGGCCCTGGCAGACAGGGGATTCTACGACCACGGAAAGTACCCCTTTGTGTTCGATACCCTGTTTGTGGAAGAGGACAGCCCGGCGGGCTTTGGGTACATCGACGTGATGAAGGACACCCAGACTGCCATCGACGAGATGAACGCGGCCATGGACGAGAACGTGAAGCTTTCGGCCAAGGCGCGGTACATCATCCAGGACGGGGCGGGCATCAACGAGCAGGAGCTGGCCGATTTTGGCAAGGACATCGTCCACGCGGCAGGGCGGGTGACGGACGAGACCCTGCGGCCCTTACAGACAGCGGGACTGGCGGGCAACCTGATCACCTACCGGGACGCGAGAGTGGCAGAGCTGAAGGAGATCAGCGGCAACCGGGACGTTTCCCAGGGCGGAACCACCAGCGGCCTGACCGCGGCTTCTGCCATTGCGGCCCTGCAGGAGGCTGGCTCGAAGCTCTCCCGGGATATGCTGAAAAGCGCTTACCGGGCCTTTGCAAAGGAATGCTATTTCATCATCGACCTGATGCGGCAGTTCTACGACGAGAGCCGGGTCTACCGCATTACCGGCGACAGCGGCCAGCCGGAGTATGTGCAGTTCTCCGGGGCAATGCTGCAGCCCCAGCCGGTTGGCATGATCGGCGGGGTGGAGCTGGGCAGCCACGAGCCGGTGTTCGACATCACGGTATCGGCTGCCAAGAAGAGCACCTTCAGCCGCCTTTCCCAGAACGAGACGGCAAAGGAGTGCTACCAGATGGGGCTGTTTGCCCCGGCCAACGCTGACGCGGCGCTGGCGGTGCTGGACATGATGGACTTTGAGGGCATCGAAAAGGTGCGGGAACGGGTGCAGCAGAACGGTACCCTGTACACCCAGCTGCAGCAGGCCATGGAGCAGCTGCAGAAGCTGAGCGCCATCATTGACCAGCAGAACGGCACCAACATGAGCGCCATGGCCGGGGCCGCTGCACAGGCGGCAGGAACCACGGGCGGCAGCAGCGGCAGACAGACCACCGCAAAGACAGCGACCAACGGCCTGGGGGCTGTGGTGGGCGGCGGAGGCAACAGCCTGGCCACCCAGGCGGCACAGCGGGCCATGAACGTGAATAATCCGAATAAGTGACCCTCTCAGCGCGCAATGCGTCTGACGACGCAGGTGCTTGCAGCTCCCCCGAAAGGGGAGCCCTGCTTAGAGGAAATTTTGGAAGGAGCGATAGAATGATCCAGATCACTTACAACGAGATGGGAGACATGATGTTCCTGCGGGCCGAGGGGCACGCGGAGTTTGCACCCAAGGGGCAGGACATTGTATGTGCTGCCGTGAGCGCGCTGATGCAGACGCTGGCCTACAGTCTGGACAGCGGGACCGTGACCTGTGCCGATGACCGGAACCTGATGGTGGTACAGGCAAAGCAGGGCACTGACAGCCTGGCAAAATTTGAGCTGGTGACAGACGGTCTGATCCTGCTGGCGGATGCCTACCCGGAGCATGTGCGGTACATCAACATGCACGCAGACAAGGCAGATGCCATTGATCTGCAGATGTTTGCAGACGGTGGTGCTGCGGGCGGGGACGGAACCTCTCAGTCCGCTGGCGCGGACAGCTCTCCCAACGGGAGAGCCAACGCATCTGCAGGGGCAGCGAACGGGGAAGGCAATGCCATTGAGCTGCCCGCCCTGCGGCCGGCAGAAGAGCGGCTGGCCCGGCGGAGCGGGGTGCTGAAGCGGAGCAGCCGGGAAGAGGGCTCACCCTCTCAGTCGGCGCAGAGCGCCGCCAGCTCCCCCGAGGGGGGAGCCCTTGGCAGTGAGGAAAAGTCTGAGCTGGACGAGGAAGCGGAAGAGAACCAGAACGAAGCCGAGGGCAAGGACGGCGAGGAGAAGGGCGAAGGCAAGACCAAGAGCCCGGAGGAGCGGCGGAAAGCCTTTGGTGAGCTGCTGCGCGGAGAGTATGCCGACCTGACCGAGGAGCTGATGCAGAACGCCGTGACCGAAGCGACCCGGCGGCTGGAAGCAAGCCCGGCCATGAAGGGTCTGATGCAGGCGCTGCAGGAAAAGTACGGCACGGATGCCAACGATCTGGTGGCCCTGACCGAGGCTGTGCGGAACGGCGCGGTGAAGGACGATGCCTACTACGAGAAGCTGGCCATGGAGAAGGGTGTTTCCACCAGGACGGCCCGGGAGCTGGACAAGCTGGAAAGCCAGAACAAGCACCTGACCGAACAGCAGCAGATGATCCAGCAGATGGAGCGTCAGCGTGTCCAGCAGGCCCGCATTGCCGAGCTGCAGGCCGGATGGGACCGGGAAGCGGAGCAGCTGAAAGCCCAGTATCCCGACTTCAACATGGCTGAGGTGCTGGCGAACCCGGAGGTGGAGAAGATGATGCGGTCGGGCGTTTCCATGACAAACGCCTACCGCAGCGCCTACTTTGATCACATCCTGAAACAGCAGCAGGCCGCCACGGCCCGGCAGGTGGAGCAGGGTGTGGTGACCCGGATGCAGCAGCGCAATGCCCGGCCCGGCGAGAATGGCACCCGCCCCGGCGGCGCGGTGCAGACCAAGATCGACGTATCCCACATGAGCCGCAAGGAAATGGAAGAGATGGAGAGGCGGGCCATGCGGGGTGAAGTTATTACACTGTAAACCTCTCACCGGCACTGTCCGCCTACGGCGGCGCAGATGCCGGAGCTCCCCTACTAGGGGAGCCGTGAGTAGAGGAAAATAAATTTTAGGAGGAAGCTATGAACAACAGAACCAAGAACCTGAAGCTGGATCTGCAGATGTTTGCAACGGCCAGCACCCAGAACCAGAACACCACCGGCGCATCCGGCATGAGTGCCGAGATGAAAACCTTTTACGAGAAGCGCCTGATCGACCAGGCAGAGCCTGCCCTGGTGCATGACCAGTTCGGCGACCCGTATCCCATTCCGGCCAACGGCGGCAAAAACATTGAGTTCCGCAAGTATGACAGCCTGCCCAAGGCCACCACTCCGCTGACCGAGGGTGTGACCCCGGACGGCCAGACCATGAACGTTTCCACCGTTACCGCTGAAGTCAAGCAGTACGGCGGCTGGGTACCCATTACCGACACGCTGCAGCTGACTGCCATTGACAACAACATCGTGCAGGCAACCAAGATCATTGCCAGCCAGGCGGGCCGCACCCTGGACACCATCGTGCGTGATGTGCTGGCGGGCGGCACCAACGTGATCTATGCACCCAAGATCGGCGAGGGCGGCGCAGAGACCGCTGTGACCAGCCGCGCTACCCTGGACGCGACCTGCCAGCTGACCAGCGACCTGATCGCCCGCGCGGCCACCCAGCTGAAGGCCATGAACGCTGACCACATCGGCACCAGCTTTGTGGGCATCATCCACCCTTATGTGGCCTATGACCTGCGCCGCGACCCGGACTGGATCGATGTGCACAAGTACGCCCAGCCGGACGAGATCTACAACGGCGAGATCGGCACGCTGCACGGTGTGCGCTTTGTGGAGACCAGCGAGGCAAAGATCTGGAAGGGCACCGGCTGCCCGACGGGTCTGGCCGTGTTCAGCACCCTGATCCTGGGTGCCCACGCCTACGGTTCCACCGAGATCGAGGGCGGCGGCCTGGAGCACATCGTGAAGCAGCTGGGCTACGGTGACGACCCCCTGAACCAGCGCGCATCTGTGGGCTGGAAGGCACACAAGACCGCTGAGCGCCTGGTGGAGCAGTACATGGTGCGCATTGAGAGCTGCAGCGCACGGTACAGTGCAACGGCTGAGGCAAACTAAAAGGGTTATTCTCTTTTGCGTGCCAAAAGAGAACCAGAAAAGCACCCGCTACTTTCGAAGCGC
>ERZ772900.3277-NODE-3277-length-10700-cov-4.788727_pt1 | contig 10700 bp, 5 predicted proteins | sample MGYA00512124_ERZ772900 | MGnify/ENA primary metagenome ERZ772900 (study PRJEB29015, sample SAMEA2737716) | human gut metagenome | biome: human gut; feature: human-associated habitat; material: faeces | place: China | collected 2012 ... | reverse complement strand
CCCGTATACCGGCGGAGCCATAAATAACGCATCACACCATGACCAACGTTCCGACCAATTCTTTGCTCCGAGCCACAAACGGGCCTTCGAAGGTTTAGCAACAACAGAATCTACACGGGCAATTGTAGGCTGAATCATTGCAGGATCATGGTATTTCTCATACATACGAATATACATCTGTGCTATAACAAGATCGTCCGCATGATAGAGACGTTTTAAGAACCCCCAATGATGTTTCTTCCCTATCTGCATCAGAAAATCATAATAACGGGAGTCTTGAGTATAATCTGCCCATTCTACCATCCCCCGGAACAAGACTCCGTTTGTCCACGCCAAATCATGATGTTTAACTTTTGACTGATGATTTACCTGCCACATGGCAACTTTATCAATTAACACACGATCTTGTCCCTTCTTACTTTTCGCTTCTACTGTAGAGAATATCGAAAAAAGACTAAAAACCAAAATAAGTATTTTTCTCATGGTAAATATAAAATCTCTATATTTGTTATTTTAACGTTTTACAAATCTCATTATTGATCTTCTTCAATGTTGCTTCATCCAGCTTTATTACTTTACGGTCATAAGTCATCAGTCCATTCACTTCTACTTCTACATCTGTCGTTTGTGTGTAAACAGCTGCAGAAAAGCCTTGCTTTATCATTTCTTTCAGCATTTCTGCATACTTCAGATATTCAGCAGTAGCTTCCGTAGATGTATTAAACTGGATGTATCCCCAATTCCGGTTGGGTTCCCAAAGATGATTCTTCAAAACTAAACCAATCCCCCCATATTCTCCTAGTACCGTAGCACGTTGTGCATCATACAAATACATTTCCGGCCCCGGATAATTATGCAAATCAAGCATATCACCGCAAGTATAATGATTTCCACCACTTGCCGGATTGACCAAACGTGTAGAGTCATATTGTTTGGTCCATTCTGCAATCTCACTTGTCTTAAATTGCCCCCAAGCCTCATTAAAGGGCACCCAAGTCCCAATACAAGGATAAGAATAGAGATAATCAATAATTTCTTTCCATTCCTTACGATAAGTAGCCTCAGATTCAGGAGAACGTGTCAGTTCCGTTCCATCAAAATACTTCTTTCTCTGCCACTCCAAGGTTTTATCACCATTAGGCATATCCTGCCAAACAATTACTCCCATTTGATCACAGTATGTATACCAACGTGCAGGCTCTACCTTTACATGTTTTCTTATCATATTAAAGCCCAAATCTTTCGTTTTCTTGATATCATAACACAATGCCTCATCCGTAGGAGCTGTATATAATCCATCCGGCCACCAACCCTGATCTAACGGACCAAATTGAAACAGATCTTTATTGTTTAACTGTAAACGCACAATACCTTTTTTGTCTCTTTTCATAGAGTACTTACGCATCGCCATATAACTCCTTACACAGTCTACCCGTTTTCCTCCCTCAAATAAAGAAACTTCCATCTGATATAAGAATGGTTCATCCGGCGACCAAAGTTTGGCATCAGCCGGCATGGAAACCTCAACTGGTAACCCATTAATTGATGTTCCCACAGCCACCAGACGCCCTCCTTCAAACACTTTTACCTCAAATTTATCTGAATACCTATTGTCATCTGTTTCAACCTTTACTTTAACCTTATTCAAATCTATATCAGGTGTTGTTTTTATATCTGTAATATAGTGTTCAGACACCGGTTCCAACCATACAGTCTGCCAGATACCACTCACCGGCGTATACCAGATACCATGAGGATTACTCACTTGCTTTCCGCGTGGCTGCGTACCTTTTTCTGTCGGGTCCCACACTTTGACAACCAAATTATTTTCCGAGTTCTTCAAAGCTTGGGTTATATCAAATGTAAACGGAGTAAATCCTCCTGTATGTTCTCCTACTTTTATATTGTTAACCCATACCTCAGTTTTCCAATCAACAGCTCCAAAATGAAGCAAAATCCTTTTTCCTCTCCATTTAGAGGGTATAACAAACTCACGCTGATACCATAATTCTTTATCTTCTCCCAATGTCTTTCCGACTCCCGAAAGGCTGGATTCGACAGCAAATGGTACTAATATATCACCTTCAAAAGAATCCGGAATTGATTTTCCCAACGGTAAAACTGCATACTTCCATAAACCATTCAAATTAGACCACTCAGAACGCTCCATAATAGGACGCGGATATTCCGGTAATACATTGTTCACATCTATCTTCTCCGCCCAAGAAGTTTTGATCCTATCTCCTACAGGGGTCCATTGTGCCCATAACATCTGAGAAAATAATGACAGAGCTATTCCTATTGAAAATAATTGTTTTATCATATATAACTAGTTTTATCATTTGCAGTAATCAACACAGGCAAAATTAGAGGTTCGCACAATATATAGATGATATAAACATCCCAATAAATCACAAAAACGTCTCAAAATAAAATGATATAGACAAATGAAACATGAATGGGATAATTGATGCATATAGCATAAAAAAAAGCCTTGTACCATTTGTAGTACCCGTTACTACAAAAGATACAAGGCTTTCATATAATTCTATAGTAAGAAAAATGACCTTATAAATCCTTTTTGTTATCTCTGCTATTTCTTTTAATTGATTTCAAGCTCATCCGACTCACTATAAAAATAATCTATGGCGGTTTCTTCCGGCAAATAAACGGAACGATAAGTGATATGGTCTCCTGCGAAATCATCTATCTTCACCTGTGTTGCGGGAGCTTTCAAAAGCACAGTTTTATTTTTCCCCTCAGAACTCATATAAGTAATTTCAGAAGCAAAAAAAGTTGGTTCAAGCGAAGCTGCAAAAGTAACGGTCAATACATCATTCTTTAAAACCGCCGTCTTTACTTTTGTATTGAACAACAATTTCTCATAAACATCACCATATACTGCACAAGGAACCTCCGACATAATAGAAGAATTACCATACGTATCGTATGTACAGATTTCAAAGACATACGAGCCTTCCGCCAAATCCTCTACTACAACCTGAGTAAGAGTTGCTTTATCTGTCAATTGTAATTCAGTAGACTTCGTTCTGTTTTCCCAGAATATTTTTGCCGTTTTAGCACGAGGATCAAGTAATTTCTGCCATTCGAGCATAACCCGATTACGTCCTGCATAAGCTTTCAGTGAATCTACTTTTCCAATATATACAATAGGCCCTTCTTCTATAAACTCTTTATACGTGGCATCCATACCATCGCAAGAGATCAAGGCACCTATACTTAAAAATATAAAAATCAGTTTTTTAAATAGTTTCATAGCATTATCTTTTACTTGTTACTAATTATGCCTCGCACCGAAAAACGTAAGTTCGTGAAGATGCATATAACGTGTTTTCCCCCATGTGTCATTCGTTTTAAAACGAATATAACGTACAGCCGGAGCATTATCAGGAATAATAAAATTCTCACCATTTTTCGCAGCTTCCTGATCCTCTGTTGTAAGAGCATCGTTTACACCACCTCCTGAAGGTTTCACCGACTCATATTCAGAAAGTAATACCCAAGAATCATCAAAGCTACCATCTGGATTTGGATCATTACTACCCCACAGTTCAAAATGCTTCGGGTGTCCTGCTTTAAATGTATTACCATACTTACCCGGATAATAACGTGAAACCATTACAAATCGGCTCAATTTATACTTTTCCCCCATATCAAAGGTAAACCATTGCGGCATTACTGTTGTCGTCTTGGTTTGAAAACAAGGATCTGTATCTGTGATTCCATCCCAAAGCCGCGTCATATCATTTCCTTTCGTCACTTCATTCCATGAGTGGCACTCATAAGAGTCAGTCGGCAAAGCCATCTTCCTGAACAAAGACTTATCGCATTGTTCTTCATACAAAGGAGTCTCAGTGACATACAATGTATCAGAAAGATGTCCCCATCTATCTCTGACAAAAATACCAAAATCTGTAGTAACAGCATCCAGGCCGCGTACATAGAAATCACCACCTTTAGCCTCAGTATAATGCATATATACCTGTGTCCAAATCCCTTCTGCCTGTTTCTTTATGACCCCCAGTCCCAATTTAGCCTTTTCCGGGTTATCAAAGTTCACTTTGATACCGCCAAATGTTTCAGCTGAAATTAATGTTCCACGCACTTTCTGATAAGGAGGAGTATCCGGACTTACTTTTACCACAAGCGGAGTAGAGACAGCCTCACCATAACTAACGGAATAAAGTTCAACGTCATACTCTCCCTTAGTAGGGAATCCTTCTACTACCAAAGAATCTGTATAGAAAGAAGCATTAACTGTACGAATCATATTATCAACTTTATAGCTAGCCCGAACATATTTTAAATTTTGATCATCCGGCAAATCATAATAGATAATTGCTGCACCAGGCAGATTCTTTACCGTCGCATTCAGCACCTGTGACGGTGGTGTCGTACTTCCCGTAGGTTCGTTCAGATCAGCATTGTCGGCACAAGCAGCCAAAACAACTCCTATATAAAACAACCCATATTTATAAAATTTCTTCTTCATAACGTTTTTATTTTAAAGTTTACCAACCATAATTCTGTACCAGATTTTTATTCGAATATAGTTCCTTATCTAAAATCGGCCAGAAATAGTTTCTTATTCTAAACTCTTGAGTATAAATCAATTGTTCTGTATAGTAATCTTCATTTGTGCTATACTGAGTATTCCAACCAGTTATCGGCTTATTCTGTTCCTGAAATGCCAATTTCCATCTACGTAAGTCCCAAAATCTCTGTGCTTCGAATGCCAATTCAATTCCACGTTCCTGTTGTATGATCTCACGTCTGCCATCTATTGTTTCATATTTCTTATTGTTCGTATATGTATCCCAGCTTTCTTCCACACCTTTCAGTCCTGCTCTTTCTCTGATCAAATCGACCCAAGTCAGAACATCAGTTTTAGTAGCACCACTTTCATTCAAAGCTTCAGCATACAACAGATATAAGTTACCCAATCTCATCACCGGGAACGGATATGTAATCTTAGTAAAACCACTGGTCTGCCCTACCACACTCTTAAAATGAACTAGTTTTTTAGGCCATATACCTGTTTCATTCCATGAATTCGCAATCTGATTGGCAGCAGACTGTCCTTGTTTACATTGCACATAAATCGGTTTCGTCTCATCTGTCACTCCCTGCCCGAACCAGACTGCACCATCAAATCCTAAACTTGCGTAATAGCGTACTTCTCTGTCAAAATTCAGATTAGCTGTTGTATACCCTTCCTTGATAAAGTACTTATCATTAGCTGTTGCTTTTCTCAATTCAAAACGATCATCATAATTCCATGTCTTATCTTCTGTAATAGGAACTCCATTTTTTGTATAAAACAAATCTGCTATTTTTAGAGGGACAGCCAAATTACCACCAACACTCGCATTTCCTTCTTTTCCCGGTTCCAATCCACGTGGAATAGCATGATCCTGTAACTGTCCGATAATACTATTTGAATTAGCCCAAATAATTTCTTGATTCCACTTTTCCGTCACAATGTTACGAATATTCATTTTCGCACGGGTCTGATCGGATATTGTGTATTCAAGAGAAGTATATTTATATAAATCATGTCCCTGAGCTTTCAGAAAATCAATAGCCTGCCTACAAGCTTCCGCAGCATCTATCCAACGCTGTTTTTTGGCCTGTTCCGATTTATTCGGATTGAATAGTTCAATACCTCTGGAATCAGTATATCCTTTATAATCAGCATTTCCATTAAATAAAGGACTGGCAGCAGTTACCATCACTTCGGCTTTTATTGCCATTGCAATTCCTTGAGTAATTCGTCCCAACTCTTCAGCCTCATTCATTATCTTATCAGGCAAATGATTACTGTTGATAATCTCGGTTAAAGAATTGATTACATAATCAAAGCATTCGTCTATAGTACTCCTAAAAACCTTTACTTCATCCTCACTTGCATTTACCGGAATATTCCGATCCATAATAGGAATTGGTCCATACATTCTAATCAGCCAATAATGGTAATAGACTTTCAAGAAACGTACTTCTGCCGCCCAACGGTCTTTCTCTGCTTGTGTCATATCAGGTACCTTCTGAATATTCTCCAGAAAGATGTTACAGTCACTGATTCCTTGATACAATGATTTGTTATTCTGTTGATCGGCTCCGGTCCAATAATCACAGCGTGGTCTTGCCGAACTTTGCATATTATGTGAAATATACCATGCATGTACGTGTGCTGCACTACGAAAAGACTCCGTAATATACAGTTCGTCACCACCGGCAATTGCCGGATTTGCCTCCAACAGGCCATGAGCCGGAAGATAATAATAACAGGTAAACAAATATTTCTCTGCCTGTGCCCTCATTGTAAATGCATTATCGATTGTAGCAATATCATCCGGAACAATATCCAAGAATGAATCACATGAAGATAAAGCGATAATCAAACAATTTAATATAAACAGTTGTATTTTTTTCATTTTATATCAAATTTAGAAAGTTAAATTTAGTCCTATATTATACACACGCTGTACAGGATAACCTAAGCCGGAACCTGCCATTTCAGGATCCCAAAGTTTAAATTTACTAAAGCATAATAGATTGTTTCCTGTAACATAGAATCGAAGGTTCTTGATTCCTACTTTATTAGTCACTTTTTCAGGAATAGTATAACCAATCTCCAATTGTTTTAAACGCAAGAACGAACCATCCCGCATAAACCAAGTACTCGTTTTACTGTTATTCTCAATAGAAGTCGGGCTTAATCTCGGCCATACCGCATAAGCATCTCTATTATCCTCCGACCAATGACTATCTGCAATAAACTTTGCAAGTGCATTATGCCCAACTCTATTACCTACAACTTTTGTATCAACCGTGTTAAAAAATGGAGATACATTATTATAATCAATCCAAAATGATTCTCTAGCCAATCCTTGGAAAAACACTGATATATCCCAATTCTTATATCCATAAGAGGCACCAAAACCATATACAATTTCCGGTTCTTTCGGATATCCGATAGGTACCTGATCGAGATCAGTAATCTTACCATCCTTGTTCACATCACGATACTTAATATCACCTGCACCATATTCTCCAAATTGCACAGGAGAATTAGCCACTTCATTGTCGTCAACAAATAGACCTTCTGCTATATATCCCCAAGTCTGATTAGTTGGATAACCCACTTTCTGTTTCCACCATGCTCCCGGATATTCATAATCCTCATACACCATATATTCACTTGTCGCATAAGTAAAGTTTCCTCTCAACTGCAACCATGATTTATTGGCGAAATATTTATTATAATCTAACGATAAGTCAACTCCGTGCCCCTTGGCCTCTCCCAAGTTTGCATAAGGTTGTACCCAAAGTCCCATAGATGCCGGGATCGAAGTTCGTTGTTGCAAAATACTCTTACGGCGTTCCGTATAATACTCTGCCGTCACATTCAAATCATTAAATAAAGTGAACTCAAGTGCAAAGTTTGTTTTAGCGGACTTTTCCCATGTAATTTCAGGATCAGAATATCGCTTTACCGAAATACCATCCCGATGATAATCATAATTATATCCGAAGTTTGCCCCATACTTACTATCATTCATATTGATATCCGACAAATACAGGAAACGCCCGCTTCCGATAGCATCATTACCTACCAGTCCATAAGTCAATTTGAATTTTAGTTTGTCCACTGTATTTCGTAGCGGTATCCAGAAGTCTTCATTAGAAATGATATAACCAAGACCGAAAGAAGGGAAAAAGCCGTAACGCTCATGGGCGGCAAAACGTTCGGAACCATTGTATCCGAAGTTGAATTCTGCAAAATACCTTGAATCATAAGCATAAGTGAAACGTCCGGCAATTCCCTGGTTTCTACGTGGTAATGATTGTTGCAAGGTCTTTTCGCTTGACCTTTTTTCTTCTCGGCGGGTATATACCAACATTCCGCTAGTAGCGTGTGCACCGAATGTCCGGCCATAGCTGACGGCTGCTTCTATATAATTGGTGGTGTTGATGTTCTTAGCACCTTGGTTATAGGATAAATACTCTTCTCCTTCTACAATATTGGTCAGCGTATAACTATTGTTCGTTTTATCATAGTTGGCCTGATAGTAATAAGGATTAATGGCACGGGTGAGGTCGGAATAAGAAGAACGGGTGGTGCTGACCAGAACTCTGGCATCCAATCCTTGGGTAATAAAATCCAGTTTTTGTTTCAGTTCGGCTTGTGCGGCCACCAATAAGTTATTGGATTCTTTATATCCTCTTACCATATCTGCATAAGGATTGATGTAAGCTCCTTTATTGGCATTACCAAACAGTACATGCGTGTTATTGGCATACTCGTCTGTTGCCGGATAACTTTTAGGATATAAGACAGGACTGGTTTTCATTACCTTTTTATAGAGTCCTTCACCGCTGTCGAGCGGGCCGGTATAATCATCGAAGTTTCCGTTGACACGAATGGCAAATTCCGTAGTTTTACTTAAGTCCATATTGATATTTGACCGGACAGAATAACGTTGCCAGTTGATGTTACTGTTGTAATTGTTAAGCTTATCATTTTTGATTACTCCTCCGTCTTTGGTGTAAGAAGCTGCTACATAATAGCGTACTGCACTACCACCACCACTCAGGTTGGCGTTTACTCTTGTGGAGAGAGCATAGTCATTGAATAACTCATCATACCAGTCTACTGCCGGATAATAATATGGATTAGTACCGGCAATGGTATTTTCTATTTTTTCTTGGCTATATACAGTGTAGTTGGCACTGGCAGCAGGATTGTTGGGATCACGTCGTGAGTTAACCGCTTCATTGTTCAGTTTCATAAAATTGACAGGGTCTGTCAACTTCACCTTTTTTCGGGGAGTAGATACCGACTGTTCTACGCGAACAGACACTTTAGGTCTTCCAGCTGTTCCCTGTTTAGTAGTCACAAGGATTACTCCGTTTGCTCCGCGTGCACCATACAAAGCAGTGGCTGTAGCATCTTTCATAATGGAGAACTGTGCAATATCATCCACATTTAGGCGGGCGAGGTCGTCCGTACTCAATTCAATGTTATCGATCAGAATCAACGGATCTTTCTTGTATCCGAATGTTGTAGCGCCACGTACAAAGAATTGGGCATTATCTTTACCGGGTTCGCCTGATGTCTGAAAAGCGATCAGACCGGACATTCTTCCGGCAAGGGCGGTTGTCAAGTTACTGCTTGGCACTTTCAATTCCTGTGGATTTACTGTAGAGACAGCACTGATGACACTCTCTTTCTTTTGCTTGGCAAAAGCGACTACTGTCACTTCGTCGAACTCGTTGGTTTCAGGAAGCAGTTTGATAGCATAAAAATCTTTATTGTCTATTTTTACTTCCTGCTTTTTCATACCAAGGAATGAAACGACTAGTATCTCTCCGGTTTTCGCTTTTATAGTGAATTTTCCATCGATGTCTACAATTATACCACCTTGTCTGTTTTTAATTGTAATAGTGGCTCCTGCCAAAGGCTCATTATCATCACCGGTTACCATACCTCTTATTTCTCTGTTTTGCGCGTATATATTCGTCGCAAAGAAAAGACAGAGTAGAACCAGAATCAGCCGATTCATTTTAAAGAATGAATAAGTTCTTTCTTTCATGTTTTTCATGGATAATTTTAAATTAATACTAGGTTAATACACTTCTGACAACTAGACTGTTGTCTTGTTAACGGTGGAAATTCTCGAATTCGTTTCATATATTATTAGATTTAAATGTGATTATTCTCATAAATTCAATGAGTCAAAATTAGGTGTTTGCATTGTTTAAATGATGTATAAACGCTGCAAAAAATAACGTATTTACTGCAAAATACTTTTGATTAGGAGTATTATAAATAATATTTCCTGTATTTATATTAATTTGTATCGAACTATTCAAAGTAGAAATTTTGTATCTTTTTATTGCTTAATCGAAAATTTTCAAAGAAGAATAATTAGAATAGCCTACATTTATAGAATAAGAACCTTTATCAATCGGAAACAATGCTTTTCCTGTATAATCATAATATGTGACAGTATAACTTAATGTATAGTTTTGATTTGGTTCTATCCCTAGTTTAGTGCTAAAATAGTATGTTCCCGGAATCCATTCTATTTTATATTGTTTTGTAATTGGAGAATTCTCAAAAATACCATTTATAGCAAAAATTATTTTTGCTGAATGAACACCTGATATAAGAGGTCGCAGAGTTCCATAAAGTTCTAATACAGAACTTCCGAATCCATCAAAATTGGGTGCTGGAATTAATCCACATTGATTATAGCCTTTTAGTTGGTAAGGTTCTGACCAAGTGCTTCTAGAGCCATTTGGTGCATATTCGTCTACACATATTCTTATAACAGGATTTCCTTTTGGCAAATAATTTCCACTAAAAGGTATTATATATGAATTTAAAGCTTCACCTGATAATACAATATATGGAGTATTACCACCATTTGGATTATAATATTTCCATTCTGCACCACTTTGATATTGAAGATAAATATTCCATTTTCCAATATATTGAGTGGGATGAATGTAAAATAGCTGAATCCAATTTCCATAAACATTCTCACCATTTATGATAGGATGGAGAGGATCTTGTACGACTCTAGTCATTATAGTAGTAGTTTCTTCTTTTTCATAATCATCGAAATAATTTGTATTACATGATGTAAATAATATTGTTATACAAGTAATTA
>ERZ772900.3274-NODE-3274-length-10703-cov-4.574568_pt1 | contig 10703 bp, 7 predicted proteins | sample MGYA00512124_ERZ772900 | MGnify/ENA primary metagenome ERZ772900 (study PRJEB29015, sample SAMEA2737716) | human gut metagenome | biome: human gut; feature: human-associated habitat; material: faeces | place: China | collected 2012 ... | reverse complement strand
AGATCAATCACGGTGCCGATGTATTTCTCCTCAATATCCCTGATCTTTGTATTTGAAAAATACCCTGCATAATAATCATTTCCAAGATCAAATGTCCTGTTCAGCTTATCACGACTCATAAATACACTGACAGCTCCGCTGTAATTATAGATTCCGTCTACTTTAAAGGAATACTCATCCTTCTCGTATTTTTCCTTCAGAGTTATGGTGTCGCCCTCCTTGATCCGGAATTTGTCCGCATAGGCACTGGAAATATAAACACCGTCTCCCGAAAGATCCGCCTGGATATACCGGCTGTCAGGCTCCACACCGTAAAAAGCGATCTCCTCACTTTTATATTTACCAGGCATGGTATTCAAAGAATACGCAGAAAATTTTTCCGCATCTTTATTGTCCGTTCTGGTATCCGTATAATATTCCAGAAGAGAATTCATGGCATCCTCTTTATTCCCAGAATAGGCACTTGCCGGAACCGAAAGTATGTACTGGTATTTCGCCAGCATATTCTCCTGGATCTCCATCTGATAATGATCCAGCGCAGACGGAAGAAGCATTCCGAAAAACAGCAGCAAATTTTTTGAGAGGAGTAGAGAGCATGAAAATCTACAAAAAAATCATGAACGCACTGGCTGTAGCAGAAAAGATCGTCCTTGTAATCTCCACACTGCTGATTCTGGTGCTGACTGTGGGAAACGTATTTTCCCGTAAAGTCATCCACCGTTCCTGGTCCTTCACAGAAGAACTTGTAGTAGCGGTATTCGTACTCATCACCCTGCTGGCAGCCGCACTTGCCTGCCGCGAAGGAGAACTGGTCAGCCTGACACTGGTTACAGACCGCCTTCCGAAGAAACTGAAGAAACCATCCGTAATCCTGATCACAGTCCTGAGCATCATCTTCAGCGTCATCCTTTTCAAATACGGAATGGACAAAGTAATCACTCAGCTTCAGAATGGAAAAAGAACCTTCGTATTAAACTGGCCTGAATGGATCTTCTGGTCCTTCGTCCCTATCGGTGCAGGATGCATGATCCTTCACTTCATCGAATTCTGTCTGGACTTCTGCTGCAAAACCGACAGCGCAGAAAGTACCGACAACAGCACAAAAAGTAACATAAACACAATCACAACAGACAAAAAGGAGGGCAAATAAATGATCAGTGCAATCTTATTTATCTCCTTCTTCATTTTCCTGATCCTCGGTGTGCCCATCGGAATCTGCCTCGGACTTTCCTCCGTATGCGCGATTCTCTACTCCGGTACATCCCTGACGATCGTAGCAACCAACATGTACTCAGGAATCAGCAAATTCCTGCTCCTGGCAATCCCATTCTTCGTACTGTCAGGAAACATCATGGCAAAAGCCGGTATCTCCAAACGACTGATCAAATTCGTTGATACCTGCGTAGGACACAAAAAAGGCGGTATCGCCATCGTATGTGTTATCGTAGCCTGCTTCTTCGGCGCGATCTCCGGTTCCGGCCCTGCAACTGTTGCAGCCCTTGGCGCCGTACTGATCCCTGCCATGGTAGAACAGGGCGGTTTCTCCGCACCATTCTCCACAGCACTGATGGCAACCTCAAGCTCCATCGCCATTGTCATCCCGCCAAGTATCGCCTTCGTTGTATATGCCTCCATCACAGGCACATCCATCGCAGACATGTTCATGGCAGGTATCGTACCAGGCCTTCTTATGGGCGTGGCACTGGTAATCGTAGTAATGCTGGAAGCAAAGAAACACAATATCAAACCATCCAGAGAAAAAGCCTCAGGCAAAGAACGCTGGGACGCTTTCAAAGATGCTTTCTGGGGATTCCTGATGCCGGTCATCATTCTGGGCGGTATCTACGGCGGTATCTTCACACCAACAGAAGCAGCAGCCGTATCCGTTGTATACGGACTCTTCGTAGGTATGGTCATCTACCGCGAAGTTTCCATCCGCGATATGTTTGACATTCTGGTAGACTCAGCAAAGACAACCGGCGGTATCATGCTCATCGTAGCAAGTGCCTCTCTGTTCTCCTTTGTATGTACCAAATTCGGTATTGCAGATGCAGCCTCCAATTTACTTGGAAGCATCGCACACAATCAGTTTACCTTCCTGCTGATCGTAAATATCATCTTCCTGATCGCAGGATGCTTCATCGATGCAAACTCTGCTATGTACATCTTCATTCCGATCATGCTTCCTGTATGTAAGGCTCTTGGATACGATATAGTAGCATTCGGTGTTATGGCAACTGTAAACCTTGCAATCGGACAGGTAACTCCTCCTGTAGGCGTAAACCTCTTCGTAGCAATCAGCATCAAGATCAAAAAAGGTCTGGAAGTTACTCTGCAGGAGATCTCAAGGGCAGTTGTGCCAATGATCGCAGCCTGCGTTGCAGTTCTTCTGATCGTTACATACATCCCGATCACCTCCACTTTCCTTCCGAAAGCTCTTGCAAAAGAAGGCTCCTACACAGGTGATCAGTCCTCCGCTTCCTCTGACACAGCTTCCAAGGAGGCAGGAGACGGCAATAACTCCTTTGACACAATCGCAGATTACAGCGACCTTGACTGGCCGGAAATGACCTGGAACTTCGCATGCTCCACTACTGAGACAAGTACATGGGCTGATGGCGGACGTAAGTTCGGTGAACTGATGGAAAAAGCCACAGGCGGCAAAGTCAAAGTCAACATTTACGCTGCTGACCAACTTACAAACGGCAACCAGTCCGAAGGTATTCAGGCTCTGATGAATGGGGACCCGGTTCAGATCTCCATGCACTCCAACCTGATCTACTCTGCATTTGATCCACGTTTCAACGTTGTTTCTCTTCCATTCGTCTATGATTCTTACGACGATGCAGATGCAAAATTCGATGGCGAAGCAGGTGCAAAGCTGAAAGAAATCCTCAGTGAGTACGGACTCCACTGCATGGGTATTGCAGAGAACGGTTTCCGCGAAATCACAAACAGCAAACATGAGATTAAATCTGTAGACGATATGAAGAACCTGAAGGTTCGTGTAGCAGGCTCCAACCTTCTGATGGAATGCTACAAGAGATGGGGCGCTGATGCCACAAACATGAACTGGTCTGAAACTTACACAGCACTTCAGCAGAACACAGTAGAAGGTCAGGAGAATCCACTTCCCGCTATCGACGCCGCAAGTGTTCAGGAGGTTCAGCCTTACTGCTCTATGTGGGATGCAATTTATGACTGCCTGTTCTTCTGTATCAACGAAGACATCTACAACAGTCTCACACCACAACAGCAGGAAGTTGTTGACGAGGCAGGACAGAAAGCAGTTGAATATGAGCGTTACATCAACCGCTCCGGAGATGACGAGATCAAAGAACGCTGGGCAAGCCAGAACGGTGTAACAATCACAGAAAAAGAAGACATGGACATCGACTCCTTCAAAAAAGCAGTTGACGGTATCGATGACTGGTTTGTAAACGAACTGAAGAGCCAGGGCTATGACGATGCCCAGGATCTGGTTGATCTTTTCACAAAGGATTCCTTCAATACAGTGGAAGATTACAGTAATCTGGACTGGCCGGAAACAACCTGGAACTTCGCATGCTCCACTACTGAGACAAGTACCTGGGCTGACGGCGGACGTAAGTTCGGTGAACTGATGGAAAAAGCTACAGGCGGAAAGGTTAAAGTCAATATTTATGCAGCTGACCAGCTTACAAACGGCAACCAGTCCGAAGGTATTCAGGCTCTGATGAATGGGGACCCGGTTCAGATCTCCATGCACTCCAACCTGATCTACTCTGCATTTGATCCACGTTTCAACGTTGTTTCTCTTCCATTCGTCTATGATTCTTACGACGATGCAGATGCGAAATTCGATGGCGAAGCTGGTGAAAAACTGAAAGAAATCCTTGGCGAATACGGACTCCACTGCATGGGTATCGCAGAAAACGGTTTCCGCGAGATCACAAACAGCAAACATGAAATCAAATCTGTAGATGATATGAAGAACCTGAAGGTCCGTGTAGCAGGTTCCAACCTTCTGATGGAATGCTACAAGAGATGGGGTGCTGATGCCACAAACATGAACTGGTCAGAAACTTACACAGCACTTCAGCAGAATACGGTTGAAGGTGAGGAAAATCCACTTCCTGCTATTGACGCAGCAAGCGTTCAGGAGGTTCAGCCTTACTGTTCCATGTGGGATGCAATTTATGACTGTCTGTTCTTCTGCATCAATCAGGATATCTACGACGGCCTCACACCACAACAGCAGGCAGTTGTTGATGAATGCGGTCAGAAGGCAGTTGAATACGAACGTTACATCAACCGTTCCAGCGACAATGAGATTAAAGAACGCTGGGAATCCAAAAACGGCGTAACCTTCACAGAGAAAGCTGATATGGATATCGATTCCTTCAAGAAAGCTGTAGACGGTGTAGACGAATGGTTCGTAAACGAGCTGAAGAGCCAGGGCTACGAAGACGGCCAGGATCTGGTTGATCTGTTTACCAAATAATCCTTACGGTTACAAAACTCCATAAAAATAAATGAACAGGGTATGAAGTTTCATCAGATTACGATGAACTTCATACCCTGTTTTGTTTTTAATAATATAGAACGTAAAGTACTTGATATCTTCTATTTTTCACGTTATACTGAACAAGTATAATTGAACAGACCCGGATGCGAAGTTTCGACCCCTGCCCTCCAGTTTCACGAAAGGAGGGTGATGCCCGATGAATACAATGGAAGTTCTTACTTTACTGTTAGTAATTTTTACGGCATTGACTTACATAGATCAACATAAAAAGAAATAAGCATCCCCCCGCTCAAAGTGAGATGCTTACTTTCTTTTTAACATTATAATTAATCACAGAGGGCAACCGGAACACGCTTCCGGTCATCTTCTAAGTAGATTATACAATGGGGCACCTGATTTTTCAAGTGCCCTTTTTTATAAAGTAAAGCAGACATTCGGTTACTGTTCACACACCACTGTCCCGCGAGGTGTTTTGGCATGAATATGCCAAAATCCCGAGACATACAAGCCAAAATTCCATTGCCGCAGGCAATCTGGAATGAATTTTGGCTACGTTACTGTGAACGGAGTGAACAGTAACGACATTCGCAATCCGCTTCGCTACTTGCTCATGAACGCAGTCACTTCGCGACCTGCGTTCAAATCTCAGATCTTCAGGTAAGACTTGATTTTCTCCTCCTGCAGTTCTTCCCCGATCACGATCAGAACCTCCTGCCCTACATGAAGCGGACGGATTGTAATTTCATTCTTGGTAGCATTTAATTCAATCCACTGCCGTCTATCGCACTCTGCCCATGCAGATAGTCCAGAACCGTCTTCGCTGTCACTGTCTACTCTCATAAATCCCTTCATTCGGAACACACGCCCGCATTCAGAATCAGACAGAATCTTCTCAGCTGCTTCCCGCAGCTCCTTCTCAGTCATCTTCACATTCATAAAGTACAGAGAAGTAAAGGCATCCTCTGCCTCAAACTCCGGTTTCCTGTAGCTTGCCATCACATATCCACAGGATGCGATTCTGTCAAAGTCCTCTTTCGACATCTCATCCCAATTCTTGTGGATAACATTAGCAGTATCCACACCATTCATTTCACAATGAAATCTCCTGCTGCAATGAACCTTCTCCAACGCCTGATTCACATGCTCAATCGTACCCTGGATTTCCTCGGGTGATGCGTCCTGGCTCTTGCTCATCACAATGCATCCGGCATCTGCCACCTCAGAAGCCAGAATGAAATCCGCCTCCTCTGACAGATCACGCTCCAGCTTAGAATCCACAATTGCAATCACATTCCCAATCTGATACCAACGGTTTAACGGCTCCTCATGAAGAATATCAAAGAACTCATCCACATCAAAAATCCCAGACGGCTCCACGATCACACGGTCATAACCGCACATACCCATAGCAATCAGTTTCGTCTTAAATCTCCTCCTGTGGCAGTCCTTATCACACCCTCCTGAGATCATCTCCAGCTCACAGTTCTCTCCCATCAGATCCTGAAGCAACATCATATCCACATTCACAGCCCCGTAATCATTCTCCAGAATTCCAATATTATTACCGGCATCCATCAGATACTGCGCATACTTCCTGATAAACGTCGTCTTCCCTGAACCAAGAAAACCAGTGATCAGATCTATCTTTACCATCGTATATCTCTCCCTTGCTGCTGCATAATTTTTCTTTTTTATCCGTAAACCGGAACTTCATCATCTGTGATCCACATACCTGTACGATCATAGCATTATAACGCAGAAAACGCAACGCCCGCAAAGAAAGACCACAATTATTCATGTTCTGAAATAATTGCAGTCTTTCTGATCGTTTCTTATGACAATTCCAGCTTACCGGTATAAAGCTGATAATAAGTTCCTTTTAACTTAATGAGGTCTTCATGGTCGCCTCTTTCAATGATCTTTCCATGATCCAGTACAATGATGGCATCACTGTTTCTGATAGTTGAAAGTCTGTGGGCGATTACAAATACAGTACGGCCTTTCATCAGGTTATCCATACCTTTTTGTACAATACTCTCTGTACGGGTATCAATACTTGAGGTTGCTTCATCCAGGATCAGTACAGGCGGATTGGCTACTGCTGCTCTTGCAATGGAGAGAAGCTGGCGCTGTCCCTGGGACAGTTCCTCACCGTCTCCGCTTAACATGGTATCATATCCTTTTGGAAGCATTTTGATAAACTGGTCTGCATGAGCCAGTCTTGCTGCCTCGTATACTTCCTCATCTGTAGCATCCAGTTTACCGTAGCGGATGTTTTCTTTAATAGTTCCTGTAAACAGGTGAGTATCCTGAAGTACGATTCCCAGAGAACGTCTCAGGTCATCCTTCTTAATCTTGGTAATGTTGATTCCATCGTAACGGATCTTACCTTCCTGAATATCGTAGAAACGGTTAATCAGATTTGTGATCGTTGTCTTTCCTGCACCTGTGGAACCTACGAAAGCAAGTTTCTGTCCCGGCTTGGCGAAAAGACTGATGTCTTTCAAAATAACTTTGTCCGGGTTATATCCGAATGTAACATCTTCGAATCGGACATCTCCTGTCAGTTCTGTATAAGTAACGGAGCCATCTGCAGAATGTGGATGTTTCCATGCCCACATACCTGTTCTCTCTTTGCATTCTGTGATATTGCCGCTGGCATCCTTTCTTGCATTAACAAGTTCTACGTAACCTTCATCCTCTTCCGGCTTCTCGTCAATGAGCCTGAAGATACGTTCTGCACCTGCAAGTGCCATAACGATGGCGTTGAACTGCTGTGCCACCTGCATGAATGGCTGGGTAAAGCTCTTGGTGAACTGTAAATAGGAAGCCATAACACCGAGGGTGATGCCGCCCACACCTGTTACAGAGAGAAGTCCCCCAAGTACTGCTGTCAGTACGAACTGCAGGTTACCGATGTTACCGATCACAGGTCCCATCATGTTTCCGTATTTATTGGCGCTTGCAGAACTCTCGAAGAGTGCTTCGTTGAGTTTGTCGAATTCTTCTTTTGATTTATCTTCGTGGTTGAAAACTTTTACCACACGCTGACCATTCATTCGTTCTTCCACGAAACCGGTCACATCTGCCAGAGATACCTGCTGACGGATGAAATATTTGCCACTGTTGGAACCAATCTTACTGGTAACCTTCAGCATAATAAAAATGATCACAACTGCCAGAATCGTAAGCAGCGGACTTAACAATAACATGGAAATAAAGGTAACCACGATCGTAAACAGCGCCATCAGCGCCTGCGGGATCGCCTGGCTGATCATCTGTCGCAGGGTATCTGTATCGTTGGTATAGAGGCTCATGACAGATCCGTTTGTATTCTGGTCGAAATAGCGGATCGGAAGAGTCTGCATATGCTCGAACATATCATCACGGACACTTTTAAGCACACCCTGACCGATATAAACCATCATTCGGGTATAAATAAATGTGGCAATCACACCAAGTGCAAAAATACAGCCAAGGACTGCAAGTGCCTTATAGAGTTCTGCAAAGTTCGGATCTGTCTGTCCGATCAGCGGGATGATAAAGTCATCCAGCAGAAATTTCAGGGACAGGGATACTGCAATACTTGCTGCGGAACTGATAAAGATGCAGATAAATACGATGATAAACTGTATCTTATGGGTTCCTGTCATATATTTCAGAAGTCTTTTGGCAGTTTGGATGGTGTTCTGATCTAATTTTTTCTTCTTATTCATCGTCTCCGCCTCCTTTGACCTGTGATTCATATACTTCTCTGTAAATATCATTTGTCTTCAGCAGTTCTTCTGAAGTACCCACACCTGCGATCTTACCGTCATCCAGTACGATGATCTGATCTGCATCTTCAATAGAAGAAACTCGCTGTGCGATAATAATCTTTGTTGTGTTCGGGATCTCCTCGCGGAAAGCCTTACGTATCAGGGCATCTGTTCTTGTATCTACTGCACTGGTAGAGTCATCCAGGATCAGGATCTTCGGTTTCTTGAGAAGAGCCCTTGCAATACACAGACGCTGCTTCTGACCGCCGGATACGTTGTTACCGCCCTGAACGATCATTGTATCGTAGCCATCCGGGAACTCGCTGACGAATCCATCTGCCTGGGCCAGCTTACAGACCCTCCGAACTTCTTCCTCACTGGCATGTTCATCACCCCAGCGAATATTGTCATAGATGCTTCCTGAGAACAGCACATTTTTTTGAAGTACCATGGAAACCTGGTCACGAAGTACTTCCAGATTGTAGTTGCGTACATCCACGCCTCCCACCTGGACATTACCCTTTGTGACATCATAGAGTCTGGGGATCAGCTGCACCAGGGTAGACTTTGCACTTCCGGTTCCGCCGATGATACCTACTGTCTGGCCGGATTTAATATGAAGATTTACATCCTTCAGGGAAAGATTTCCTCCCTCTCCTGCATAGCTAAAATCTACATGATTAAAGTCAATAGAACCATCTGCCACATTCTTCACTGCATCAGCTTTATCCTGCATCTCAGGAACTTCATCCAGAACCTCTACAATACGGTCTGTGGATGCTTCTGCTATCATGATCATAACAAACACGAAAGTTACCATGTTCAGGGACATGAGAATCTGAAGTGCGTAGACAATGATACTTGTCAGCTCACCGGTTTCCATGCCACCGAGAACAATTCCTCTTCCGCCAATTGCAACAATGATAATGATTACAGTATACATGGCAAACATCATAACCGGTGAGTTCCATGCAACGATTTTCTCTGCTTTAGTAAACAGATCATAAACATATCTGGAAATTCCATGGAATTTCTCAATCTCATAGTCCTCTCTTACGAAAGCCTTAACTACACGTGAGGCATTTACATTCTCCTGAACGGAATTGTTCAGGTTGTCATATTCATCAAAGACCTTGATGAAATGCGGATGTGCCTTTTTCGCAATAAAGATCAGTGTGCCGCCAAGGACAGGAACAACTATCAGGAAAAGCACTGCGATCGGTTTGTTGATCGTCAGTGTCATAATCCATGACAGGATGATCATAAACGGTGCCCTGGCAAGAAGGCGGATACTCATCATGTATGCCTGCTGTACATTTGTGATATCAGTGGTCAGTCGTGTGACCAGACCTGATGTTGAAAAGTGGTCGATATTTTTAAAGGAAAAATCCTGCACCTTATAAAAAATATCGTGTCGTAAATTCTTCGCATATCCTGCTGCTGCAACTGCCGCCATATTTCCGGCCTGTACGCCGAAGAACAGGGAAAGCATTGCCATTGCAACAAGGATGACTCCACGCTGGATGATATAGCTCATATCTCCGTTTGCAATACCTACGTCGATAATCTTCGCCATCTCCAGAGGAATCAGAACTTCCATCAGTACTTCCAGGATTACAAGGACCGGAGCCAGTACAGACTGCTTCTTGTATTCCCGGACTGAACGTAAAAGTTTTTTATTCATCTTCGTCAATGTCCTCCTTATGTCTCGTTATTTCTGTTAAAAATCATTCCTGCTATCGCAGGATTTTTTCCGGTTTTCATACATCTGCCAGAGAACCTGTTTGCACAGTTCCACATCCTCCTTCGGAATTCCCCGGAGCATTTTGGCTTCGCCTTCTTCAATACTCTTTAAGATTGCAGGACGGATCTTCTCTGCTTTCTCTGTGGGAATGATCTGTTTCAGGCGTGCATCCTGTTTCGCACTCTCTCTGTAAATGTAACCGTTCTTCTCCATCAGCTTCAGGATCCCTGTCACTGTAGGTTTCCTGATCTGGAATTCCTCTTCAATATCTTTCTGATAGAGATCTCTGTGCATGGTTTCCAGAAGGATAAATTTCAGCACATGCTTCTGCATGGTCGTCAGATCATCATTCTCCATCACCTCTGCCGGATTATGCCGTTTCATTGTATGGGATAAAATATGTATCAGCCTGCCTACATGCATCTCATTCAGCTTCTGTTTCATTTCCTCGTCTATCTCGCCGCACCTCCTAAAATCAGTACCCATACTATTGCAAAGCCATATAATAGTTAGGTTGCTATCCATTAGTTGCCTAACTATTATATGGCTTTAGTTTTTTTATGTCAATACTCGTTTTTATTTCTCCTTTTGAACTACTCAAAAATTGTTACTGTTCACTCTGTTCACAGCAACATGCTTGCGATGCACAGACTTTATGCTAATCGCATAAATTCGCGCGGTATGTCTCGGGTTT
>ERZ772900.3270-NODE-3270-length-10712-cov-4.125082_pt1 | contig 10712 bp, 8 predicted proteins | sample MGYA00512124_ERZ772900 | MGnify/ENA primary metagenome ERZ772900 (study PRJEB29015, sample SAMEA2737716) | human gut metagenome | biome: human gut; feature: human-associated habitat; material: faeces | place: China | collected 2012 ... | reverse complement strand
AACCCTTTCGGGATTGAGCCAACCTCAGAACCGGCACAGCCCGCTGCAGGCCGTGCCGGCAGTTTCAATCCCGATTCGGGATTTTCTTACCGTACCAGTGCCGGTTTCTTGGAATCAAACTTCCAGTTCGGGATCAGGTACTGCATGGCCTTTGCGTCATCCCGGTCATGGGAGGGCAGCTTCCGATACAGTGCGTTGGCGGCCATAACGCGGTCCATGTTCAGGTGGACGCCCAGACCGGGAGCATCCGGCACCTGAAGACGTCCGTTCCGGATCTGCGGCGTGTCGTCCAGAAGGTTCTGGCCGTCCTGCCAGATCCAGTGGGTGTCCAGCGGGGCGGGGGTGCCCACGGCGGCGGCCCCCACCTGCGCAAAGGCAGCCAGCGTGATATCGAAGTGGTTGTTGGAATGCACGCCCCACGTCAGCCCCCAGCTATCCAACAGCTGGCTCATCCGGATGGTGCCGTCAAAGCCCCAGAAATGCGGGTCGGCAAGGATGATATCGCAGGCGTTCAGGCTGACGGTGTGGTAGAACTGCCGCCAGTCGGTCGCGATCATGTTGGTGGCAACTTGGAACTGGGTGGCATTCTTGAATTCCCGCATGATCTCACGGCCGGAGAACCCGGCCTCCGGGCCGCAGGGATCCTCCACATAGGTGATGACGTCGTGCATCCCTTTGCACAGCTCCACCGCCTCGGCAAGGCTCCACGCCCCGTTGGGGTCGATGTTGATCCGTGCATCGGGGAACGCCTTTTTCAGCGCCCGGAGCGCGTCCATCTCCTCCTGCCCGGTCAGGACGCCGCCCTTGAGCTTGAAATTGCGGAAGCCGTATTTTTCCTGCACGGCCTGTGCTTCCTCCACGATCCGCTCCGGAGTCAGGATCTCCTCCCGCCGCAGGCGGAACCACGGGTCCGGGTTGCCGGATTCGTCCAGATACTGCATCTCCCCGGCGGGGGTCTTTGCCTTGTCGGAGACGTAGAAGAGGTAGCCCAGCATCTCCACCTCCCTGCGCTGCTGCCCCTCACCCAGAAGCTGGCACATGGGAACGCCCAGATACTGGCCTATCAGGTCCAGCATGGCGCACTCAATGGCCCATTCGCTCTTGACCACGAACTTCAGCTTGGAGATGTCCAGCGTCTGGATGCCCTCGCCGTCGTCGGTCGGCTCGTGCCGGGCCAGTTTGTGGATCTTCTGCAAGATCTGCCGGTAGGCGGCAATGGGCTGCCCCTCCACCAGCGGGCGGACAAAGTTCAGGCAGTCGCAGGTATAGTCGCCGCCATGGATCTCGCCGATGCCGGTGTGGTTCAGACTGTCGGTCAGAATCACGAGGTTGCGGGTAAAACAGGGCGCGTGCGCGCCCGACAGGGTCATCAGCATGCTGTCGTAACCGGCCACGGGGATGACCTGCATCTTGGTAATGACGGGATGTTCCATTTCAGGGCCTCCTTAAAAAACAGAGCCGGCACCCTGCGGTGCCGGCTCCTGCATCAGAACGGTTCTTTTTGCAGCTCAGCGCACCAGACAGGGACGCTTGTTGTCAAACTTCCAGCCGGGGATCAGATACTGCATGCCGATGGCGTCGTTGCGGGCACCAAGGCAGTTTTCTACGTACAGCTTGTTGGCCTTGAGAATCTGCTCGCGGTCGATCTCGATGCCGAGGCCGGGAGCCTTGGGCAGGTCGATGCAGCCGTCCACGATCTGCATGGGCTGTTTGGTCAGGCGCTCGCGGCCCTCCTGCCAGATCCAGTGGGTATCGATGCCGTTCATCTTGCCGGGCACGGCGGCAGCGCACTGCACGACCATGGCCAGAGAGATGTCGAAGTGGTTGTTGGAGTGGCAGCCCCACATCAGGCCGAAATCATTGCACATCTGGCCGACCCGGACCGAGCCGTTCATGGTCCAGAAATGGGGGTCTGCCAGAGGGATATCCACGCTGCGCAGGGAGATGCAGTGGCACATCTGCCGCCAGTCGGTATCGATCATGTTGGTGGCAGTGGGCATGCCGCTGTCCCGCTTGAACTCGGCCATGGTCTCGCGGCCGGAGAAGCCGTTCTCGGCGCCGCAGGGATCCTCGCAGTAAGCCAGCACTTTCTTCAGCTCCGGTGCCAGCTCCAGCGACTTTTCAAGGCTCCAGCAGCCGTTCGGGTCCAGATCGATCCGGGCATCGGGGAAGGCGGCCTTCAGGGCCTGCACCGCCTTCAGCTCCTCTTCCGGCTCCAGAACGCCGCCCTTGAGCTTGAAGTCCTCGAAGCCGTACTTCTCGTGGGTCGCCTTTGCCTGCGCCACGATGGCCTCCGGGGTCAGTGCCTCGTTGTGGCGGATGCGGTACCACTCGCAGTCGGAGTCCGACTCATCGGTATAGGGCAGGTCGGTCTTTTTCTGATCGCCCACATAGAACAGGTAAGACAGGAACCGCACCCGCTCCCGCTGGATGCCGTCGCCCAGCAGAGCGGCGGCGGGGACGTCCAAGAATTTGCCCATCAGGTCCAGCAGCGGAGCCTCGACGGCAGTGACCACATGGACGCCGGTGCGCAGGTCAAAGGTCTGCAGGCCGCGGACATCGTCCTTGATGTTGGCGTTCAGCCATGCGCGGACTTTGTTCAGGGTCTGCTTGTAATCCACGATGCGGGTGCCGACCACCAGATCCTTCACGGATTCCAGTGCCGCCGTGATCTTCTGGCCGCCGGGCACTTCGCCCACGCCCTCAACGCCGTTGGAATCGGTCAGGATGACAATGTTGCGGGTGAAGTACGGTGCGTGCGCACCGGACAGGTTCAGCTCCATGCAGTCGGTACCGGCTACGGGGAAAATTTCCATTTTTTCTACGATCGGGGACATAAAGGTTTCCTCCTGTGAGTTTGAATTTTATAAGATCAGGTAATGGGTGCGGGGTTGAAGATGCACATGTCGTTGTGGAAGCCGTACTGATCGCTGTACGGCTGTTTCGTTCCGCTGGCCACATCCAAGATGAAGTTGTAGATCTCGGTGCCGACCTCGGCGATGGTCTTTTCCCCGGTGGCGACCTCGCCTGCGGAGATGTCGATCAGGTCGAACCAGTGCTTCTTCATCTCGTTCCGGCTGCACACCTTGATGACGGGGGAGACGTCCAGCCCGTAGGGGGTGCCGCGGCCGGTCATGAAGACCTGCAGGCCGATGCCGGAGGCGACCTGAGACGGGCCGCAGACGATATCGGAAGCCGGGGTGGCGGCATAGATCAGGCCGTGCTTGGTGGGCTTTTCGGCCGGGCTGAGCACTTCGACGATGGGGCTGGTGCCGCTCTTGGCGATGGAACCCATGGCCTTTTCCACAATGTTGGCCAGACCGCCCGCCTTATTGCCGGGGGTGGGGTTGGCGTCGCGGCCGACACCGCCTGCGGCGAGGTAATCGTCGTACCACTTCATCTCCTCGGCCAGACGGTCGCGGACGTGGGCATCCACACAGCGGGCGGCCAGAAGCTGCACGCTGTCCCGGACTTCGGTGACCTCGCTGAACATCACGGTGCCGCCGCAGCGGACGATCATATCGGCGGCGTAACCGGCGCTGGGATTGGCGGTGATGCCGCTGAAGGCATCGCTGCCGCCGCACTGCATCCCGATCAGCAATTCGCTGACGGGCAGCTCTTCCCGGCGGCGCTGTTCCAGTTTCTGCAGCTTTTTGTCGGCCATATCGAGGATGGCCTGCATCATGGCATCGTGTCCGGCGTAATCCTGCAGGGTCAGGACGTTTTCGGGGGTGATATCCTCCGGAGGCAGGACACGGTCATAGGTCAGCTTTTCGCAGCCCAGACCCACGACCATGATCTCGCCGCCGAAATTGGGGTGGCGGATCAGGTTGGTGACGGCCCGGATGGGCACTTTAGCCTCCGGCGCGTTGATGGCCACACCGCAGCCGTAAGGGTGGGTGACGGCGACCACACCGTCCACATGGGGATACTTGGGCAGCAGCTCCTTCCGGATCCGCTCCACGGCCACCTTCAGGACACCGGCAGCGCACTGGACGGTGGTCACGATGCCCAGCAGGTTGCGGGTCCCGGCGGGGCCGACCTTGTTGCGGTAGCCCATCCATGTGGTGCGCTCCGGCATCGGCAGCGCTTCCATGGGTTTCAGGTTGGTGCCGTAGGGCAGGTTGTCCAGCTTGGGGCTTTCGGGCAGATCGAGCATGAACTCGTTGATCCAGCTTCCGGTCGGAATCTCCTTTTTGGCGTAGCCCAGCACGACACCGTAGCGGATGATCTCGCCGCCTTTGGGGATATCGGTCAGCGCGATCTTGTGCGCCTGCGGGATCGGCTCCCGGGTTTTCAGGCCGGGCAGGAACTCCGCCCCGGCGGGCAGGTCGTGGATGGCCACGGCCACATTATCGTTTTCGTTAATCTTTACAATGATCCGTTCGGGCATGGTCTGTTTTTTCTCCTTTGATACATGGTCTTTTCAGCACCAAAAGCGCAAGCCGCTTTACCGACTTGCGCCTTGGTGATACGGAGCCGGTTATTGTCCGGAAGTACCGTAGATTTCGGGATAGAATTTCTTGACGGCTTCAGCGCGGTTGATCAGGACATCGGCCCATGCGTAATCGGCTACGAAGACGGTGTAATCGTCCGGGTCCTTGGGGATGTTGGGCAGGATGTTGTTCTGGTTCAGGTGGCTTGCCAGTGCGATATCCACCGGCATCTTGGCCAGCTCATAGCAATCCTTGATGAAGCGGTGGGGCAGCTCCGGGTCCGTGCCGGTCTTGATGACGCCTTCCTTGCTCATCTGTCCGACACCGAGGCCGCCGTGCAGGGCGCAGCGGTAGGTCTTGCCGGTCTTCTCGTCGGTATCCTCAAAGAAGAAGCTGGTCACGCCCGGCGTATGGCCGGGGCACAGGCGGAAGGTGATGGTGAAGCGGCCCATGGTCAGGGGGTGCTCCATATCGTAGAAATTCGTGACCGTGTAGGGGGTGACATACGCAGGGAAGGTGTCCTCCGCGTGCTTCTGATGCTCGGCCTCATCCTCCTTGGACAGCCAGATCTCGGCACCGGTCATCTCGTGCAGGACCCGTGCGCAGCAGGAGTGATCCCCGTGCCAGTGGGTCAGGAAGATCTTCTTGATGTCCTTGGGGTCGTGGCCGGAACGCCAGATGCGGTCGATCAGCAGGTACAGCGTCTCCGGGCACAGGCCGGTATCGATCAGGATCAAGCCCTCGCCGGTATCCAGCAGGAAGGACGCGACGTTGTCCTGCCCGCCCACGTTCCAGACGTGGGGCGCATTGCGGTAGACCGGGATGGCATGCTCCCAATGGGTGGCCAGTGCCTCCTTGCTCATGCCCAGACGCCCTTCGGTCGAGGCGTAATGAAATTTCTTTTCCATGGTTTGCGCTCCCTCTTTCCGGTTACTTGTTGCCGTACACTTCGGGGTAGAACTCCTTGGTGGCATCGGCGCGGTTGATCAGGACATCGGCCCATGCGTAATCGGCCACGAAGACGGTGTAATCGTCCGGGTCCTTGGGGATGTTGGGCAGGATGTTGGCCTGATTCAGATGGCTGGACAGCGCAATGTCCACGGGCATCTTGGCCAGCTCGTAGCAGTCCTTGATGAAGCGGTGTGCCATCTCGACGGGGTAGCCCAGCTCCTGCAGGTTCTGCGGGCGCATCATGGGGTTGACGCCCAGACCGCCGTGCAACGCGCAGCGGTAGGTCTTGCCGGTCTTCTCGTCGGTATCCTCGAAGAAGAAGCTGGTCACGCCCGGCGTGTGGCCGGGGCACAGCTTGGTGCGGATGATCATATTGCCCATGACGATGGGCTTGTCGTCGTCATAGAAATTGGTGACGGTGTAATCGGGGATCTCCATCGGCGGGATGTGCTTCCGGAACTCCTCATCGTGCAGGGAGCGCTGATGCTCGACCTCGTCCTCCTTGGACAGCCAGATCTCGGCACCGGTCATCTCGTGCAGGTAGCGTGCGCAGCTGGAATGATCGCCGTGCCAGTGGGTCAGGAAGATCTTCTTGATGTTCTTGGGGTCATGGCCGGAACGCCAGATGCGGTCGATCAGCAGATACAGCGTCTCCGGGCACAGACCGGTATCGATCAGGATCAGGCCGGCACCGGTGTCGATCAGGAAGGATGCGACGTTGTCCTGACCGCCTACGTTCCAGACGTGGGGTGCATTGCGGTAAACCGGGATGGCGTGCTCCCAGTGAGTCGCCATTGCCTCTTTGCTCATGCCGAGGCGTCCGGCCGTCGAAGCATAGAAGAATTTCTTTTCCATAAAACGAACCTCCCTAGAACAACTATATCACATCACCCGTAGATCGGGAAGAAGAAGTTGGCCGAAAGCGAAATGGTCACGATCGCGATCAGAATGTACGGAACGGTGAACTTTGCCACCTGAGACAGCTTGTAGTTGCCTGCTGCGTAGATCAGAGCGGTCTCGGCTGCACCGGAGGGGAAGCCCAGAGAGATGACGTTTGCGATGGCAACGATCAGCATGATGCCGCGGGGATCCCAGCCGCCTGCCAGACAAACCGTAGCACCGACGGTGTACAGGATGTTGGACGTTGCGGAGTTGGACATCAGGGTGGTCATGATGATGCAGACGGTGCTGAACAGGAACATGACAGCCAGAGAAGAAGGATGGCCGCCCAGAACGCCGAGGATCGCGTTGCCGATCAGGTCGCCTGCGCCAGACTTGGTCATGGCAGCTGCCACGCCCAGAACGCCGGCCATCAGGAAAATCATGTCCGCAGTCAGAGCCTTGGTCACTTCGGGAACGCTCAGAGCCTTGCCGTAGATCAGGACCAGAACGCCCAGAGCGGGAGCAACATACATCAGCTTGCCGGTCCACTTGTTCAGGACGAGGACAGCCATGACAGCGATGAAGACGACGTAAACCAGAGTTTCCTGTGCCTTGGGAAGGGTCTTGGTCTCCTTGACCTCTTTTGCCTCTGCTGCGTTGACGGTGCCGCGCTTGGGCAGGAGCTTCCATGCGACCAAGCAGTAAATGGTCAGGCAGACAACGGGCAGGATGGAGACCCTGAACTTGTCGAACATGCCGAGCCAGTAGCCTTCATCGGTGATGATGGTGCCGTAGATGGCGTTGATGGTCGCAAAGCTGGTGGCACCCATACCAATGGGCAAGAAGCCCTTCCATGCACAGCTGATGCCCAGCATCGGCATAAGCAGACGGGTGGGGGTGACTTCGCCGTCGTTGCTCAGGGATGCGAGGAAGACGATCATGATGGAGAAGGTTGCGGTTGCGGGGATGAACTGGACGAATGCGATGACGATCAGATAGAAGAACAGGATCAGGACGATGCCCTTTTTGCCGCTCAGGCTGTTGACCTTATTACGGATATAGGGAACGATGCTGGTCTTGGTGATGGCAGAACTCAGCGCCATCATGGGAGCGACCAGAATGATACTGTTGTTGGTGAAGCCGCCGAACGCTTCCGAGGGGGAGAGGATACCGAACGCTGCCAGCAGTGCGCAGCAGGTCATTGTGGTAACGCCCATGGGGAACTTCTGCCACACGAACATTACGATCATGAAGGCGAGGATCGCCAACGTGATAATCAACTGGGATGTCATAAGTGAATTGCCTCCTTTTGTTTTTTACGACCAAGGGCCGGAGTGTAAGCACTCTTGCCGGACGGGGCGCCACCGTCCGGCAACTCGCACAGAGCTGGACCTTACACTCACAGCAGCCTTTTTGCTCATTCTAGCCAAAAGTTTTGCATACAGCAATTCGCTTTTCGACCGATTTTGACTCTCAATTTTTGACGGACGCCACAAAATTGCAAAATGTGAATTTTGTGGTTCATTTTTTGATTCATTTCGTTTCAATTTTATGGAATACAAGTGGCACGGGGAAAATTCGGGCTTGCACCGGGGGGATCCACCCTCTCAAACCTGCCTCCTTTGTAAAAGCTTCGGAATCTTTTTGTAAAACCTCCGGGAGCTTCCGGTTTCAGCTCCTCCGCCTATATGAAATTTTTTGAAACGCAGAAGTTCACATTCTGCGCCGAATCGTTCAGAAAACCGAACGTTTGTGGGATGCGGATAAATTTTTGTTAAGTTTTTAGCAGATTTCCCGATTGTCGAAGAAGGGGAAAAGTTGTAGCATAGCGATATGGAAATGGCATGTGTGCACACAGAAAACATTTTCGGAGACAGCTCTGGCCGGTCAGTGCGGAACACGGACAGGGTAAAGGTAAAAGAAGTAAGTAAAAGAAAAGGAGCCGTTTCGTATGGAACTTTATATTGTGCTTGCGATCATGGCGTTCATGATTGTCGGCTTCCTCCTGAACAAGTGGCCATTCGGCCTGACCACCATGACCTGCTGCGTCCTGCTGGCCCTGACCGGGGTATTCACCATCCCGGAAGCCTTTGCAGGCTTCTGCAACAAGACCCTGATCCTGCTGGTCGGTATGTTCGGCATGGTCTCTGCATTCCAGAAGACCAGCGTTGTGGATAAGATTCAGGCTCAGATGCTCCGCCTGAAGGGCAAGAGCGGCATGGCGCTGGTCATCGGCCTGTACGTCGTGGTCATCGGTCTGGCCTGCTTCATGCCCACCACCGCCAACATGGTCGTCATGCTGATGTTCCTTGTCGGTCTGGGCGATTCCGGCGAAGTCACCCCCACCCGTATGACCATCCCTCTGCTGGCCATGATCGCCATCTGGGGTTCCAAGCTGCCCATCGGCATGGGCGCTGCCAGCCACCTGAACCTGAATGCCCGTTACGAAGGCATGCTGCCCGAAGGATCTGAGGGCATGCTGCTGGACCTGATGACCCGCTTCAAGGTCATGATCCTGCCCTGCATCATCCTGACGGTCTACTGCCTCTTCGCTTGGAAGTGGCTGCCCAACAAGAAGTTCGACTCCTCCAAGCTGGAAGGCAAGGGCGGCAAGAAGAAGGAAAAGACCCCGCTGCCCAAATGGCAGGAGAACCTGATCCTCGGCCTGTTCCTCGTTGTCATGATCTCCCTGTTCTTCAGCAAGCAGCTGGGTGATTATATGTACCTGATCCCCGTCACCTGCCTGCTCATCATCACCTTCTCCGGCTGCATGTCCGTGAAGGAGACCATCAACGCCATCACCATCGACGCCGTCTGGATGATCGCTGGTGTTCTGGTCATTGCCGACGCTCTGGGCAAATCCGGTGCCGGTGACGTCATCGGCAACACCATCCTGAAGATTCTGGGCGGCAACCCCAGCGGCCTGTTCGTCATGTTCGTGTTCGCAGTCGTCACGGTCGTGATGACCACCTTCATGTCCAACTCCGCGACCTCCAATGTCCTGATCCCCGTGGCAGCTTCCGTTGCCATTGCAGCCGGTTGGGATCCCCGCGGTCTGGTGCTGATCGTTTCCTTCTGCTCTGGCATCGCCATCGCATTCCCCTCCGGCTCGCCTGCCTGCGGCATCGCCTATGCCTCGACCGGCTATAAGCTCAGCGAGACCTTCAAGTTCACGCTGCCCTTCATCGTGCTGGCCGTCATCAGTATCGTGCTCAGTGCAAACTTCTTCTGCCCCATTTACGGCTGATCACACGAACCGCCCGGCGGCCAGAGCCGTCGGGCGGCTTTTCTGAAAAAGAACCGAACGAAAAGAGGTCGATTTTATGTCTTTGCGTCCCCAGATCCCCGTCCGCACCAGCGAGAGCGATGCCACGCTCTCCTTCATCCGTCAGATGGGCGTGGAAAACGTCAGCCTGATGCTCAAGCCCGATGAGATCAACCGGGAAGTCCTGCAGCAGCAAAAGGAAAAGCTGGCCCGCTTCGGCATGACCATTTCGGATGCGGCCTGCAATGAGCTGCAGAAAAATAAGAGCATCCACCTCAACCTGCCCGACCGCGATTTCCAGATCGAGCGGTTCAACAACATGCTCCGGGTGCTGGGCGAGGAGAAGATCCCCTTCACCTCCATTGCATGGCAGCCCAACGGCATCCTGCGCACCGACCACCGGGTCGGCCAGCACACACGCGGCGGCAACAGCGCGTTCTGCGACCAAGCCGAGATCCTTGCCCGCCCCAACGCCGAAAGCCGAGCCTACACGGAGGAGGAGATCTGGGAAAACTTCGCCTACTTCATGGAAAAGGTCGTCCCCGTGGCCGAGGAGACCGGTGTCCGGATGGCGCTGCACCCCAACGACCCGCCGCTGGCCTGCATGGCAGGCATCCCCAGCCTGATCTATAATATGGAGTGCTACCGCAAGGCCTTCAAGGCAGCAGGCGGCAGCGACTTCGGCGACCTGATGTCGGACATCAAGGAGCTGTGCGACGACGACCGGATCCTCTGTGTCCACTTCCGCAATGTGGACAGCCCCCTGCCGGTGTTTGAGGAAGTGCTGGCCGAGGACGGCTACGCCGATATGTACGCCATCATGAAGCAGTTGGTGGCCTGTGACTGCAACGCCGTTATCTCCATCGACCACGGTTTCAAACCCATTGAGGGCTTTGGCGGGATGCCCGGTTCCTTCTGCTACCCCACCGGTTTCATGAAGGGTCTGATCTATGCCGCCGAAAAAGAGCTTGGCAAGCGCTGAGCTGCGTAAAATCAGTGAAAAAAGGTCGGCAGCTTTCCGGAGCTGCTGTCCTTTTTCATCCATTTAGTTCGATACAAAACAGCTTTGGGAAACGTGAAGGAGGAATCGCAGGTGGCCGCGCAGAAACAAAGGTTCAAGCTGGTGACCGACAAAAAATTCTATAAACGGGTGCTCAGCATCATGCGCAAACCGCCGT
>ERZ772900.3269-NODE-3269-length-10727-cov-3.864880_pt1 | contig 10727 bp, 9 predicted proteins | sample MGYA00512124_ERZ772900 | MGnify/ENA primary metagenome ERZ772900 (study PRJEB29015, sample SAMEA2737716) | human gut metagenome | biome: human gut; feature: human-associated habitat; material: faeces | place: China | collected 2012 ... | reverse complement strand
TTTCAGTTTATCTGCTGCCGAACTGATAGAAAGATGTGGAATCAGTGCATATCCGGAAACTGTAGAAAATAGTGCAGCACCTAATGAGGAAACATAAGCAATAACAATAGCAACCCCAAGCATACGTGAAGCATGGCCGCCAAGCTTTGTGATAGAAGGTGCGATAAATCCGATGATAATTAAAGGAACACAAAAATTAATCAACTGTCCTAAAATATACTTTGCAGTTACAATCACATTTAAAATGGCTCTTGTCGCAGCATTGCCATCGGCATAATTAAGAGCAAGCCCGATACAGATACCGAGAAAAACACCCATTAAGAGTTTGAAAGGCAAGCTGGTAAAAAAATTATTCTTTTTCATACAAAAAATCTCCTCTAGTTTTCTCTCCATTATACTATATTGCAAAAAATATAACAATGGAAGATTCTACTATTTAATTCGTTAGACAAACAGACGCCTGAGAAGAGAACCGATACCCTATATTTGTGACTTTAGTCGCGGCGGTTTAAATGCTCGCTTTATGCGCTCGCATCTAAACCTTGCTCCGAGGCCACAAATATAGGGTATCGGTTCTCTTCTCGGGCTGTCTTTGGCTGGATTTTGTTTGAATTAAATAGTGGTTGTGGGGATTTGGGGGAGAGGGCAGAAGTTTTCTGCTTGCTCTCAGAATTTTGTGAATAGATATTTTGTATTTAAATGGTTTATGAGATATAATATTTGTAGGTGATATATATGACTTATCATTTTTTATATTCCTTTGAAATTTCTTATGAGGATACACCCGGCGTTACTCGTAAACAGAAAAAGCAGAAAGCAACTATGAAAGAGCGGCATCAGATTATTGATTTTTCACCGTTACAGGTAAGACAAGAAGATTTGAATGATGACAGCATCGAAATCGGGGAATGTGCTACTATTCTTATTTCGGATAAAGAGGGTATACAGCTGGTTGACTATGATACAGGAGAAATTCAAACAATAGATGTACCGATTGATACCTTTTATGAACGCAGTAATGGTAAGGAGAAAGTTCTTAATCAAATTACCGCTTCTCATATTGATCCAGATAAAGCACTGTTGATGTATGATATTGTGATTGCAGTTGATACAAACACAATAAATGATACTTCTGTAACGGCGATTGCGCAAATGTGCTTTACAGGCAAGACAGACGGCGTGGTTGATGTTAACTGTAAGGTATGGGATAATACTAAAATCTTAAAGCCAGAAGTACATGCGTGGGCTGTGGTAATAAATACGGTATATAGTCAGCTGCAAAATAAGAAACAAAATAAAACAGTTGCAATAGTGGTGGATAGTGAATTGGGGGCATTACAGCAATATAATAAACGCGAGAAACCGTTGGTTCAGGACATTTATTTGCCGCCCGGATTTACACTCGTTTATGCTTCTGCGGACACAGGAATGGAGTTTATTGCTAATCAGCTGATAAGAATATGTGATAAGTGTGCAGGAGAAGTGTTAAGTTGCATATAATAGAAAAAGGATGGAATGAGAAATGGCAGAATTAGATGTGAGGAAAATATCAAACTCAATAACGCAGCTACATTTAGAACGGAAGATAAAAGTGTTTATAAGTTCTATATGTGGACAGAAAAAATATGATACCCTTCGCAAAGAAATAAAAGAGTTAATAGAACAAACACAATTGGCAGATGTCTATTTATTTGAAGACACAGAAGCTGCAAGCATATCTGCTGGCAATCATTATATATGGGAGTTAGAAGAATGCGATATCTGTATTTTTCTGATAGATAATAAAGATGGTATCCGAGAAGGAGTTCAAAGAGAAATAGATACGGTCGCCAATCGGCAGAAAAAGGCATGATGGTGAGGGATTATTCGGTAGAACAAAATATAAGAAAGTCTGGGAAATTTCTGGATTCAATGATGCTGTAGAAGAATATATGGATGATTTGAATGGTTCTATTTCGAGCAAGTTCATAGATGTTCAAGAGGATGTTGAACGCGAAGTCAATGGAGCATTAGAGGATTTTGGAAAGCAATTGAAGAAAGCAATCGACGAGAAACTGACACAATTGAAACAGTATGTATAAATCCCGGTAAATGTAAGGAGTTGATAGACGATGCTTTGTCCTAAATGCGGCATATCCAACAATAAGAAGCTGTTGATTGCATAAGCTCAAGTCAAAACCACCAGCTAAGCTGGCTGTCAGCATGTCCAGACACCCGGTCATTGTGCCCCATTTTTCCCCGTTTCAGCATCCCTCACCACTCATTTTTCCCGTTTACAAACGAAAAAGCCCAGCTTTCGCTGGACTTTTTCGACAGACTGGGGCATCCAAAAGGGTGCCCTTTTTTCATTTCTGCAGGCCATGTACAGCCCACTCTGCTTCTGCCCTGTTCGTATCTAGGATACTCAACTGGCACTTCGATTTGCAGGATGCATGGATCTGGGCGCTTTACTCCCCATCCACAGGCTTGCCAACCATGTATACCCAGCCATGAGGAGGACAGACAGAATATGTCCAGTACCCGATGACCACACCGTCAAAGGGAGCAATGACCCGATCCACTTCCTCTCCGAACAGGTTCGTAATGATGGAAAGCGTGTCGCCCTTACGCACAGAATCCATTGCCTTCTTCACAGGCACATGAATCCCGCCGTTGCGGTTATAGATATAATCAATGTCATAGTGGTGTACGCCCTCATTGGCGGGCACGCTGCCCTCCAGAATCCCCAGCAGGGTCATCACATTGCGAATTCCGGTCTCCAACATCTGCTTGTGCTCATCCCGCTGATACATGCGGGTGCACTGTCCGCCGATCTCGGGTGTAATGCAGGGAATGCCCATCTGATAGGCATACTCATCCTCAATTCCGCTGTTCTCCGCGTAGCGGGTGTTCTTCCACAAGACCTTAAAGCCAAAGCACTGGGCCATTTCACGGGACTTATACGCCACAGGAGACTCCTCTCCGCAGTACAGCACAACAGGCTCCAGATACTCGCTGTTGCCGCCGCCGTGGATGCAGATCACCGCGTCAGCCTTCTTGATGATGTTCTCACAGTACCAGCTGCACACATAAGCCGTCATGGGGCCGGTTCCGCCCGGATAGATGCGATTCAGATCCTGGGGCACAAAGTCCAGGGTATTATAGCGCTTCATTTCGGCAAAGGCCTCTGCATTCAGGGCAGGGATTCCAATGAAGCTTCCCTTCATCTTGGATACATCCAGCCCCTCAAAGGTCTTGATAATTCCCTCAGTACCCTCATACTCGTCGCCGTGGTTGCAGGCATCCACCACCAACGTGGGACCGTCCTGGGCGCCCACCGCCAGCATAATGGGAATATTCACCCATGAACCGTTGGCCCGCTGGGCCAAATGAATAAAACCATATTCCTTGGTGCCCTTCTTTTGGAGTGCCTGGGTAAGATCAAACGATTCGTCATACTCTTTGATATTGGTCTGCATAATCCATATCCCTTTTCTCTATCATACCACACTGTCCGCGTCGCTGTTCAGTGCTTGGACAATGCTTGTGCACTCAGATACAAAGCGGTTCACCTGCCGGCGGAAGGCTGTCCGCCAATACAAAAATTCCTGAGGTGGCAGGTCGTTGCGGTGCTTGCCCCTGACCAGCTGCAGACCGGGCAGCAGGCCCACTGCAAATGTGTTGTCAAAGTGATATTCATCACAGGCACTGCACAGCAGTCTCGTCAGCCGGCCTCCTGCCTCCTTCGCCTGTCTGTCACTGGAAAAGCAGATACGCCCGGCACAGGCCTTGTCCAGCTCCTCCAGTGCCCGTTCTACAGGAGCGAAATCAAAGTCATCGCCGCAATGGGTCCGGATGTCTGCCACAGTATCTCTCATTTGCGCCAGACACCCTGCCGCGTCAAAGGGAAGATGCGCTTCATCGGCAAACTCTTTTACCAGCTCCACCAGCACCCGTGTATCCCTCATCAGAAGCTGGGGGTCCACCTTATCCATGGTATCCTCCACGGAATGCCACCACCAGCCTCCGCCGCTGCCTGCACAGTGCCAGCGGCCACGGTTGGGCGGCGCCTGATAAAAGTCAAAGGACACCTGGATGGGAATGCGCGGCCCGAAAAATGACAGGTCTGATCCCCGCCCCAGCGGGCGGATCACCACCTCAGCCTGCCCGGTGCACCGACGCAGGATATCCCCAAGGGTATCCCCTGCCACACCGGACGTGGAAAACCCGATCTCCTGCGCTCCCATACAGCCGGGAGAGTCCATGTTGACCAGCGCCACACAACGGGCATCCAGGTCCTCAAACTGCTCATCGCAGTACCAAGTGCTCCCGGCATACCGTCCGTTGGAGTGGGCCGGCCACCACGCGATTTTGACACCCCGCCGCAGCTGCTTCTGGGACAGTACCCGTGCCAGTTCCAACACAGCGGCATTCCCGGTGGCATTATCCGTCACACCATAATCCCAGGAGTCATAGTGGCTGCCCACCAGCACATACTCCGGCGTTTCACCAGCCAGCTCGGCTACAGGGATCTGAAGACGCACACATCCACACTGCAGTACGCTGCGCATCGTCGCGGTACGGCTGCAGGCTCCAGGCGTCAGCAAGGGCAGTATGGATTCTCTGTCACAGCTTCTCAGGCCCACCACCGGAAAATCAGGATAGGTTTTTCCGTTTTCAGGCTCCGCGGTGCCCCACACAGGGCTGACCGTCTCGTAGTGAAGCACAGGCTCCTCGCTGGTCCACAGATGGATCAGGCCCTTTACACCGTATCCCCGCAGCTTTTGAACATAGTCCTCATAAAAATTGTCCCCAATCACGATGCAGCCCCGCGCCCCCGCGTACCAATCCTGCTCCTGTCTGGGCTTCAGCTGGTCGTGGGCATGGACATCATAAAACAAGGGAGCGGTCACTCCGTCCGGACAATGGGCGGAGAAGGAACGGGGAAGGGCTTCAAAGGTCTGATCCATCCCCTCTACAGTAACTGACGCTTCTATAGGAGTGGAGACATATCCGTCACACTCATACACGCGGCATGGAATGCCCCATTCCTGCAGCTTCTTGATCAGATAGCCGCAGGCACGGTGCTCATCTTCCGAACCGCCGATGCGCTTCAGCCCGGAAAACACATCCAGTGTCTCCATCAGGCATTCCCGTGAGAGTTCTTCCATTCCTCAATTCTCCTTTTGGTGCGCAAGGAAACACTGGTACACATCCTGCCAGGCAGCCTCATCCGTCACAAGGCGGAAGGCAGCCAGTGCACAGCACACAGCACCGTCATAGATGCCCTGATGAGCCCGCGCCTCTTTCCCGGTCTTTACCCATGCGTCCGTGTGAGGAGGATCATCTGTCTCGATGGTCTTTACCCGCAGGCAGCAGCTGGGCAGCCGGTGGGTCACCGCGCCGAAATCGGTAGAACCGCAGTCCTTCCGGGGCGGAGCAATTCCGTCACACGCAAATTTTTCTGCACACTCCATCAGCAGCGCACCCATGGCATCATTGATGGTGGTGTTGTAAATATGCGCCACAGGGGTAATTTGTACCTGTGTCTGGGTAGCCATGGCAGCAGCCTGGGCAATCTCCCGGGTCCACTGCTCCACGCTCTCCAGATACGCCATGGAGGAGTGGCGGATCTCTACCTTAACCTTGGCAAAATCGGGCACGGAGTTGACTGCCGTCCCCCCAGCCAGCACAATATTGCTCACCCGGCTGGAATCCTTGAGGTGATTGCGCATGAGCCCAAGCCCTGTCTGCAGCATGGTCACCGCATCCACTGCGCTGCGCCCAGCATAAGGCGCAATACCCGCGTGGGCGGTTTTGCCGTGAAATTCCACATCCATCTCGATCAGAGCCAGAGAGGGCGTCTCCAGCTGGGTCAATGTGCTGCCGTGCACCATGAAGGCCACATCAATATGGTCAAACCCGCCGTGGGCGGCCATCTCGTTTTTGCCTCCGTCCAGCGACTCCTCGCTGGGCGTCCCGATCACATGGATCTCAAAGGGCTGGTCCGAAGACTCCAGCACTCCCCGCAGGGCCATTGCCGCGCCGATCATGGCAGGGGTCTGCATATGGTGGGCGCAGCCATGTCCCTGGCCCCGCAGCGCATCATATTCCCCTAAAAATCCTACTGCGCGCCCTCCGGCAGCCCGCCCTCCCTTGTGGCGGTACACGGCACAAAAAGCCGTATCCAGCCCGGCGTAGGGAATGGTTACTTCAAAATCGTGGGCTCGCAGCCACTTTGTCAGCGCAGCTGAGGAGCGGTACTCCTCATAGCCCGGCTCGGCGTAATCAAAAATTTCGTCGCTCAGCGCGCACAGCTGCGGCATCAGCTCTGAAACGATATTCGCAATTTGCTTCTGAATTTCTTCCATGGCATGTCCCATCCTATATCTTTGAAATTTATAATATCCTGCCGTCGCGCCATGCAGTTGCGGCGGCCAGCTCTAAACGGATCAGTAACCGATCACCACAGCCAAAGCCAGGAAGGCCATAGAAACCAGGCTGAGCAAAATCATCAGCTTAATGACGTACTTCAGCCACACGGAATAGGGAATCTTGGACGCAGCCAAAAATCCCAGCATGGTGGACGAAGTGGGGTAGATGGCATTGGTCAGGCCGTCACCCAGCTGGAAGGCCAGCACAGTGCTCTGGCGGGTCAGGCCCACCAGATCGCCCACAGGCGCCATGATCGGCATGGTGGCTGCCGCCTGGCCCGTACCAGAGTTGATGGGCAGGTTGATGATGGTCTGCACCAGGAACATACCGATGATCTTTACCGAGCTGGGCAGTGCCACAATCGCATTGGCCAAGGCATTGATAATGGTATCAATGATCATGCCGTCCACCATAACGGTATTGATCGTACCGGCCACTCCCACAATCAGCGCACCGAAGGTGATATTGGCCATGCCCTGCACATACAGATCGCAGATCTTGTTGCCGCTGAACCCGGCCAGAATACCGCATACCACACCCAGCACCAAAAACAAAGTAGCCATTTCGGTGATAAACCATCCCAAGTAGGCCACGCCGTAAATCAAAACGGCCAACGCGATGACAACGGCCAGAAGGATCAGCTTGTGCCGTCCGGTCACTTCAATCGCAGATACATCCACATCCTCCAGGTTGGAATCCTCGTTCCCCATCAGGTTCTTGGAGGGATTCTTCTTTACCTTCTCCGCGTAATGAATAATATACAGGCTGGTCACAACAATAAACGCCACCAGGATAATCCAGCGATACCAGGCTCCGGAGAACATGGGAGTCACACCCGCGATGGACTGAGCCACACCCACATTAAAGGGATTATAGATGCCCGCCGTAAAGCCCACGATGGAGCCCATGGCGATCATGGCTGTACCTGTGATGGTATCATAGCCCACTGCCTTGGCCACTGCAATCCCAATAGGCACAAACACCAGAACCTCCACAGACATTCCCATGGTGAAGCCGCCTACGGCAAAGACCGTAATGAAGATGGGGATGAGCAGCTTTTCTTTTCCCGCAAACATCTTGCCCAGCTTGGCACAAAAGGCGGTGATCATCCCTGTCTGCATAATCAGCTCAAAGGCGCCGCCGATGATGAAAATAAAGAAGATGATCTCGTTTACGCTGGAGCTGCCCAGAGTTCTCACAAAAGCCATGGGGATTTCCAGCGGTGAAACCGGTGACGATTCCACCTGAGTGTATGTACCCGGTACAATCAGCATACGGCCGCTGGCATCCTCCTGGCGCTCAAACTGGCCGGCAGGAATCACGTAGGTCAGCAGGCAGACAACCAACACGATCAGAAACAGAATAATGTACGTGTGGGGCATCTGGATGCCTTTTTTCTTTTTCGACGTTTCAATGGACATTCTTCTCTGCACTCCTCACAATCAAGTGTCTAATAATTATACATTTATTTTTTCCTTTATGCAAGGGCAAATCGAGATTTATCGAGGAATCTGAATTTATCGTAAAAAACTCCCTTGAGCCGCCAGCGGCTCAAGGGAGTCTATGGATGTTTTGACCACTGTATCCACAAAAACTGATTAAAGTTCCAGCCCATTCCACGCTTCTGTCAGCCGACACAGCCGTTACAGAAGCGTGTGTGCTGCTGAAGTTTCCACTGGGCAGGCTGACACGGGCATAGCGGCCATCCCAAATTCAGTGTAAACTCCTCAGCTTGGAAGCGCGCAAAGTTTATCTGCAGCCACAGCAGATTCATCCCGCTGCCGCCTTCTCCTATACGATGTTCCCCCTCACAGACTGAGGGTACAGATGTAACGGATGGGTCGAATATGTCCTGCAACCGTGCGGTCTATGCGCCGATAATTCATAGTTCGTATGGGCACCATCTTCTTAATAGTGAGCATAACCTCCTGCATTTTTCGCTCCCGATCCAGTTCTGCTTGCTCTTGATTTCGACGAGCCTCAACGGCAGCATAATCGGTGAACAGATCCATCTGCTCAAATTCGCCCTCTCTGGTCATCGCCTCACTCTCTGAAATCACCCGACCCGCAACGATGTTAAGTCGCCGCACCATGAGGTCGGTATTCACAATACGATCAAAGAGTGCTGTAGCTGCCCCCATGATTTTCTTTGTAGAGGAGGTATAATCGTTCAGGCGCTCGGTTCCATGGGCGTGCTTTGGAACCTCGCGGCCATAGTGATCCTTGACTATTGGGCCATGATAACGATTTCGCCGTGCCGGATCAGTTAGGTTCTCAATGTCATAGCCGACCGTCAGAACAATCTGGTCGGTCATCAGCTTCTTACTCACCAAATCCAGTGCCAGTTGCTCTGCCATTTCTCTCAGCACCAACCGAGCCCTTTCTGCGGAATACGGGCAATGCAGAACCTGACCGGAACCAAGGCTGTTTTCACTGGGATGATATGCCTTAACCGCTTGGATGGTACAGGGTTCCCAGCCCCACGAATGGTCAATCAACAACTCAGCGTTTTTCCCAAAGAGCTGGTAAAGAAGATCCTCATTGCATACCGACATTCGCGCAACATCGCCCATGGTAAACATTCCGTGTGCCTCTAACTTCTTGGCGTATCCACGTCCAACCCGCCAGAAATCGGTGAGTGGCTGGTGCGACCACATGGTTTGACGGTAGGTCATCTCATCCAGCTCTGCGATGCGCACGCCGTTCTCATCCGCAGGGATATGTTTTGCCAAGATATCCATTGCGACTTTACATAAATAAAGATTCGTACCAATACCTGCGGTGGCTGTAATTCCGGTATTCTCGATCACATCCAGGATAATTTTCATTGCAAGTTCTCTGGGGGTAAGTTTGTAGGTGGATATATCAAATGCCCGTACTGCCAGCATAACTCAATCGTCGTATATGAGGACACAAGAGGTCATGTCGAAACAAAGTGCAAAAAGTGCGGAAAAGTCACCGTCTTTGATGTTTTGAGCATGAGAAAAATCGTGTTTCGCCTTCGCCCGAAGGAGGACTAAATAAAAACTGAATCACATAGCTGAGCTGTGGAGCCGCCTGATAGGTGTAGTCATCCTGATGCCGCATGGATAGAGTCGAAAGACTCTGTTTATCGGCACGGACAGAATGACCACCGTCATGCGGCTCTTTTGTTGTCTTGCCTTTCCGCGGCTTCGTGCCAGCGGAAAGGACAAGACAATGAGTATCCCGAAGACCCCAGTTGAATTCGATTACGACCTGTGGACCACAGAGGAAGGAAAATGCATGGTTCGGATCAAAGCTACCGGCGAAATAACGGAGGTGGAACGCTCTGTCATGCAGGTTCTGCGCTCAGAGGAGAAGCGTCTCCGGCGCACCATATCTCCGGAGCAGGGTCCATCCAGAGAAGGGAAAACCGCTCCAACGGTTCTCTCTCTGGATATGCTTCCCGAAGATGTGGCAGACTCCAGCTGGTTAGCCGACACCTACGACTATACGGAAGAGATTTCCACGAAGCTGCTGGAGAGGAGCTTGCGAGAAAGCTTGACTCCTACCCAATATGGCATATATCAAGCCTGCATTTTGAATGGGATCAGCTACAAGGCATATGCAGACCGGATGGATGTTAGCTATCAGAGCGTCCAGAATGCGATCCGCCTCATTCAGAAAAAAGCAAAAAATATTTTTGGCTGATGGTTGTGGTTTGCTGCAAATATGTCCGTTGTAAAGTGAAGGGGCCTTCATTGAACCTTTTCAACTGAATATCCGGCAGCTAAATAACATCAGCGATGAGCGAGCGATGTGGACGGTGCGCGATGACCACCTGTAGAAGGCAAAAAGGAAATGCTTTTCTTTTTCTCCTATCAATGACGGCCAATAAGGTGCCCAGCGGGTTCTTCGATCCAAAAGCAGGCATGGCAGCCTGTTTCGCCAAGACCTCATCTGCCTATAATGGTACCCCTGTCCAGCCACAGTCTCAAGCAATGGGGACAGCTCGGAGAGATCCTCGGAGGGGTTAGATTCCCGGAGTGCGGCGCCCGCCGCAGTTTAGCTGTCCGCCCAAGCCTGGGGAAGTAGTGTCGAATACAGGCAACAAAAAGACATTTAATAGTCTTGATATCAGAAGCAATGGGGGTCGCCCATCATGTAGTAGGAAAGCCGAGGCTTCCACAACCAAAGCGGGTGACCCCTATTTTTGTGGTATCAATTCATATTCATCATTGGGAGGGATCGCACCATGATCACTATGTCGCAGACCAAGAGTGCCAATTATCTGTTTATCGTAGCCGTGCTGAAGTCGATGCGAGAAGGTGGCGTGATTACTCTGGCCGAGT
>ERZ772900.3268-NODE-3268-length-10727-cov-9.418572_pt1 | contig 10727 bp, 8 predicted proteins | sample MGYA00512124_ERZ772900 | MGnify/ENA primary metagenome ERZ772900 (study PRJEB29015, sample SAMEA2737716) | human gut metagenome | biome: human gut; feature: human-associated habitat; material: faeces | place: China | collected 2012 ... | reverse complement strand
GGAGAAGTCGGACATGGCGTTGTTCAGCACAAAGCCATAGCCGCCCACCACGATGTGCTGGTTCCAAGGGAGCCGTATGGGTAGCTCTCCGCATTCCGGATGATGCTGTCTGTGCGCATGCCAACCAGAGCCGCATCGGCAAGTTCAACATGAAGGACAAGAAGAATGTGATGTATGCCAAGGATGTGGTATCTTTTGCCCGCAGCAAGGGTTGGTTCCAGGGCAAGGATGCTGATTTCTCCTGGAAGATGGCGTATGCAAAGCCTGATTTCTCGGGTCGTCGTTTCTGCGATGCCCGTGCCTGGGCGATGCTGAATCACTTCTATGATATGAGTCCTTATCTGGATTGGGCACTCGGCAAGAATCCTGATGCGCAGGATATGCCTCTCTGGGTGGTTCCTAACAAGAAGGTGAGTGTTCAGGATGTAGAGAATGTGATGCGCGACCATTACGAGGGTACTCCTCTTTCTGTAGCCGACGGTTCTGATATCGGCGGTGGTATCTGGGAGATGCCTTATCGTCCTACACCTTTGATGTACAAGGTGGATGGCAAGCAGTATTTCAACGAGCGTCCTGTCAGCACCCAGCAGAGTGGTTTCGTATTCGTGAGCCAGATGCGTTCATGGTTGCCAAGAGAGATTGGCGGCGTGTTCTGGTTTGCCAACGACGATGCCAACATGGCTGCGTTCACTCCTGTATATTGCTCTATGACCGAGCGTCCTGAGTGCTACAATACTCCTGGTGCTGATGCCTTGCATTTCAGCAAGAAGAACGCTTACTGGGTTTGCAACATGACCAGCAACATGGTTTATCCACGTTACAGCCTGATGTTCCCAACCTTGAAGGAGGTTCGTGATAGCTTGGACAACAGTTATTTCGCGGCTCAGGCAGGTGTTGAGAAGAAGGCTCAGGAGCTTTATGCCCAGAACCCACAGGCTGCTGTGAAGTATCTCAACGACTACAGTGTTGAGAAGGCTCAGCAGATGTTGGGTCGCTGGAACCAGCTTTTCGAGTTCCTGGTGGTGAAGTACAATGATATGATCATCAAGCCAACCGATAAGAATGGTACCTTCAAGAAGACTCCATACGGTTTGGGTGCTACTCCAGTTCGTCCTGGTTATCCAGAGAAGTTTGCCAAGCAGCTTGTAAAGCAGAGTGGCGATAAGTTCCTGGTTCCTGAGGAGAAGAAATAAAACAAGAATCTCCCTATAAGTTCAGGTGTCTATCACCTGGCTTATAGGGAGATTTTGTATATCGCTCCTTCAAACTTTACTTGGTGTCTAATGAGCTTTTCAATTTCTCAATATGCTCTATTGGCAACTGGGTGGCGGCTGATACCTGATCTGTAGATAAGCCCATAGCAAGAAGGCGTTGGGCTGTGGCAATATTAGCCTTGTTCTCACCCTCAGCTAATCCCTCAGCTAATCCCTCAGCTAATCCTTCAGCTAATCCTTCAGCTCGTCCTTCTTCTCGTCCTTCTTCTCGTCCTTCAGCTCGTCCTTCAGCTCGTCCTTCAGCTCGTCCTTCAGCTCGTCCTTCTTCTCGTCCATCGGCAAGACCTTTCTGCCAACCATCATCATAACCCGTCTTGATAACGCTGCGCTGATAGCGCAGATTCTCCATGTGACGGACATAATCATTCTTTTCCGCTACGGTCAACTTATCTATATCCAGGCATTTGCGGGCATCTGCCAAACCTGGGGCCTGGGCTGCCTCGCTGATCTCGCCGGTCTTGAGAAACTCGATCCATTCATCCAGATTGTTCACCGCCAGCTTATCAAAGTTGTTCACGCAGAGCAGATAATACTCCGGGAATATGTCTCCGGCTTCGCGATTAGTCTTGCGACCTTGAGGAATTTCATCACCGAAGAAGAGTTCACTCTGTCGGTTGGAGAGTTTCAGGACATCATTCGGCTGATGCAGTCCCTGGAACATCGTCTTGCCATGATATACATAATCCTTAGCCTGTCCCAATGTGAAATACACGATATTGATGGAATATACCTTGCGCACTTTGTCGTAATCATCGCCCAGACTGATATTGTCTGTGATGACCTTGGAAACTCCATAGAGCATACGGTGGAAATAGGTATGTTCACGGGTATTCTGTATCTCGAAGATGATGAATTCTCCCTTCTCATTTTCTGCCAGGATATCCACTCTGTTGAATTTATCATTCTCGGTCTGCTGATTGCTCTCACTATCCAGGAATCGGTTGATCTTGAATTTCTCGTTCAGCAGCGAACACATAAAGCCTTCCAGCACGGCATAGTTTGCCTTGTTGCGAAGCAGGCGCTTCATCGCCCAGTCAAATCTGATATAATTTGCCATATTCTTCCTCCATGATTAATAAATCTTGTGCAAAGATTGTGCCAGCGAGCGCAATGAAAGCTTGCTTTCAAATTGCCGAGCGCCGCCAATCTTCTGCAAAGATACGCCGATTTTTTGTAACTTCCAAACTTTTAAAGAAGTTTTTATTCCAGCTTCTTACAGAAAACATATATTTAATTCGATTCATTTGCCAATCCTATCATAGCGATGAATATCATCCATCGTGACCGCTCATACCGCTTCTTAAAATACTGGTTGTGGTAAATAACTTTACAAGTTGAACGTTGCGGAAAAATCTCTTAAGAGAAGCTGGCGTTTCCCTTAAGGAAAAATATATTTTCCCTTAAGGAAAAAAATAAAAATCCTTAAGGGAAAATTCTCAACCTCTTCTTTCCCCATTTTCCTGGCGTTTTCGTCTGATACTCTCTTCCTTGAATATTGTTTACACGGATATGGAGAGAAAATGGGAGTTGAACAGGCATCTATTGCGATAGCTTTGCAATGTCACAGAGTCGCTTTTCTATTTCGTATGTCTCTTCAGGAAGATGCTGTGGTCGATGCAGGCTGGGAGCTCTTCCTTATAGTGGGTAACCATGATCATCGTCTTGTTCTTTCGCTTGCAGAATGCCTCGATGATATCCTTTACCAGGCGGCGGTTTCTGTTGTCAAGACCATGAAGAGGCTCGTCGAGGATGAGAAGCTCAGGATCCTTCACGAAGGCACGTGCCAGAAGTACCAGGCGCTGCTCGCCACTTGACAGCTTCAGAAAACCACGATCTTCCAAACCCTCCAGACCGAAGACTTTCATCCAGAAACGGCACTGGTCCATATCCTCTTCCTTTGGCTTTACATAGAGACCCACAGAATCGGTAAGGCCGCTCGCCACAATGCGGATGGCTGGCATATCACGCTGATAGGAACGGTGAAGCTCTGGAGATACATAGCCGATATGCTTCTTGATATCCCAGATGCTCTCGCCACTGCCACGAGGATTGCCGAAGAGGGCAATGTCGCAGGCATAGCTCTGCGGATTGTCGGCACATACCAGACTGAGCAGGGTACTCTTGCCGGCACCATTCTGTCCGCTCAGCGCCCAGCGCTCACCATTGTTAACCGTCCAGTCGAGATCGTTGAGGATGATGCGCTCGCCATACTGGATGTGGACCTTGTTCATCTTCACCACTTCCTGACTGTGATATTCCCGGTCGCTATATGGCAGGTCGATGATGGCTTGTTCTAATTCTTCGCATAGTACGTGGGCAGGGATGGGGTTGCGCTGTGCCAGATATTCTTCCTTGGTAAGCTTAGGATATACCTTCATATCCTTCACTTCTACCACGTGGGTGATGAACTCTGGGATATCATCGCTCTTGCTCAAGACGAGAATAATCTGCAGATGATGCTCTGTGGTAAGTGACTTGAGAAGCTCCTTGAGCTGGTCGCGGGTGTCGGCATCCAGACCGATGAAAGGATTGTCCATGATCAGCACGCGAGGCTCAGAGAATAGGGTAGAGGCAAGCTTGAACTTGCGGAGCTCTCCACTGCTCAGCAGGATGGTGTATTTGTCGAGCAGGTGGTGCATGTGGAACAGCTCGTAGATGTGTTCCTGCAGCTGTCTGCGCTCAGGAGTATCTTCGCCAGCCATCTGATAAGCCTCTTCCAGCTTATCCTTGACGATAGGCGTGTTCTCATCTATTTCCAGCTGGTTCCAGCGCTGCTGCAGGAAGTAGGTGCGGTCGTTGTCGCCTCCGTAGGTATCACGGAAGGTGATATACTTGATATTGTCGCTCACCAGGGATTTGGTACTAGGAGAAAAGTCGTAATCAGGATCGTGCATCAACAGCGGGTGTCTGCCCACAAGGATGTCCACGAACATCGACTTACCTCCACCATTGGGACCTACGATAGCGATATGCTCGCCGTCGCATGCCTCGAAGTTAACTGGCTCAGCCATACGCCATTCCGGCATACGGGTTACGCCATTCTGAATACTGATAATCTTTTGCATCTCTCTTATTTTTTTTGATATGATTGCGTGATAACAGGGTGATATTCCCGGGCTGGGCTACTTGTGCGTGGTACGGTTGATAGCCGCCAGAAGCTTTGCCTGCGGGCCCGTCATACCTGTACCTTTCTCTATGCGGCTGGCGTTCTTGGTAGCAAAATCCTTCCAGCTGCTATAGTGCCTGTCGCCCGTTTCGGGTCTGCCCATCTGCAGGAAATGGCAGTAGGCAGCGCCCAGGGCATCGGTGGCATCCATGTATTTCGGCATCTCGTCTTCCCGGATGTTGAGCATGCGCTGCAGCATCGCCGCCACCTGCTCCTTGGAAGCCTGACCTTGTCCGGTAATTGCCATCTTGATTTTCAGCGGAGCGTACTCGTGGATGGGTACGTCGTGGTGGATGGCAGCAGCGATAGCCACTCCCTGCGCCCTGCCGAGCTTGAGCATCGACTGCACATTCTTGCCGAAGAAGGGAGCCTCTATCGCCATCTCGTCGGGCAGATAGGAATCGATGATGCCAGTCACTCGCTCGAAAATCCTTCCGAGTCGCAAGTAGGGATCTTTCTCCTTGCGCATGTCAATGACGCCCATCACCACCAGTTCTGCCTTGTTGCCGATGACGCGTATCACGCCATAGCCCATCACGTTGGTGCCGGGGTCAATGCCCAGGATAATCTTTTCTGTGTTCGATTTCTTCTGAATCATCTGAATGCTGTATCTTCTGAATCCTTGGAATTCTGAATGCTGTATCCTCCTGAATCTATCGGTCCATATATGGATTATGAGCCAATTCCTCGCCGATGCTGGTAGCCTCACCGTGGCCTGGCAGCACCTGTGTTTCATCCGGCAACATGCCGAGATGGCGCAGGCTGTTGATGATGCGGAACATGCTGCCGCCAGGGAAATCGGTTCTGCCGATGGAACTCTTGAAGAGGGTATCGCCCGAGAAGAGTACGTGCTCTGCCTCGCAATAGAAGCATACGGAGCCGTTGCTGTGGCCCGGAGTCTCGATGATGGTGAATTCGTGATTGCCGAACTTGATTACCTCATCTTCCTCAAAGAAATGACCGATAGGAGGGAAGTGGGTGTCGAGCTGCATCTGGTAGAATGTCTCTGCCTGATGAGCCAGACCCTTCATCAGCTTCTCATCGCCCTGTGCCACTTCCGGCTTCAGTCCGAACTCCTGGTAGATGGTGTCGTTGCCGAAATTATGGTCGAGATGACCATGGGTAACGAGGAGATGAACAGGCTTCAGATTGTTCTTTCTGATATACTCGGTGATTGCCTTGCGCTCTTCTGGATAGAAGGCACCGCAATCTATGATGACGCACTCGAGGGTGTCATCGCTGACCACGTAGCAGTTTTCCTGCAACATGTTGACTTGGAATCTTTCGATATGTAGCATTTTACTATTCTTTAATTTAAGCAGGAACATAAACCAGCTGCTTGTCCTGGCTGAACCACTCCTCATCGAAGAAGGTGCTGAGAGGGGTGATTTCCGAAATCTTATAATACTGCTTGAGCTCCTCCTTCAGATTGCCGCCCTTGAGGCAGAGCAAACCATTAGGCAGGGCATTCTGACCAGCCTTCTTGAAGTTCTTCTTGATGATCTTCATCAGGTCGGGCAACTGCATCACGGCACGGCTCACCACGAAGTCGTACTTGCCTTTCTCGTCCTCGCCGCGCAGGTGTTCAGCCACCAGGTTCTTGAGTCCGATAGCGCCAGCCACCTCATTGCACACCTTGATCTTCTTGCCGGTGCCGTCGATGAGCTTGAACTTGCACTCAGGGAAGAGGATGGCGAGCGGGATGCCCGGGAAGCCACCGCCGCATCCGAAGTCGAGAATCTCTGAACCCGGGCGGAAGTTGATCGCCTTGGCAATAGCCAGAGAGTGGAGCACATGGTGCTCGTAGAGGTTGTCGATATCCTTGCGGCTGATGACATTGATCTTGGCATTCCAATCGCGATACAGACCGTCGAGGGCAGCGAACTGCTTCTTTTGCTCGTCGGTGAGGTGAGGGAAATATTTCTCTATGATATTCATTCTATCTTGTTTTTGTTTCTTTCTATCTATATTTATTAATGTATATAAACCGATGCAAAGGTAGTGCAAATTGCAGATAAAACAAAATAAAATTAGCTTTTTTTGTATATTTAGTAGTTATTTCGGGGCTTGTTAGCGAAAAAATGTGTACCTTTGCATCCGAAAAAGATGTTAGATAGTATTTATTTAATATAAAAAGTAATGATAAAAGCAGCATTATTCGACTTAGACGGCGTGGTTTTCGATACCGAAAGCCAGTATTCTGTGTTCTGGGGAATGATAGGCAGGGAGTATCATCCGGAGATGCCTGACTTTGCGCTCCGCATCAAGGGACAGACCCTGGTTCAGATCTATGACAAGTACTTCTCTGACGATGCCACATTCGCTCATATTGATGGATACACCGATTGCAAGTCGGAACAGGCTAGGATAACAGCCCGGCTCGAAGAGTTCGAGCAGAATATGTCGTTTCCTTACATTCCCGGATTCGAAACTTTCCTGAAAGACGTGAAGGCGCATGGTGTGAAGTGCGCTGTGGTGACGAGCAGCAATCTGCAGAAGATGGAGCAGGTGTATAAGCATCATCCTGAGTTCAAGACCAATTTTGACCGCGTGCTCACCAGCGAAGATTTTGCCAAAAGCAAGCCGGATCCAGACTGTTATCTCAAGGGTGCTGCCTGTTTCGGAGCAAAGCCGGAGGAATGCGTGGGTCTGGAGGACAGCTTCAATGGACTGAAGGCTGTGAGAGCTTCGGGTGCATTTACCCTCGGACTCGCTACGACCAATTCTGCAGAGAGCATCCAGCCATACAGCGACTATGTGATAGCCGATTACAATGGATTCGGATACGATGACCTGGAGAAGATTGTAGAAACTTTTTAGTAAACACAATTATATGGGATATTTATCTACAGACAAAAAGAAAATCACAACCAAGACCTACGCCGAAATGAAGGCGGCAGGTGAGAAGGTTACGATGCTTACTGCCTACGATTTCACTACCGCAGGCATCATCGATGCTGCTGGCATCGATACCATCCTGATAGGTGATTCGGCTAGCAATGTGATGGCTGGAAATGCTGATACATTGCCTATCACCGTAGATCAGATGATTTACCACGCACGCAGTGTGGCCCGCGCCTGCAATCATGCACTCGTGCTCTGTGATATGCCTTTCGGCAGCTATCAGGTTTGCAAGGAAGATGCCTTGCGCAATGCCTGCCGAATGATGAAGGAGACGGGCGTGGATGCGCTGAAGCTGGAAGGTGGCGTGGAAATCCTGGATACTGTTCAGGCACTCATCAATGCCGGTATTCCTGTTTGTGGTCATCTTGGACTTACTCCTCAGAGCGTGAATAAGTTTGGCGGTTACGGCATCCGTGCCAAGGAGGATGCAGAGGCAGAGAAGCTGATCAGCGATGCCAAAGCACTGGATAAGGCTGGCTGTTTTGCCATCGTTCTGGAGAAAGTTCCTGCCAAACTGGCGGCTGAAGTTTCACGTCAGGTAAACGCTGTAACTATCGGTATTGGAGCTGGTAACGGTTGTGATGGACAAGTGCTGGTTTATGCTGATGCGCTCGGTATGACCCAGGGCTTCAAGCCAAAATTCCTGCGTCATTTTGCCCAGGTAGGCGAGGAGATGCAGAAGGGAGTAAAGGCTTATATCGATGCCGTGAAGAGCGTGGAGTATCCAAGCGCAGAAGAGAGCTACTAAGATGGATACGCAAAATACACCGGTGCATTTTAATCTGTGGCACCGTGACTTCTGGCGTCTCTGCTTCGCCAATCTCTTCCTGATGACGAGCATCTACATGCTCCTCCTGAGCATACCTTATTTTATGACTAAGGAGGGTTATTCCCTTGCTCAGGTGGGTGTGGTGTATGCAGCCTATGGCTTGGGCGTCTTTCTGCTGGGTGGTTTCTGTTCTTATCTGGTGCAGCGCTATCGTCGCAATCGGGTATGCCAGATATCCATCCTGGGCGTGGCAGTCAGTCTCGTCGTTCTTTATTATCTGGAAACCTTCTGGAATATCAAGGTGGGCTTCGAGATGCTGGTGGCGATGCGTCTGATTCAGGGCGCTTTCCTGGGCTTGGCAGAGATGTCGCTGGCGAGTACGCTGATTATCGATACCTGTGAATCTTTCCAGCGTACGGAGGCGAATTATATCACCTCCTGGTTTGCCCGCTTTTCCATTGCGGTAGGTCCATTGCTGTCGCTTCTGGTCTATGATGTCTTCAGTATGAAAGTCGTTTTTCCAGTAGCCTCGGTATTGGCATTGGTTGCCTTGGTGCTGGTTTCCAGGGTGAAATTCCCGTTCAAGGCTCCGTCAGAAAACGTGTCACTCATCAGCAGTGACCGCTTCTTCCTGCCTCAGGGATTTCCGCTGTTCATTAATATTGTATGCATCATGGTGATACCGGGCTTCTATCTGGCGCTGCCACATTCTCTCACCGTCTATGCGATGTTTTTTTGCGGACTGTTTCTGGCATTGGTGGCAGAGAAATACGTTTTTGCTGATGCAGAGCTGAAGAGTCAGGTAATCGTGGGACTGATATTGATGTCGGCTGCGGAATTTGTTTCCTTAAGCGATCAAAGCTTTGCCGTAGAGATGCTTGTTCCAGCCTTGCTGGCCTTGGGAGTGGGTATCATCGGAAGCCGATTCCTGCTTTTCTACATCAAGCTTGCCAAGCATTGCCAGCGTGGCACCAGTATGAGTTCCTTCTTCCTGGCGTGGGAACTGGGGTTGAGCTTAGGAATCGGATTGGGTTTCTGGCTGGTGAAGGACGTGTATCAGAAATCTCCTGATATGGATCGGGTGATATTGAATCCAGTGTATAGTGAACTTCTGTATCCGGCTGTCGGATTGACAGTGGTTTCTCTCCTGATGTATCATTTCCTAGTACATCCATGGTATATGAAGCATCGCAATCGCTGATGCTTCGTGTGCCAGCTTTATTAAAAGTTTCTAAAAATAGCGTTTGTGAAACTTTTTTAATATAATTTAGTTAGCTTTATTCGCTTTTGTGCTCATAATTGAGTACTTTTGCGTTTGATTTGAGGGCGGAGGGCATTTTTGGAGTGCCCTTTGTTCTGTTTTTAGAATGAATTAAACGTAAAATTGATATAAGATTATGGCAGAAGCTATTGATATCCGTGAGTTGAATATCCGGATTGAACAACAGAGTCAGTTCGTTACCAATCTGGTAATGGGCATAAACAAGGTCATCGTAGGTCAGAAGCACCTCGTTGACTGTCTCCTTATCGGTCTTCTCTCTGATGGTCACATTCTCCTGGAAGGTGTACCGGGTCTGGCGAAGACTCTTGCAATCAAAACATTGTCACAGTTGATTAGTGCAGACTATAGCCGCATACAGTTTACACCCGATTTGTTGCCTGCCGACGTGATCGGCACGCAGATCTATTCGCAGAAGGATGAAGCCTTCCATGTGAAGCGTGGACCTGTGTTTGCCAACTTCGTGCTGGCGGATGAGATCAACCGTGCCCCAGCCAAGGTGCAGAGTGCCTTGCTTGAGGCGATGCAGGAACATCAGGTTACCATCGGCGACCAGACTTTCCATTTGCCTAATCCATTCCTGGTGATGGCTACCCAGAACCCGGTAGAGCAGGAGGGTACCTATCAGTTGCCTGAGGCACAGGTGGACCGTTTTCTCCTCAAGGTTGTCATCGATTATCCTACCATCGAAGAAGAGAAGCTCATCATCCGTGAGAACATCCAGGGCGGTCTGCCTACCGTGACTCCGGTTACTACAGCCGAGGAAATCCTGAAGGCTCGCAGCATCGTCAACGAGGTGTATATCGATGAGAAAATAGAGCAGTATATTGCCGACATCGTCTTCGCTACCCGTTATCCAGACCGTTATGGCCTGGGCGAATTGAAGGATATGATTACCTTTGGCGGCAGTCCTCGTGCCAGCATCTCACTTGCCAAGGCAGCCAGAGCCTACGCCTTCATCAAGCACCGTGGTTACGTGATTCCTGAGGATGTGCGTGCCGTGGCTCACGATGTGCTCCGCCACCGCATCGGTCTTTCTTACGAGGCAGAGGCAAGTGAAATCACCAGCGAGGAAATCGTCAGCCGTATCATCAACAAGGTGGAAGTGCCTTGATGAACTAAGTGAAAAGTGAAGAATTCACTTGCTTCACTAATCATGAAGTTCAATGTTCAAAATTCAAAGTTCAAAGTAAATAAAGTTGGATACACAAGATATCTTAAAGAAAGTTCGGAAGATCGAGATCAAGACTCGCGGATTGAGCCAGAACATCTTCGCCGGCCAGTATCATTCTGCCTTCAAGGGTAGGGGAATGGCCTTTGCCGAGGTGCGCGAAT
>ERZ772900.3257-NODE-3257-length-10771-cov-4.136991_pt1 | contig 10771 bp, 3 predicted proteins | sample MGYA00512124_ERZ772900 | MGnify/ENA primary metagenome ERZ772900 (study PRJEB29015, sample SAMEA2737716) | human gut metagenome | biome: human gut; feature: human-associated habitat; material: faeces | place: China | collected 2012 ... | reverse complement strand
CCGGATTGCTCAGTATGAAAGCGATGTCCGAACACCAAAAGAGGATCTTATGAAACTCTTCGCATCAACACTCGGTGTTCCGGTTGAACTCTTTACCGTACCGGTACTCTCAGAACCCAGAGAGTATGAGGCCGCGGAGTATTGGAGGTATGAACTTGGGGCAGAGTTGGGTTGATTTTTCCCCGCTAGCTAAAAAACGTCTGCGTAATGTTTGCAACGTTTTAAGACGTATAATACAAGAAAACTGATTCCACCGCAATGGATCAGTTTTCTTTAAATAATAGCTACTTCATTTTTCTTTTTTTACAGAATCCTATAATCAAACCAAGACTAACAATCGCTATTAAAAACCATGCAACTATATTTGTTGTATCTCCGGTTTTTACCGTATTTATTATTTTCTGAATAGGATTTGGCTTATCCGGTTTTGAAGGTGTCGGATCCTTAGGCTTATCTGGATTGTTCGGTGGTGTTTCTGGTGAAACCCATTCAGCTTTTGGCTCTATCGTTACATTATATTCTACATTCCCATTGATTTCAGATGGAATATTAACAAGGAATGGAGCAGATTCAAATTTATCTGTACCACTTTCTACATTTCCGATCTGTGCAAGCAGGTAAATTCCTTCATTCAGTTCACCAAAACTCGTGCGTCCCGAAGTATCTGTTTCTTGCATTAAGCCGGAAATATTATTTTCCTTCGCAAATGCAAACAATTGTTTTGCTTGTTTTTCTCTTGCTTCTGCACTGGTATCTTGTAATGATATACCTGAATCTATAAAACCATTTTCCCAGACTAGTTCACCATTTTTCATATATTGAATTGGAAATATCGAGAACTTTGCTCCGGAAAGAGTCACTTCTTTATCCGAACTATTTCTCCCCTTGTAAATAATTTGAATGCTTCCTGTTCTGCTTCCTGCTTCAGCATGGATTGTTGAAATATCTATAAAACTACCGACAAGAAAAAGCATAACGAATAAAATAATGTGAATACTTCTTATCTTCTTTCTCACCTTACCTTCCTCCTTTTTCTATCTCGTATACTATAAATTACAGCTATCATCAGCCCTATAAAAATTACTATAATTGTTACAATCAGCACTTTAGCAGTAAAAGATAACTCTGGTTTTATATTTGTATCCGGCTCTTGCTTCGTTGCCTCTTCATAAGGTATTCTCTCTCCACGTACTAAAAGTCTGTGTGTATTGATTGCAAATGGTGTACAAGTAACAAGTGTTGCATAATCCTTACCTGGTTCAATAGACAAGCCATCTGTCTCTTGTGGCAAAACCGTTAATATCTGATCGATCTGATATGCCAGAGTTTCATCTAAGACTTTAATGTAAAAAATATCCCCTACTTCCAGTTTATCCATATTAGTAAATAGTGTTTTTGTCGGAAGACCTCTATGTCCTGTCAGAACTGTATGTGTACTTTCTCCACCGACAGGAAGAGATGTGCCCCAGAAATGTCCGACACCTGCCTGTAACACAGCTTCACTTGTTCCATGATAGATTGGAAGCTCTATATTAATCTTAGGAATACGAATGTATCCCATCATTCCAGAACCATCTACATTCAAAAGTCCCTCATAGCGAGCATCTATTTCCACATCCTCTTGCGAAAATGGATCAATCAAATCAATATTTCCAAGCATTTCCTTATTATATGCCCTCGCCTCTTCCAACATCTGCTCTTTTTCTGCCTTACTTAACTTTACACTTTCCTCATCATAATAGGATACAACTTTTGAACTATTCTTTTCGTTCAGATAACTACTAAACGTTGGATATAACAATACGGAGAATGCAACCAAAAGCACGATCAGACGAATGATATCTTTTATTGTTATCTTCTTTTTTTTCTTCTTACTCTTCATTTCATTCTCCCTGTTGTTATACTTGGAATTGCGGCTACCTTCCGTGGAAGATAACCGCCCATTCCTTAAATATTATCTTGTATCTCTAGTAAAATTATTTATTATGCTTCTTTTCTTTTATCACGGATGAAGCTTACTGCTACACCGAATACAAGAAGAGCTGCAATTACAGCAAATGCGATTGCTCCACGTCCACCAGTGGATGGAAGGATGGAACCTGTGCTGTTTTCGATGTCGATGATTTTGTCTTTCTCATCTACTCCATCTTTGGAAATAGTCCAATTATTTACATCTGCATCTGCACTTTTTTTGATTGTTACTTTAATCGGAGCTGTCAGCTTGTTGTATCCTGCTGGAGCCTCTGTCTCTACAAGCCAGTAATCTCCTGCTTTAAGACCATTTACATGAAGGTTATAATTTTCCCCTTCAATACTTGCTACTGATTCAAATACTGTATTCTTAGATGTTGGATCTACTACATATTTTCCATCGCTTCCTGAAACCGTAATAGCGTTTGTTCCAGCTTTTGCATCTGCCTCTGTTGTATAAAGGCTAAATTTTGCACCTGCCAGCTCTTTTTCACTAGTCTTTTCCTTCTTTAAAATATCCAGTGGGTAAGTCGGTGTCTTTGCTTCACTTGGTGTTGTTTTTGTTGTTTCACCTGGTTTATTACCATACTCTAACTGAGCCTTGTTCTTTTCTGTTACAACTGCGTCTTTATTTACTTTTGCATAATATGTAACAGTAAATGCTTTTCCTTTGTTTGTCTGATTAGCTCTTACCCATTCAGATAAATCAAGAGACATTTTTTTCTTGTTTGTTGAATCAAGTGTTGCTGTTGTAGGTGCTTTGCTTGCATCTGCAATTTCTTCTCCAAATGCTACTGCTACAGTAACTGTTGTAGCACCTTCTTCAAGAGCTGTTCCTTTTGCATCATTTACAAAATCAAGACCTTTAGATAATTCATCGTGAATAATGTACTGATACTGTTCATATCCTGTTGTATCCGGGATTGCACCTGTTACTGTATATTTTACTACCTGACCGATTTCTGCTGTTTCTTTGTCTGCTGTTTTTGTAATACTTGGCGCTTCTGTTTTTAAGTTTACTGTAGTTGTTGTCTCATCAACTGTAACTAAAGAAGACTGAATCTCTTTTCCACCTGTTACATATACAAGATAGTAACCAGCTGCTAAATTTTCAAATGTATAAGATGTTTTATTTTCTTCTGTGATTTTTCCAGAATTTGCTGTAGCTGATAATTTCTTTGTCAGTGCCTCTGCAGTAAAATCATTTGCAAACTTCTGTACTGCACCTTCTGTATCTTTAAGAGCTAAAACAGCTGCTGCATACTCCTCATCTTTAGCAGTTTCACCAATTTTTAATACGGATGCAAGGGTAGCCTTATAAGTATTATTTACGGTATATGCGTAGTTTGTTGTTTCTCCACTTTTTGACTCTGTCACATCAAATAATTTGTACAGATTGATTGTCTGACCTTTCAGATCCTGTGCTGGTGTTGTTGATTTTACATTAACTGTAAGTGTGTGTGTTCCTGTTGCTCCTCCTGCGGCAAATGCTGTGACAGACATAGCCATCATCATAATCGCTGCCAGCATTAATGCCATGATTCTTTTCATTCTCTTCATAACTATTGTCTCCTTTTCTTGAGAATTTTTCTTTTATAGTTTTTCTGCTTTTTTATTTTCCTTGCATTTTTTATATCTCATTACGAAATATACCAGGAAAAGCAGAACAGCTATCAGGTAAATCAAATAGCTTCCGTATCCTCCGGTATCCGGAAGACCTGGGAAATGTCTATTAGTTATTGTGAAGGTAAATCCATCTGGCGATTTATCTATCGTTGTTGTATAACCATCCACCTTTGCTTCTGTGATGGAATACGTGTAATAATAAATTTCATCTCCATCTGTCTTGTATGCCGGGAGTTTCTTTATCACCTCCTGCCACTTAGATTTATCGCTGGAACCTTTTATGGTGTAACTCTCGTAACCCGAAACTGGTTCTGTGTGTTCTATACTGCTCGCATCTGTCCAGGTACGTGATATTGTTACCGTAATACTGTTTGGTCTTGAATTATCAAAATTGTTTAAATCCTTCCAGATTTTATTGATTGTCAGCTTAATGTACTCATCACATGGATCCTGCGACTCGGACGGTTCCGGTGTATCACTATCTCCTGTGTTCAATGTTGTTTTGGTATCTGCCATCAATACTGCTTTTGCCGACGATTCATATGCTTTCAGTTCTGCTGTTGTAGACGATGTATCATCTGTCAGCTTTGCATTTTTCAAAGTATCATAGCTTTTTACCGAATTCATATGGCCCAGTGTGTAAATATCCCATCCACTGGAAGCGTCTTTTTCATAGCTGAGGTTCAACCTGTCTGAATTCTTTTTGATCTGATCCAGTGTCTTCTCCAGCTTTCTATAAATACGGTAATTGTTGTCCTCACCTTCCACTTTTTCCAATGTGTTGAACTTATATTGTGAATCTAATTTACTTATTCCGCTAAATGGTCCGACAAGATCTTTTGTTCCCCGAACCACGTCACAGTAATACATGTTGTTGTTCTTCAATAATCCTTCGTCGTTGAATCCAGCAAAGCCGCCACTTCGTCCATCTTCTGCAGAACCATCTTTATCATTTCCGGCTCCACCGGCATAGACGTCATATCCATAGCTGATACCATAGACATTACTGTCCGTGATTTTTGTTCGATTCGCCTTGATCAGACTCACACTGATATTGGATTTGGCATCATTATCATTCAAAAGTCCATTTTCATCACATGGAAGTTTGATGGATGAATCTCCAATCGTAATAATTGCAAGATCTGTATCTTGGTTATTATCTGTTGACTTCTTTGAAAGTCCTACAGAAATATTCAGTCCAAGCAGATTTACGTGAATCAAGTTTCCTTCGTAAAGAGCTTCCACTTTAATAATTCCAAGATTAATCTTCAGAAGATTGGAGTCCTGGATTTTATCCAGATATAATGCTTTTATAAGTTCATTAACAAGTGAGAATATTACATTCACTGCTCCAGAATCCAGCTTCAAATCTGCAAGATAAGCGAAACTTGTTCGTCCTGCAAATCCTCCGGCTGTCCCACCTGACGCTACCTGTTTCAGTCCAATTTTCTGGTTCGTCTTGTCACCTGCTGTACAATTCGACATTCTTGCAAGATTTGCATATCCAATAAATCCTCCGGCAATCTGCTCATCTCCATTTGTACTCTGCACGGTGTAACCATCATCAGTTCCTGTAACTGCACAGTCATCAATGTGAGAACCAAAAATGTCCATAACTCCAAGAGCTCCACCAAGTAACTGTCCTGTATTGTCTCCAAGAACGTCTATCTTGTCTGCCTTAACTACTCCGCTCTTTCCAGAATAGCCAACAAATCCTCCGACACTATTTAAACCTCTTACATTACTTAAGCTCGTTACTTTGCTGTTTTTCACAGAACCATTTAACAGTGAGCCGCCAAAACCTCCGGCTGTTCCGCTATATGTAACCTGATTATTCTGTCCGGATTTTATCGCTGTGTTTGCGCTGACGCTTAAGCCAGCATCTTTACTTCCGTTTACAGTTCCGTAATATACATAACTTCTAAAAGCGTCTAATACATCTGTTCTACCTAGCTTTAATAGCTTATCTAATAAAGATGTTTCATTACCTGCACTGATATTCGCAACACCTGCTACATCTGCAACACCAAAACATCCACCAGCATATTCACCTGCTACTACAGAACGAATATTCTTTACATGAATACCAGCTTCAGGTGTACCCTTTTCACCAAGAACTGTACCTTCCAGCATTCCTGCAAAACCTCCTGCAGTTTTTGCGTAAGAAGTATTATTCTTACCTGTTGTATATGCACCATTTACGATATATCCCCAGTCATCCCAGGATTCAACATCTGCATAACGTATTGTCGCAACTGTCGCATTAAGTACTTTAATAAGGTCTGCAGGAGTATCGAGTAGTTTATTAAGAAGCTTACTTAATAATCCTTCACCTGCAGTAGGGTTGAGTGTAGTTACACTACCAGGTCTAGAGCTTCCTGCAAAGCCACCTACGTAGCTTCTACCATCTACTCGTCTGAGTTTCTTAACCTGACAATGTGCAGTATTGTCACCCCAGATTTGTCCACCAATAAGTTTACCGACATATCCACCGGCATAACCACAGTTATCCTTATCCTCAATTCCTGTAGATTCAACCATTAATCCACTCTGATATCCTTCTACAGAAGATTGCTTGATAACAGGTACAAACACATTCAGTACATTGATCATTCGTCCTAAATCAAGTTTAAGACCTAAAATATTCACACCACCAAGATCTGCAGCACCACCATTGATCATTTCTCCTGCAAAACCGCCGGCGCATCGAAGTCCTTTAATTGTCTTCGCCTGATAAGCCTGTCCATTTGTAATGGTTCCGGTCTGCATTGATCCAACATAGCCACCGGCTGCACCGCCATTCGCCAGTTTTATCTCATCCCGATAATTTTCTCTTCCTGCGACAACATTGTATCCGTAAGCATACTTTCCAATAATATTATCCAGTTCTTCTTGATTATTTACTTTTCCATTCGCAGCAAGGTCACTTCCGTAACCACCTTTTTTACCGACAAATTCCACCCATTTGTTCCAGGTTTCATAATCCATCTGGGCAAGTGGTCCATAAACTGCCGTATTTTCTTCCGTCGGATAGACAACACTGAGTGCTCCAAGGATGTTATCTACTTTTACCAGTCCCCATAATAAGGACAGATTTCCGGTACTTGCTGTATCGGCTGACTCCATAAGACCTGTGAAACCACCTGCAATTTCTTCTCCGTATACCGAACGGATTCTTACTGCTTTACAAGTACTTGTTGGTTCGGTATAAGCTTTCCCTTTCCAATTCTTTGTATTGTTTCCCCAGATGTGACCGCCTTCATTATGTCCTGCATAACCTCCGGCCATACCTCGTTGTACCTGTGTTGTGGAAGCCGCATCTGCACGAACTGCACCACCACAAGGAATACAAGTCGTAGAGCTGTTTCTGATCGTCGGTACAAAGTCCTCCGCTAATGATGCCAATGTATCTGACACATTAACAAGACCATCTAAGATACCAGTATCGCCAAGGACATTTGCCACATTTCCTGGCTGCAAGTCTCCCACATAACCACCGGCTGTAATCTGACCAATGATATAAGAAAAGTTATTTGCGTTGGAGTCCTGAATGTGTCCACCAGAAATCTTTCCGGCAAATCCTCCTGCATCTCCAAGAACATCATTTTCTGACGCATCGGATGCAGTATTTTTCCAAGAAGCCTTTACTGCAAATCCTCCAACATTTCCTGTAACATTGGAATGCTCAATTGTAGAAACGACCACATTCAATGCATCCAGCACATTCTCGATTCCTATCGATGTACCAAGTACACTCAAGCCTTTTCCAACAGAAGCTGCTGACCCAATATCCATATATCCGATATATCCACCTGCATATCTGGCACCGGTTACTGCATACTGGCTCTCTACATCATCAAAATAGGTGAAACCATCTGTGTCTTCCAAACCTTTCTTTGGTTCTGTTACACTTGTATGTTTCAGATTAGTAACATCACAGTAACTTACCTGAACACCGCTTCCGTAACCGATAAATCCTCCGGCACTTCCGGAATTGCTGTCATCTGTTTTCGTTTTGTTGGCAGTAACAGTAAATCCGTTGTCTGACTTAACTCCGGCATACTGCACATATGGAATGTAGGCATTGATCAGATTAAGCAGATCTTCAACATTTATATTCAGACCTGTGATTCCGCCCAGAATGCTGATTCCACCTCCAGCATCTGCCAATGCTCCGGAGTAAACATTTCCGCCAAAGCCTCCGGCATAAGACTGTCCGTTTACATGATCCAGATTATAGACAGAATAATAGTTACCTTCTCCTGCGCCCTTGTTGTTAACCGTTCCACTCTGGAAGTTTCCGGCAAAACCGCCTGCTGTATCTGCAGCAACTCCGCCTTTATCAACATAAGTAACCGTGCACTCTGTATAAGAAGGAAGCAAGTACGTGACAGCACCTAACAACTTATTTGCATTTAGCAAAGCCTTGACATCCGCTTCACCAGCTACATCTGCAAGACCTCCGGTCTGTGAAGAACCTACAAATCCTCCTGCAAAACCATCTGTATCATTTGCTGTTACTTCTTTTAAATTTTTCACATCAGACTTAATGATCTCACAGCTGTTACTCTTTCCGATGAAACCACCGGCTGTATAATCCACTACTTCGCCGTTGGAATTTGCACCTGTTGCTTCTGCAGTCATGCCTCCTGCGATGCCATTTACATGAGCTTCATTGATTTTAACTCTGACACCTTCTGCCACAGAAAGCAGATTTTCTACTTTCAGCAAGTTGTTTAGTCCTAACAGATTCAAAGTCAGTCCGTTTCCACCAGCCAGATCTCCCGGACCTGCACAACCGATAAAACCACCTACTCTGTTTTTTGCCGAAACAGATTTTACCTGATTCAATGTTACAGTATCCACATCTCCACCAACAGCCTCACCAAGTGCTCCGCCGGCATAATTTTCTTTTGCTTCTACTGTATATCCATCACTTACTCCCGTCACCGTTACATGATGCACAGTAAATCCAAGGAAATTTCCGATTCCAAGCGTATTATTTAAAAGTCCTGTGACATTTGCTGTTGTTACACTTCCTGCAATACCTCCGGCACGATTTTCACTTGCCGTAACTGTTTTTAATCCTGTGAGCACATTATCTCTTTGGGCTACACTGCTCGCATTCCCTCCGCCATGTTTCCAGTACGGAAGTTTATTTAAATATTCTGGACTGGATTCTGCAATATAGACGCCATCACCACCACCAAGAATACCACCGGAATAACTCTTGCCAGCCTCAACTGAAACTGCTGAACACTCCATGTTACATCCTAGTATTGCTGATGGTGCAATTCCTACGAGTGACAAGAGCATACCTGCTTTTTCCGGATCACTGGACAAGAGTCCTGTCAATAAGTCTTTCACTGTTGTTAAAAGGCTTGCATCCTTGACTTCTTTATTTCCAAGGTTTGTAATCCATCCAACTGTTGAAATACCGCTCACACCGCCGGCATAACTTCCACTTGCTTTAACTGCGATGCTTCCATTCGCTCCGCAGTTGACCGCATAACTGTTTGCCTGTGCTCCTACGATACCACCTTGATAATTTTCACCAGTTACTGAGACATTGCATCCTGTCAGATTGCAATTTAACAAGATACTCTGTGGCTGCATTACTCGGATAAGTTCAACACCTACATCACTTAACAATCCACGGATTTCCGCATCTCTGCTGATTCCTGCAAATCCTCCGCCGTATTCTTTTGCAGTTACAGAATAACTACTGTTTTTCAAGGCACAATCGAAGATTCTTGTTCCTACCTGCTGTCCTACGAAACCACCGGCATAATCTTTATCGGCAGATCCGATAGTTCCTGACAGATTCTCTACATGGCAGTTTTTGATATTTACATTTTTGTATCCAGTAGGAATTAAGCTGTCTACCGTCAATCCATTCTTCAGAAGAATTGTGATCAGATCTCCAAGTCCAAGTCCCGGAATTGCATTTAACAGTGACGATAACGCATTTACCGTTACCTTGAGCACTGTTGACAATCCGTCATACTGTGTTACGCCTTCCGTATAACCGACAAATCCACCAGTACGATCATTAATGTTCGAAACACTGACTTTTCCTGTCACATCACAGTTTTCAATGGAAACATCTCCCACCAGCCTTCCGGCAAATGCACCTGTTGCATAAATCGTCGGATCCTCTGCTCTTGCATTTAAAAGTGATGATAATGTATCTTGCAAATTCAAGTTTATGTTTCCAAAGCTTAAAACTCCTACTAATAAATCAACCACACCTCCTACAAGCCATCCAAGTCCTGATGTGAGTCCACTTATTATGGTCTGTGTATTTTTATGTTTATTCGTGTTATTTTGTACATTTACATTTTGTAATTCCAGATTTGATACGGAGACTGTTCCGGCACTGACACCAATATTGTTTACATTAACCTCATTCGTAATTGTTCCAAAAAATCCAATTCCTATATACTTAGAACCATCCATTTCTTCTGTCTGGTTCACATTCACATTAGAAATTACAGGTTTTCCAGTTGCCAAAATAGAATTTCCATCCGTAAGTGTCGCCTGTCCATCTGCTAACTTTGCACCTTTGATGTCCCCCGACACCATAAGCGGTGTCCACAGATCATCTTCTTTATTTGAGTTCACGCCATCCTTGGATAAGTCAATATCTCGAAAAATGATGTAATTTGCATTGGATGAATATTTTAAGCCACCATATTCTTGCTTTAACTTCATCAGACTCGCTGTTTCATTGTCAGGTAACCCTTGGTCGTTAACGCCACATAAACTACCAGTTCCTACTGTAAGACCACCCAATAATGTCCCTAACAGTCCACCTACTCCCTTCAACAGACCCGTAACAATATCATCGCTTGTCAAATCGACATCTGCCAGCTTATACTTACCATTATCTTTATAATATAGATACGAGTTATCACCTTTCACTGTATCTGGCTTTTGTTGGAATCCAGAAAGATGGGTAGTTGCCCCTTCTGCAGCAACAGCATCAAGTCCAAGATCCGCATCGCCTGGATAGTATGGTGTGTAGAAAGGCTTTCCGCCAAGTAATCCGCTTACTAACCCCTGACGGTAATAAACATACAGTCTCGGAGTTACGCTCTTATTGCTTCCAATCGCCCGCAACTGTGACTCATTTCCGATCAGAATATATTTCTTCCCGGAAACTTCTACATAT
>ERZ772900.3254-NODE-3254-length-10777-cov-6.478362_pt1 | contig 10777 bp, 7 predicted proteins | sample MGYA00512124_ERZ772900 | MGnify/ENA primary metagenome ERZ772900 (study PRJEB29015, sample SAMEA2737716) | human gut metagenome | biome: human gut; feature: human-associated habitat; material: faeces | place: China | collected 2012 ... | reverse complement strand
CTTGCCTCCCTCTGCGAGGGAGGTGGCCCGTAGGGCCGGAGGGAGAGAACCTTGCCACAGCCCGAAACATTTCGGACTTCAGCAGGCTCTCTCCCCCACCGCCTGCGGGCGGAGCCCCCTCCCAGAGGGGGCCAAGGGCTTTACAGCAAGCAACCGCCCTTGGCGGGCGGTCACCTGCTTTCACAACGGTAAGTTGAACTTAGTTCAGCTCGAGGTTGTTCAGCTCAGACTTGTAGGTCCAGTACGGGGTCTGATCCTTCGCGATGGTGTCGATGTTGACACGCTCGGTGGAGAAGATCGTAGCCTCGCTGCGCTGGTAGACGGGCAGCTCGACGCCCCAATCCAGGATGATCTCCATGGCCTCTTTGTACATGGTCTTGCGGACCTCCTGGTCGGTGGTCGCGCGGGCAGCCATGATCAGCTCGTCCAGGTCAGTGTCGTTGATGGCGTAGTAGTTGGTAGCGCCCTGGCTGTGGTACAGCTGGTACATATCGGGGTCATTGGTGGACTGCCAGGCTGCGACCCAGCCCTCGGCAGCGCCGGACTGGTAAGAAGCGAACAGGTCAGAAGCGTTGGCCATATCGTTGACAGTCAGGGTGAAGCCGATGGTCTTGAGAGCGGCGGCAGCGTTGGTCAGGGTCTGGAAGGAGGGGTGATCACCGTTGCCGGAAGCACCGATGTTGATCTGATACTCCATCTTGGCACCGGCGGGAGCGGCAGTGATCTGGCCGTTCGCGACGGTGTAACCGGCAGCCTCAAAGTAGCCCAGGGCAGCCTGCAGAGCGGCGGCGTACTTGTCCTCGCTCTTCATGTCGGAGGTGTAGATTTCGTTGCCGTCCACGTCGGTGGAGTAGGCGATCTGGTAGCCGTCGTCGGTGACGGACGGGGCAGCCCAGGAGGTGTTGGAGATCGGGTAGTTGATGACGGTGGCGGTGTCGCCGTAGTAGGAGTCGATGCCCTCATCGCGGTAAGCGGCGATGACGGTCATGATGGCCTTGCGCAGGTCCTTGGAGGCCTGGGAGGAGGGGTCGCCGCCGACGTTGACGTTCTTGGCGCTCAGGGCGATGTAGCCGTAGCCGCGGTAGTCCTTCAGGCGGGTGGTGATGACGGGGCCGTCCTCGCCCTCGGCGCCGTTGATGTCGGCGATCTGGTCAGCAACCTCCAGAGAGTAGGAAGGATCGGAGATGTCGATGGTGCCGGCCTGAACGCCGGTGATCTTATCGGCCTCCTGGGTCTCCTTCATGTTGACGTGGGCGACCTTGGGTGCGCCGTCATAGTAGGAGGGGTTGGCATCCAGATAGACAACGCCGTCGCTGTACTTGGAGAAGGTGAACATACCGGCACCCATGGGAGCGCTGGTCTTGGCGCGGACGCTGCTCAGGTCGCCCTTGGCAAAGCCGAAGGAGTTGTTGTCGTAGTCGTACAGGCTCTCATCGCCGTAGTAGTGCAGCGGAGCGATGGGCATCTGCAGCTGGTAGATCATGGTGGTGGACAGCTCGGTGGTGGTCAGCGTCATGCTGTAGTCACCGGTCTTGACGATACCGGCCACAGAAGCAACGGCGTCACCGACGTTGACACCGGTGGTGGAGTAGGCGTAGACATCCTCGGGGATCAGGTCAGACAGGGCGGTACCGGCAGTCTCGGCCTCCATGGCAGAGAAGTTCCAGTCGTAGTTCGCGCCGATCAGCTCGAACATATCCTTCGCGGTTGCGCCTGCGGGCAGCTCGCCCAGGTTCCAGGCGGAGGCGGCACCGGCAGCATCGTTAGCGTCGGCGGCAGCGCCGTTCTCAACGCAGTAGTCGATGATCTCCTGGGCAAACTTCACACCGCCGTCGTTGACAGCGTCCCAGAAAGCCTTCTGCTGCTCGGCAGTGAAGTTCGTGTTGTCGGTGTTGTCCTCGCCGGCCTCAGCGATCAGCTTGGACAGCGTGGTCATGGAGCTGCGGTACTCGTCCAGACCAACGATGGGGGTGGAGTACATGGTTGCAGAACCATCATACGTAGGATCGAGGAAAACATACATCGAGAAGATGACGTCGTCGATGGTGACAGGCTCGCCGTCGGAGAACTTCAGGTCCTCGCGCAGCTTGATGTCATAGGTAACGGTGCCGTCGGCGTTCTCGGTGACAACGCAGTCGGCAGGGCCGTGGTAGGTGTAGTCAGTGCCGTTGTACTCGCGGGTCTCGCCCTCGATGCCGTTCAGGACCATCTCACCCTTACGGTCAGCGCCCAGCAGGGCGATCTGGGTCAGGTCGATGACATCCTGGTCAGAGGCAGAAGCGGCGAAGAAGGGGCTGAACTTGCTCTCAAAGCCGGTCTCGGCCAGAACGAGCGTACCGTCGGAAGCGGCAGTGGTGGATGCCTCGGCAGTGGCCGTGCTGGTACCCTCACTGGACGCAGTCGCAGCGGAAGAAGCAGCACCGCCGCAGCCTGCCAGCATGCCGACGCTGAGAGCGGCAGCAGATGCCAGTGCAATGGCTTGCTTGGTGTTTTTCATGTGGTAAAACCTCCTATAAATTTGCCCTCACCCACAAATCAATATTGCGCTCCCCAAGAGCGCAACACGAGAAAGGGGAACCCCCCTCTCCGCACCCTGTATCTCTTTACAGCGTACACTTGTCGATAATGGCTTAGCTTATAAGATACCTTAAAATTGACAAAAAGTCAACCATAAATCACGCTTTTGCTGCTTTTTGTACCTTTTGCTGAATTTGAGAGGAAAATTTTGTAACCCCCAAAGTCTTTTTCCCCCTATGGGAAGACTTTTCCTGCTCATCTAAAAAAAGCGTGCCCTGCGTTTTTTCTGCGGAGCACGCTCTATTATAATAATGTATAATTATTCTTCTTTTTCCCACGGCATCCGCTTGAGGAGCCGCGCAGCAGCGGCAAAAGCAGCGCAGGAGAGCAGTTCAAAAAGTATAAAAACACCTTGCATTCCCCAAAGCAGCTGTGCGTCCGCTGCAAACACAGCCACCCCCTGCCCCGCGGAGGCAGCAGCGCAGAGTACCGCTGTCGCCCTGCATAAAGAGGGCAATTTTTGTGCGGTCTGTTCGTGGATATAAGCCCGCACACGCGCGCCGCCCCGGGTCAGCCGCACCAGCAGCACCACCGCATACAGCGCCAGCACCAGTGCCGCCATGTAGGGCAGCAGCAGGTACACAGGTGCGTGGGCCGTGGCCCCGGGCAGTGCGCCCGCGCCGACGGTCAGCGCAGCCCCGCCGCCGCAAAACAGCCACAGCAAAGCCAGCACCCTGCTGTGAGGGTGCTCGCCCGCATAGCGGTAATGCGCGCCGCGATACTGATAATTGCCGTTCAGATCTTTTTCAAAGTCGTCGAGATAGGCGCGCTTCTTTTTCTTCTCGCGCTCGCGGTCCGCCATCAGACGATCCCCGTCAGGTCGTAACTGTCCAGCCACGCCTTGGCCGCCTCGCTGACGCCGCGCAGACAGCTTTCCTCAAACGGCGTGGTCAGGCCGGCGTTTTTCAGCAGTTCGGTGAAGGTGCGGCTGCCGCCCTGCTTCGTGTAGGCCATGTAGTGGCTCCACGCATCGGCGCGGTCCTTTTGCAGCATCGCCCAGAACTGCAGGCTGACGGTCTGGGCCAGACAGTAGTCGATGTAGTAGAACGGGCTCTGATAAATGTGCATCTGTCGCTGCCAGTACTCACCCGCGCCGTAGAACGGGATCTCGCCGTCCAGACGCATCCAGGGCTGATAGATGGCAGCCAGCTTTTTCCATTCCTCGTGGCGCTGGGCCGGGGTCAGCTCGGGATGCTCGTAGACGATGTGCTGGAAGTGATCCACCATTGTGCCGTAGGGGATGAAGGTCAGCGCACCCGCCAGATGGCTGTAGCGGAACTTGCGGGCATCCGCGCCGAAGAAGCCATCAGCCCACGGCCAGGCGAAGAACTCCATCGACATCGAATGGACCTCGCAGGCCTCCATGCTGGGCCAGACGTAGGAGTACGGGATGCGGTCACGGTTCATGTAGGCGGCAAAGGCGTGGCCGGCCTCGTGGGTCACGACCTCGACGTCGTGCTGGGTGCCGTTGAAGTTGGCAAAAATAAACGGCATTTCGTAATCACCCAGGCCCGTGCAGTAGCCACCGCCCGCCTTGCCGGGGGTGGACAGCACGTCCATGAGCTGGTCGTCCAGCATTTTGTTGAAGAACACGCCGGTCTCGGGGGAAAGCTCCTCATAGAACTTTTTGCCCTGCTTGAGGATAGCGTCGGCGTCGCCCGCCGGGCGGGGGTTGCCGCTGCGGAACATCAGGGCGTTGTCGGCTGCGTTCATCGGGTACTGCTTGCCCAGCCGCCCGGCCTGCTCGCGGTAGATGCTGTCGGCCAGCGGCACGATGTACTTGACGACGGCGGCGCGGAACTTTTCCACATCGGCCTTCGTGTAGCAGTTGCGGCCCATGCGGTAGTAGCCCAGCGTGGTGTAGCCCTCATAGCCGAGCTTTTTGCCCATGGTGTCACGCAGGTGGACGAGCTGGTCGTAGAGGCCGTCAAACTCGGCCCCATGCTCTTTGTACCATGCGCCCTCGGCCTTCCAGGCGGCCAGGCGGCGGGCATCGTCGGGGTCGTTCTTGAACGGGGACAGCTGGCTCAGCGTGTAGACGCCGCCCTCAAACGGGATCTGCGCCGACGCGATCAGCTTGCCGTACTCGGTGGTCAGCTTGTTTTCCTGTGCCATCTCGTCGAGGATATCGGGCGAGAACGCCTTGTCCGCGATCTCGGCGTTGACGAACATCAGGTCGCCGTACTCGGCGGTGAAGTCAGCGCGGAACGGCGAATCGAGCATCGCGCGGCTCCAGGCGTTCTGGCATTCCTGCAGCTGGGGAGTGGCCTCGTTCCAGAAGTTCATCTCCTCATCGTAGAATTTGTCGCGGGTGTCAATCGTATTGCGCACGCTGGCCAGCTGGGCAAGCGTGTCCACATGCTTGTTGAGCTTTTCCTCCTCCAGAAAAACGGCGTGGGCCTCGGCGTAGGTGGCAGCCGCCTTGAAGCGGGCCAGCAGGTCAGCAAACTGCTGCTTGACGGCGGCAAGGTCGGGGCGGGCATAGGGCATTTCCGAAAATTTCATAGTGTAGCTCCTTTACGGACAGTTTTGTCTGTATTATAGCACAGCGGCGGGCAAAAAGCAAAGAGGCTTAATTTGCATTTCTGTATAAAAATCCTGCGTTTTCATCTTGCAAATTTGGCGCATGTTGAGTATAATAAGGCTAGTAATATCATAATGAAGGGGAGAATTGAAATGCCGATCTCTGAACCTACCGCCGTTTTTTCCATCCGTGATGACCGTGATATGGAGATCAAGCAGGCGGTGCTGCAGGTGTACCGTGCGCTGGAGGAGAAGGGCTACAACCCCATCAATCAGCTCGTCGGCTACATCCTGTCGGAGGACCCGACCTACATCACGACCTACAAGAACGCCCGCGCCATCATCCGCCGCATTGACCGCGACGACCTGCTGCAGGCGCTGGTCCGTGATTTTGTGAAGCACTAAAACAGTAGAATGTAAAAGATCTCCCGCGTATCGGTTAGGATACGCGGGAGATTTTTTTACTTCAAAGCCTTCCCCCAGAGGGGGGGAGGTGGCCCCGCAGGGCCGGATGAGAGGGCGAGTTTGCCGCGGCTTCCCGTTTATGGGTTATAATGGCAAACCTGCCCCTCATCAGTCAGCGGGCGGGGCCGCTGACAGCTTCCCCCGAGGGGGAAGCCTTTTTACTCTGCGAAAAAAGCGTTCTGCACGGCGTTGAGGACGGCGGCACGGCCTGCGGTAAAGTTCACGCCGCCCTGCAGATAGCAGGTGTAGGGCGCGCGCAGCGGGCCGTCGCAGCTGATTTCAATCGTGCTGCCCTCGGTAAAGCTGCCGGAGGCCATGACGACCTTGTCGGTGTAACCCGGCTCGTCGGCAGGCTCGGGGCTGGCAAAGCTGTCCACAGGGCTGTTGTGCTGGATGCCCGCGCAGAAGCCGGTCAGCGCGGCGGCACTGCCCGAGTCAAAGCAGGTCACAATGTCGTTGTGGTCGGCGGTGTAGCGCGGCACGGGATTGACGCCCGCCAGCTCCAGCAGACACTGGGCATAGATGGCGGTTTTCAGCGCCTCGCAGACGACGCCCGGCGCGTAGTAGAAGCCGAGGAAGGTATCCCGCAGGCTGTCCTGCGTGCAGCCCAGGTCCCCGCCGATGCCGGGCGCAGTGAAGCGGTGGCTGCACTTTTCTACAAGGTCCTTACGGCCCGCAATGTAGCCGCCCGTAGGGGTGATGCCGCCGCCGGGGTTCTTGATGAAGCTGCCCGCCATGATGTCCGCGCCGAAGGCGACGGGCTCGGCGGTCTGGGTGAACTCGCCGTAGCAGTTGTCCACGAAAATCACCGCGTTCGGGTTGGCTTTGCGGGCGGTGTCCGCGACCTTTTGAATCGTGGCAAGGTCAAACGCATTGCGCTGGGTGTAGCCGCGGCTGCGCTGGATGTGTACCACCGTGGCGGTCCTGGCCTTCTCAGCGATCAGGTCATAGTCGGGGGTGAAGTCCGGCAGCAGCGGGCACTCGTCGTAGTTCACGCCAAACTCCCGCAGCGTGCCGCAGCCCTTGCCCGCGTCTCCGATGCCGATGACGCCTTCCAGCGTGTCATAAGGGCGGCCCGTGGCGGCCAGCAGGGTGTCGCCGGTGCGCAGCAGACCGAACAGCGCGACGGTCAGCGTGTGGGTGCCGCTCATGAATTGCGGGCGCACCAGTGCGGCCTCGGCCCCCATGCAGCGGGCAAAGACCTCCTCCAGCTTGTTGCGGCTGTCGTCCCAGACGCCGTAGCCGCTGGACCCCCAGAAATGCCGTGCCTCGACGCCGCAGTCGGTGAAGGCACGCAGCATTTTGAGCTGGTTGTAGTCGCGGATCTCCTCCACATGGGCAAACTGCGCACGGCAGAGGTCGAGGGCCTTGCGGTCCAGCGCCAGCACTTCGGGGCGCAGGTCGTAAAATTGTTCGATCATGTAGTATTCCAATCTGTAGTATAATGTTGAATTTTGCCGATTTGTAAAAATCCAAGCTGTGCATAAAAGCCGCACAGCGCCGGGAAGCAGGCGAACCGCACCGCGCGTTCGGCGGTCAGCTCATTCGCCAGCCCGACGATCAAATACCGCGCCAGCCCCCTGCCCTGCCACGCGGGGTCGGTCACGCCCGCGGCCATGTAGCTCTCGGTATCGCTCTGCTCGTAGCAGCCCACCGTGCAGACGGGTCTGCCGTTGTGCAGCAGCGCGCGGCAGGTGCCCACCCCGTGGGCCAGCGCCGTGCAGGCCGCGGAGTAGAACTCGTCGGCCTCGGCGTCGCTCTCGGCAAAGACCAGGCGGCTGACCGGCAGCATCGACGGCGCTTTGTCCGGGACAAGCTCCGCCGGGGGCGCGGGCGGCAGCGGCAGGGCACGGCCCTTTGGCAGCTCCCACAGCGTCAGCGGCGCGGCAGGCTGCCAGCCGGGCAGGGTCAGCGGGTGCTCGGTTCGCAGGGTGTCGGCGTGCAGAAAGCGGAGAAAGCCCGTCAATTCCTCCCGGGCATCCTTCCCCGCTTCCCCGCTGGGCAGTGCACCGCAGAGCACCGCCGACCCGCCGCGCAGCTCCAGCACCGCGGAGCCGGGCAGCAGGTAGAACGCCCACCCGCTGGCAGGGTGGCTACCGAACAGGTGCAGGTGCGTGCCGAGGGTGGATTCAAAGTAGGGCTTGTGGGCGATGCGGCGGAGGAATTCGGTTTGAAGCTCGGGGGTGGAAGCGGATTGAATCATAGGGGTCCTTTTTCGGGTCAAGTTGCGGGTGGCGGGCAGGCGGCAGTGCCCTTCAGCCGCTTACTTCAAATTCTTCACGATATTCTTATAATCCCGTCCTCTGACCTCAAAATTCGGGTACAAGTCAAACGACGCGGAGGCGGGCGAGAGACTGACGACATCGCCCGGTTTGGCGGCACCGCGCGCCAGCTCGACGGCGTGCTGCATACTGTCGGCGTGCAGGATGGTCAGGCCGCTCCCGGCAAAGCCATCGCACTCGCGGACGGCCTTCTCGATGCGGGGGCCGGTAGCGCCCATCAGCACCAGCGTCTTGACGTGGGCGAGAACCTCCGGGGCCAGCGGCTCATAGGGGATCTTTTTGTCGTAGCCGCCCGCGATCAGGATGATCTTCTGGTCAAAGCTGCGCAGACCCGCAATCGTGCGCGTGGGGCTGGACGCGATGGAGTCATTGTAGTAGGTCACGCCGTCCAGCGTGCGGACCGGCTCAATGCGGTGTTCGACGCCGGTGAAGGTCGAGCCGACCTGACGCATGGCCTCGATGGGCACGCGGCCCCAGACGGCGGCGCAGGCGGCCAGCAGGTTTTCCACATTGTGGAGGCCGCGCAGTTGAATCTCCTTGCGGGGCAGGATCGGCGTCACAACGCCGTTCTCGGCATAGCAGAGCGTGTCGTCGCTCTCGCGCAGGAACGCGCCCCTGTCGGTCTCGTGCAGGCGGGTGAACCAGACCTGCTCGCCCTTGCAGTCCTTCTCCATGCCGCGGGTGATGTCGTTCTCAAAGCCCAGCACGGCACGGCAGGGCGGCACCTGCCACAGCAGAATGTTGCGTTTGGCGTCGATGTACTCCTGCATATCCTTGTGGTGGTCGAGGTGGTTGGGGGTCACGTTCGTGACGACAGCCACCTTCGGGCTGCGGCGCATGCTGATGAGCTGGAAGCTGGACAGCTCGACGACGGCCACAGCGTCGGAGGTCACGTCGGCCAGCTGGGGCAGCAGCGCCGCACCGATATTGCCGCCCAAAAAGACCTTGCGGCCCGCAGCCTCGAACATCTTGGAGATCAGCGTCGTCGTCGTTGTCTTGCCATCGGAGCCGGTCACGGCCACGATCTCGCAGGGGCAAAACTCAAAGAAGAGCTCCACCTCGCTCGTGACCATTGCGCCGGCTTTCAGCGCAGCCTGCAGTGCGGGCTTGTAGTACTCATAGCCCGGCGTGCGCATGATGATGTCCTGCCCGGCGAAGCCGTCGGTATAATGCTCGCCCAGACTCAAATTCACCTTCAGGCGGCGCAGCGTGTCGGCGTAGTCACCGAAGTCGTCCAGGCTCTTTTTCTGGTCGCAGAGCGTGACCTGCGCGCCCAGCTCGACAAACTGCTCAATGCAGCGCTTGTGGCTGACGCCCGCACCGATAAAGGCAACCTTTTTGCCCTGAATAAGCTCTTGCAGCTGTTGGATCGGCAGCATAAATATCTCTCCTCTGGCGTAGTTTCTACCTCTATTATATACAAAATGCCGTATTTCTGCAACAAAATTCGGCCCGCCAAGGCGGACCGAAGGAAAATCATGATTACTGCTCGCCGCCCATGGGGATGCCGTGCTTGTCCAGCAGGGTGCGGATCTTGGTCATCGGGTCAATGATGGAGGAAACGCTCTTGTCATGGTTGATGGCGGCAATAAAGTAGGCGGTGTACTTGGAGACGTCCACGTCGTAGTACCACTCGCGCTCCAGCAGTTCGGGCTTGCGGTAGGTCAGGTTCGTGCCCAGAACGGCCTTGATGATGCCGTCGTTGTAGGCCTTGTCGAACTTCTCCAGACCGGCGGTGAACAGCGGGAAGGTGCAGCAGGTGAAGATGTTGCGGGCACCGCGCATCTTCAGCTCGTAGGCGATGTCCAGCATGGACTCGCCGGAGGCGATGATGTCGTCGGCGATAAAGACGTCCTTGCCCTCAACGCTCTCGCCCAGATACTCATGGGCGACGATGGGGTTGCGGCCGTTGACGATGCGGCTGTAGTCGCGGCGCTTGTAGAACATGCCCAGGTTGCAGCCCAGCACGCTGGAATAGTACATGTTGCGGTTCATGGCGCCCTCGTCGGGAGAGACGATCATGAAGTTATCCTTGTGGAAGGAAACGTCCGGCACATGATGCAGCAGGCACTTGAGCACCTGATAGGTGGGCATGACGTTGTCGAAGCTCATGGTGGGCACGGCGTTCATAACGCGGGGGTCATGGGCGTCAAACGTGATGATGTTCTTGACACCGACGTCGCGCAGCTGCTGCAGCGCAAAGGCGCAGTCCAGGCTCTCACGGCTGACGCGGCGATGCTGGCGGCCGCCGTACAGGCTGGGCATGATGACGCTGATGCGGTGGGCGCGGCCGGCAACGGCCTGGATCAGACGCATCAGGTTCTGGAAGTGGTCGTCCGGGGAGAGATGGTTCTCATATCCGAACAACTGATAGGTAACGCTGTAGTTGCCCGGATCGACGAAGATATACAGGTCGTCGCCGCGGGTGGACGCCTTGACGAGACCCTTTGCGTCGCCGGACTGGAAACGCGGGCAGTCGGACGGGATGATGAAGGTGTCGACATCCGTGTTGCCGACCTCGCGCGCCCAGCGGACGAGGTGACTGTCAACGAGTTTGCAAAGCTCCTCTGCGCCGGGACAGGCAATCAGACCGAGATCGGCGATTGCGTCCTCTTTGGCAAAGAAATCACGCGGGCCAAGATTCTGTTCAGCCATTACAGGTACTCCTTACTTCCATCTTGTGTTGTCAATACCACAGGGGCGCGGCGTGCCGCAATGCCCCATTTACTAGTATTGTAGCACAGCGGCGGCATAAAATCAGCCCTGCAAGGCAAGAATTTCTGCATTTTCGACATTTTCCGCGGTTTAAACATTGTAAGCCACGCAAGAAGCAAAAAATTCTGGCGGATTTTACAAAAAATTTGCAAACGGACATTTGGCAGGAGGGTTGCCGGGTCTTTTATGGGGCGGTCCGCTACATCCGTACCATC
>ERZ772900.3253-NODE-3253-length-10778-cov-2.432994_pt1 | contig 10778 bp, 10 predicted proteins | sample MGYA00512124_ERZ772900 | MGnify/ENA primary metagenome ERZ772900 (study PRJEB29015, sample SAMEA2737716) | human gut metagenome | biome: human gut; feature: human-associated habitat; material: faeces | place: China | collected 2012 ... | reverse complement strand
GCCGACTCGCTGGCTACTGCCAACCCCGTATTGACGGAGGTGAACGCTCCTGAAATGAACATGCTTGATATGGCTATCAAGGGTGGATGGATTATGATTGTATTGGGCGTACTGTCGGTTATCTGTTTCTATATCCTGTTTGAACGTAACTACATGATTCGCAAAGCAGGAAAAGAGGACCCCATGTTTATGGAACGGATTAAAGACTATATTCATAGTGGAGAGATCAAAGCGGCTATTAACTATTGCCGTACGATAAACACCCCTTCGGCACGTATGATAGAAAAAGGGATCAGCCGTTTAGGACGTCCTATTAACGATGTACAGGTAGCTATTGAGAATGTAGGTAATATTGAAGTGGCAAAGCTGGAAAAAGGATTGACTGTAATGGCAACTATTTCCGGAGGTGCTCCGATGCTTGGATTCCTCGGTACTTATTTCCGGAATACGTTTCCCTCAATGCCAGATTACGCGCTACCATCATGCAATAGGAAGGTAAGTTCTCAATGACAATCCAGCTATCCCGGTCTTCCCAAACCTTAAGCAGGGCTTCCTGAACGATCTGCTCAGACTTCTCCACGTCTCCGGTAATCCGGAAAACAACCCGGAAAAGGTTATTCTTCAGCGGCAATATCTTTGTCGTAAATTCGTTTGTTCCCATACTTTTTTATCTATAAGACGAGCCAAGCCCGAAAAGGTTGCAGATTTTAAAAGGAAATTTCCAATATTCCCCCAAAGCCATTATCTTTGTGACAGATGATTGATAATTCGCTTATTACAAACTAAATCAATAATAACAGTGAAAAGAACGATCTTATTTTTTCAGGCCGCTCTTGCCTGCCTGCTGGTAGGATGCAAGCAAGCGCCGGAGTCGCCGCGACTACAAGATGAGGTGAGGTATGTAGACCCATTCATCGGAACCGGGTTCCATGGACACACATTCCCCGGAGCTACCCGTCCGTACGCGATGGTACAACTAAGCCCGGATACCCATATCTTGGGATGGGACGCGAGCAGCGGTTACCATTATGATGATGACCATATCTACGGGTTCAGCCACACGCATCTTTCTGGTACGGGTATCGGTGATCTGGGTGACGTAGCTTTATTACCTTTCTCCGGTGGAGATTCCATCAAACCAGTAGCTACCTTCAAGAAAGACACTGAGAAAGCGACACCGGGGTATTATGCCGTACGCTTGGATAACTTTGGCATCAACGTGGAATTGACTTCTACGGATCGTGTAGGTTTCCACAAATATACATACGACAATCCCAAAGAACGTCGTGTCCTGCTTGACTTAGGGCATATCCTTCAACCGAACTGGGGACATAAGCTGATCGGTAACCAATATTTACTTGTAAACGACTCCACGGTGGAAGGAACCGTGAAGACACAAGGTTGGGCGCATTTCCATTCTATGTCCTATCGGATTACTTTCTCGGAACCGATCGAGACGGTATACCAATACATCGGGGGGAAATTACGTAAAGACTCCTTGTTCTTACGCCTAAATACGGCAGAAGATTTGAAGTTCCATTACAAATTCGCTGAAAAGGCACAACCGCTTTATGTAAAAGTAGCCTTATCCGTAGTCGATCCGGAAGGCGCCGAGAAGAATCTCGAGGCAGAATTGCCCGGATGGGATTTCGATAAGACCCGTGAGGAATCAACGCATATTTGGAACGAGGCGTTAAACTTGATCCAGATCGAGGCAGATCCGAAAGTCATGGTCAATTTCTATACGGCGCTCTACCATACCATGATCGCCCCCTTCGCTTATCAAGACGTGGACGGGCGTTATTTGGGTATGGACAAGAAAGTGCATACCGCCGAACCGGGTTACGTAAATTATTCCGTATTCTCCTTGTGGGATACGTTCCGTGCGCTTCATCCGTTAATGACAATCATTAATCCGGACTTAGCGACTGATTGGGGTAAGGTACTCGTGCAAGGTTATAAAGAAGGTGGAATATTACCCAAATGGCCTTTAGCCTCTAGTTATACAGGTTGTATGGTAGGATATCCGGCCGTCTCGGTCCTCGCCGACCTTGTAGCGAAAGATTTAGCGGAAGGTGATATGAGCACGTGGGCGGAAGCCGGCGCACGTTCTTCCGTTTACCGTGAGGATCTTGCCGAGAAGTTCAAAGGAACCCGTGAGTTGGATCTGATCACGATGCACCCTTACTATAAGGAGAAATATGGTTTCGTCCCCGCCGACTCTGTTCCCGAATCCGTATCGTGGGGATTGGAGATGGCATACGAGGATTGGTGTATCTCCCAAATCGCCAAGAAGGCAGGTAATATAGAGTTGGCGAATGAGTATGCCAAGAAAGCCGAATACTACAAACGCTATTTAGATCCCGAGACGAAAATGATGCGTCCGGTAATGGGCGACGGTTCTTTCCGTACTCCATTCAACCCTCGCTATTCTTCGCATATGAAAAGCGACTATACCGAAGGGAATGCCTTTCAATGGAGTTTCTTCGCACCACATGATATGGATAACTTCATCGCCGCTATCGGTGGCAAGAAAGAGCTGGAAACACGTTTAGACACCCTGTTCACCACCTCTTCCCAGATTGACGGGGCGGAAGCCTCCGGAGATATTACCGGATTGATCGGCCAATACGCTCATGGAAACGAGCCGCATCGACACTTTGAAAAGCTCCATGTGTGGCAAATCTGACCGCATGAAAGAGTTGGACGAGCTTCTTCGCGTGGTGCAGTTTTACACTGAAGGCAAGCCCGTTGCCGACAAACTGGCGACCATCAAATGGAAAGGCAAGCGGGAGCAGTTTATGTCCGAAAATGAAAACGCACTCCGCCTGTATCACATGGCGGAGCGCAAGTTGAAGCCGTATTTCAAGGACGGCAAACTGCCCATCACTGTCTGGCGCAAAGAGCGTGACCGTCTGGAACAGGAGTACAAGACCGAACAAGCAGAGCTTTCTCCCATCCATGCAGAAGTGAAAAAGCTATGGCAGATCAAATACAAGGTGGAGCAGGTCATTCATGAGCAGGAGCGGCAGAACGCCGTAAGCCAGTCTGATGGAACCGGAATAAGCTTCCCCTCGCGGATCAGATCTTTCGTAATGCAGTAGGGCACCCCGATCGCGATACCGGCTCCAGCCTGAGCGCCGCAGATTGCCTGACGCGGAGTCCGTCGGACGGGACCGGTTCCTAGCGGAACGGAAATGGTTTCAGCCCCCCGGGAGAAAGTAAACCGTCGGCTGTAGCTTGAGAGTTCAGAAAAAATCAATGTGTGTTCTGTCAACGCTTCAGGGCTCTCAGGGGTACCGTGTTCCGCGAGATAACCGGGAGACGCGACACATACCAGAGGCAGCAGAGAGACAGGGCGTGAACCTGTTGGGATCATGGGACTCACCTGAAAGGCAAGCCCCGCTGGATCATCCCCGGACCCCGGGGGCTCAAGATCGAGTCTCAGTCCGGTGTTCTCAAACTCAAGCTGCGACATCACTTCCCAGACCGCGTCTGTCTGAATCGGTTCCGGAATACTCACCCGGATTCGTCCGCGGACTCCAGACACACTTTTTGCCAACCCATCTCTCACGGCGAGAATATCGGTCAGCACATCATGCATCTGGTTCATGACCCGGCGGCCGGCTGCTGTAGGACGGAGACCGGTGCTCTCACGATAGAAGAGCTGCATCCTCAGACGGTCTTCCAGTTTCCTGAGACGCCGGGACACTGTGGAGGGATCCACATTCATGGCGCGCGCCGGCTGCAGGTAGCTCCCGGACTCCATAACAGCCATAAAGAGCTCCCAGGTTTCGAGTTCGATATGTTCCGCTGCGCCCATAGACTCTCCTCAATGCTGAATGCTCTTTCATAATCCCGCGAAGATGGAGTCAGCTGTCATCCACATTCAAACAAATATTAACTGGTTTGCAACCGCAATTGACTCGGCAAAAGACGTAGATACCTATAAAGAATCTACCTACACGGGTCATTATCTAGTTATTTATAATTATAGCAGCCGTATGATAGTTAAGACAAAAATCAAAGCCTGCCCGATATTTCCATCAAAACCGTGATTCATAAATAAAAGTATTTAGTTGATTTTTATGGAATTGCATTTTGGTTAAAACCTACCGACTTTTTGGATCATTACGAAATCCGCACCTCAAGGCGATAATACAAAAGGACAGGGGGACATAGTCCCCGTGCAAATCGGGAAAAGGGGTCAGCCCCGATTCCCTGTCTTATGTTCGTATGAACAAATGAGGAGAGTAATGATGGAGATGAACCGCAGAAACCTTCTGAAGGGATCAGTTGCTATGGGAGCTGCTGGTCTCGTTGCCAGCAAGGCGGCTGTTGCTGCGGTCCCTGCGAAGTGGGATGAAACGGTCGACATCGTCGTGATCGGCTCTGGCTTCGCTGGACTGGCTGCTGCTATTGAGGCTAAGAAGGCTGGATCAAACGTCATCGTGCTCGAGAAGATGCCGACTGCCGGCGGAAACTCGATCATCAATGGCGGCATTCTGACGGCTACGGGCTGCCCGCAGCAGAAGATGCACCACATTAAGGACTCCGTTGAACTGCTGGAACACGACATTCTGAAGGCCGGCAACTACATGAACGATCCGAAGAAGGTTCATGAAATTGCCAGCCACGCGCTCTCGAACTATGAGTGGTGCGTGAATGAACTGGGCGTGGAATTCCTCCCGGACGCCATCGGTCAGGAAGGCGGCCACAGCGTTCCGCGCTATGTGACGACGAAGAACGGTTCCGGCTCCGGCATTGTGCTGAAGGAACTCGAGATGGTGAAAAAGCTCGGCGTGCCGATTCGCCTCCGCACCTATGTCGATCACATTGTCCGCAGCCAGGAAAACGAAGGCCCGGTTCTCGGCGTTGTCGTTCATGAAGGCTATCGTTTCCCGAAGGCCGGCAGCGGCAAGCAGAAGGCCATTCGTGCCCGCAAGGGTGTGATCCTCTGCTACGGCGGCTTCTCTGCTGACGTGAAGTTCCGTACCTTCCAGGATCCGAAGCTGAACGCTACGCTTGATACGACGAATCAGCCGGGCGCAACGTCCGAACTCTGGCGTGAAACCAGCGCCATTGGCTGCCTGCAGGTCCAGAACGACTGGATTCAGTGCGGCCCGTGGGGCAACCCGAAGGAAAAGGGCATGGGCATCGGCTGGGAATACAACCAGACCGCTGCTGCTGAGTATGGCCTCTGGGTCAATCAGAAGGGCAAGCGCTTCGTGAATGAACTCGCGAACCGCAAGGTTCGTGCTGACGCCATCATGGTGCAGCAGCAGATGGGCAACAAGTGCTACGCCATCTGCAATGAGCCCAATATGAAGCCGCTCGAAAAGCAGCGTCCGGGTCACCTGCAGCGCATGCTTGATATGAAGATCATCGCCAAGTACAACACGCTTGACGAAGCCGCGAAGTCCGTTGGCATTGATCCCGCCACCCTCCAGGCGACTGTGAAGCAGATGGACCAGGCTGTTGCTCAGTACAAGGACAAGACGGAACCCGAGTGGGGCACCTACATCAACCACGACCGTCAGCCGCTTGAACAGGGCCCGTGGTACATCGGTGAACTGCAGCCGAAGGTTCACCACTGCATGGGCGGTCTGGTGACTGATGAAAAGGGCCGCGTCCGCGATGTCCGCACTGACAAGGTGATTCCGCATCTGTGGGCTGCCGGAGAATCTACCGGTATGGTTCACGGCGCTGTCCGCCTTGGTTCTGTCGCCATTCTGGACTGCCTCGTGAACGGCCGCATCGTTGGTGAAGATGCTGGCAAGTCCGCTGCCTGATCAGCAGTACAGCGTAAGACAATCCGGTAAATAAATTCTCCTGAGCCGGATTGATGAAACGCCCCTTCGGAATTCCAAAGGGGCGTTTTCTTGTCCTTAAATAACTGACTAAGCGGTATGGAGTCAGAAGATTTTGGAACCCATCCAGAAAACGAGAACCATCAGAAGGCAGGCAAAAAGCTTCTTCAGCGGTTTCGTGTTGAGACGCTTGGCTGCCGCGGCTCCGAGCGGAGCGGTCAGTATCGTGGCGCAAGCGACCGAGGCAAGTGACGGCAGATGAATATAACCCGCGGTCCATGCGGGCATCCCCGTGAGATTCCATCCGGCGTAGATATAGCCAATAGTTCCCGCCAGAGCGATTGGGAATCCAAGCGCCGCGGACGTCCCTACCGCGTGATGCATTTCCACGTTGGAACGGACCATGAAAGGCACTGAGATAAAGCCGCCGCCCGCGCCCACAATGCCGGAGAGACCGCCAATCACGGTACCCACCGCGAAAAGCCCTGGCTTTCCGGGAAGCGTATTGGTCGGTTTCGGCTTCAGATCGAAGAACATCTTTACCGCGGAGAAACCCACGAAAATAATGAAGATCAGCGTGATCCAGAAGGTCGGAAGATAGCTTGCGATCTGAGCGCCGAGCGCCGCGCCCACGAGAATCCCAGGGGCGATACCCCAGAACACATTCCAAAGCACAAAGTGATTCCGGTTATGGGCCCGGGCAGACGACATCGAGGTAAAAAGAATGATGGAAAGCGATGTAGCGATCGCTGCGTGCATCGCATACTCTGCCGGCACCCCCTGCATCGTGAGAAGCACGGAAAGGAAGGGGGTAATAATCATCCCGCCCCCGATTCCGAGAAGCCCTGCGAGAAAGCCCGATCCAATACCGAGGGCTATGAGAGACAGAAAAATGAAGAGCGTCATGCTGTGCTGACCCAGAGAAAAATACGTCCCGCAATACAAAAATGAAGGTCGCGAAGATTTTGAATCAGAGTGACTTCGCAAACTTTTGCCGCATGGGGCGCTAGCTTAAGCGAAAAAGGCGGTTCCTGTGTGAAATTGCAAAACCGTGTTTCAGAAAAGGAATTCAGAAGAAGTCAGAGGCTAAGATAAAGAAAGTGCTTTCATAACGGAGAAGGAGGATCTGCCCATGACAATCGTTATCCATCCGGAAGACCTATCTGAAGATGCCGCATTTGCGGTTCCCGTGCGGGAAGCGCTGCATTCGGATCCTGAGATCGGTCTTCACCTTCCGAAAACCGAAGCGAGAATACTGGCCGCTTTGAAGGCGCTGAAAATCGATGACGTGCACACGAATATTGGGGGCGGGGCGGTAAGCGGCATTGTGGCCATTCTCCGCGGAACCAAACCCGGGCGGACAATTGCGCTTCGGGCGGATACTGACGCTTTGCCTATTGAGGAGAAAACAGGAAAAGACTATGCAAGCCGGACTCCAGGCCGCATGCATGCCTGCGGCCATGATGGTCATACGGCCGCTCTTCTCACTGTTCTCTCCTATCTGTCACGTCACAGGGATTTTGCCGGCACTCTGATCGCTGTATTTCAGCCTGGAGAAGAAGGCTTTGCCGGGAGCCGATACATGATAAAGGACGGACTGGTCGAAAAGTTCGGGATTGAGGAATTCTATGCGCTGCATGGAGATGCATCGGTAGACCTTGGTAAGGTCGCATTCTTCCCGGGGTACGCCATGGCAAACGCAGACGCGTTTGAAATTGTTTTCGAAGGGAAGGGCGGTCATGGCTCGAAACCTCAGCTGACGCATGATCCGGTTGTTGCGGCAAGTGAAGCTGTTCTTGCGCTGCAGACGATCGTTTCGAGGAATGTGAATCCTGATGACGCGGCAGTGGTTTCCGTCTGTTCCATTGAAGCCGGAACACGCGAGGGGACGAGCGTTATTCCTCAGTCCGCCACGCTCCGCGGCACAGTCCGGACATATGAAAAGGATGTGCAGGACCTGATTGAACTCCGGATGCATGAGATCGCGAATGGAATCGCGGTGATGTTCGGTATGAACCCAACAGTGACCTATAACCGGCTTTACCCCGCGCTTTATAACGATCCTGAACGCACCGCCGAAGCGAGATCCTTAGCGGAAACCGCGCTGGGTAAAGAAAACGTGATCGATTTCCACCGGATTCCTGGCGGAGAAGATTTCGCCTTTATGCTTCAGAAGAGGCCGGGGTGCATCTTCCGTCTTGGGATCCGTGACCGCGATCATCAGTCCCCGGTTCATACCGATACCTTTGACTTTAACGATGAGGCAATTGAAACAGGGGCCGCAGTTCTCCTCACGGTCGCCCTGAATCGGATGGCTGAAAACAATTAAGAAATCATTTTGTTTTCACTATCTTGCCTGACTGAATGTCAAGCAATTCTCTAAGCAATGAAGAAGGCTCTCAGAATGAACTGAGAGCCTTCTTTTTCATCTGAACCGCACCGGAATCCATTGGCCAGAAGGGGGGGATTCCTGCGCAGAGTTCAGAAATTACGGTTCAAAGACGATGATGGCCTTCGGATTCTTGACCCGAGGCATGACCGTTTCAAAGACGCGGAAATCGTGATTCAGCTTGTTTGAGCCCAAATACCCGGTGATCATATCCTGGCCGATCACAAGGTCCATATTCTGGGTTGCTGCCGCAAGGAGAATAGCGGTCTTCTGAGGAAGGACCGGAGTCACAATCACCTGACCGCCAGCAAGAAGGTTCTTCACACGTTCAGCGACCAGAACGCCGGTACCCGGCTCAAGTTTCTGCATAGCAGCAAAGAGGTCCGGGCTGACGATGAGGGTATAAGTGCCATAGGCGTGGTTCGAAAGCAGCTTGGCAAGGCCGTTTGCCACTTCAGTAAACGCGGTATCTCCCTTGGTCCAATCGGAGATCTTGACATGCTCCACGCCTTTCGCGGTAGTGAGACCGTCATAACCCGCTTTCGGATTGCCAAGGTAAATCAGCTTATCTTCCGCAGTCGCGGTGAGCGCGGCAGACGCGGCAGCGCGCGAGAACGAAATAGGGCGGCCAGCCTGAGAGGCTGATTCAAGTTCGCGCCACGAAAGCGTGAAGTCCGAATAGAGAAGGGGAATCTGCTGAACTTTGCGTGTACCGAGTCCGGCAGCATTCTCGCCTTCGCCATAAAAATCTTCAGAAACCGTAGGCGTCGGAAGAGCATCTGTCGCAATGGCTTCGGTTCCAGCGCCAAGGGGTCCGTAAATATCGAGGAATTTACGTCCCGTCAGAACGGTCTTTGCGGTCTTCACAACGACCGCATCAAGTTCGGTCCACTGTTCAGGGTTCAGAATTGCACCATCTCTCATCAGGAAATCCATTTCTTATTCCTCCTCAAGCCTTCATGCTTCCGATAGTCAGTTTGGATTCCGCCGGGGCGTCATCACCTTCAGCTTCAGCTGTTTCCGCGGTTTCTTCCGTCTTAATGCCAAGCTTCTCAAACATCTCAGCCACTTCAGCCTGACCGCTTGCGAAATGCTTGGCTTCATCCGGATCAAGATAACGAAGCAACGTCATCAGTTCACCGATATGAGCTTTTTCTTCATCACGGATATCACTGAGAACAGCAATTGCCACCGGGTCATCCGTTGCCTGAACGTGCGCGTCGTAGCCATAAATAGCGTCAAGTTCCCCGGATATGTCAGCGCGAATTGCTTGGATCAATTCTCCTTTTGTCATTTTGCGTTCAACATTCGCCGCAAAAGGATCACCAAATGCCATAACTTTCCTCTCTTTCCTCTTATCCAGAGGGTCGTCAGAAGATTTGTCTTCCGGCTGAAAAAACTAATCAAAACTACTCAGTCATTGAGTGACACTATAACCTTAATCGACACATATGACGAGGCTTAATTAATAAAAATGGGAAGTTATTTATATTTTTGTATCATATAAATCCGACTTTCCTTAAAGCAGGGAAAGTGTCAATATCAGCTTTGCTATATAGCTCTAATACGAATGATTTTCTGTCCCGTGATCGGCTTGTCAGCACCTGCAGACACCCGGTATCTGGCAACGGGAAATAAAGAGTAATGTTTTACAAAAATAAAAATCCCATCTTTCCTTAAGGTTTGAGATCTGCGGAATATCCAGAAAATTGAGGGAAAGATCCAAGTTAGGGATTAAAAAACGATTCATGTGATTCTTATACGTGTTACTGAATCCTCTTCCGGTCACGGCCTGAGGCATAGAATGAATGTTATAAGGACGCATCTATTTCCAGAACCCAAGGGGCGGCAGTCCAGCGCCTCAGTCTCAGCTTCCTAAAGAAGGCGACTGCTATGACAGAACTTAAAAGCCTGATACTTAAGACTATGGCGGCCGCAGGCGCTTTGCTGGTTATGACGTCTCCGGCCTCGGCTTACGAACCGACTGCTCGGGATTTGCAGCAGGCAGCCTATGCCTTCCTCATGGGCGATTGGGATTACCAATTTCCAATGGAAGGCGGCGAAACGCACCTCTTTTTCAAGAACGGTGCTGGAAGTACGTATTACAGCCTTGTATCTCTCTATCCCTCTGAAAGAACAGGAGTCTTCTGCGATCTGATGGAGGTGGACTCCTGCCGGTCGCGTTCTTTGATGTCAACTTTCACAGTGGACTGTGACAAGGGAACCATCAAAATGCGGAAGCTCTCTTTGTATTCGAGGGATTTCGGTATGGGAACGCCTTCCGTGGAAATCCCGGTTCCGCGCCGAGACCAGAAAGAGCAGACACCTGGACCTGACACGATCGGAGAGTTCATCGTTACGACGAAATGCGGCAGAACACCCGATCAGCCGCAGGGTTTCCGCCAGGTGAAACTCAACTCATTCTGAGCTTCAAAATTCAATTTCTCTTTGATGGGTAAGGGCGATCTGAAAAATGATCGCCCTTTTCGTTTTCTTTCTCCCGCTTCTGAAACATCTTTGCAGTGGAAGGGCATGAGATTGCCGTCTGCCAGATCCATGGTCAGTTCTCCGGTCTGTAG
>ERZ772900.3252-NODE-3252-length-10779-cov-6.114510_pt1 | contig 10779 bp, 9 predicted proteins | sample MGYA00512124_ERZ772900 | MGnify/ENA primary metagenome ERZ772900 (study PRJEB29015, sample SAMEA2737716) | human gut metagenome | biome: human gut; feature: human-associated habitat; material: faeces | place: China | collected 2012 ... | reverse complement strand
CATGATTTTAAGTATGACCGGTTTTGGCCGGGGCACAGCGGTGCGCAATGGCCGTGAGATCACGGTGGAGCTGCGCAGCGTCAACTCTCGGTACTTTGAGTATTCGTCCCGGATGCCCCGGACCTGCAGCTATATGGACAGCCGCCTGAAAAAGCAGCTGAACGAGCAGATCACCCGCGGCAAGGTGGAACTGAGCCTGACGGTGCAGAACGTGGACGCCGCCGACACCGTCGTCACCGTGAACCGGGAGCTGGCCAGAAGCTACCAGCAGGCCCTGCGGGACCTGTCCGAGGAGCTTTGCATCAAGAACGACACCTCCGCCAGCCTCATTGCCCGCTTCCCGGACGTCCTCGCCACCCGCCACGCGGATGTGGACGAGGAGCAGCTGTGGGAGGATGTCTCTGCCGTCACGGCGCAGGCGCTGGAAACGTTCGTGCAGATGCGCGCTGCCGAGGGTGCTAAGATGAAAGCCGACGTCGAGAGCCGCCTGTGCTTTCTGGAAGAGTGCGTCGGCAGGGTAGAGACGCTGAGCGCAGGCCGGGTGGAAGCCTACACCAACCGCCTGTATGAGAAGCTCAAGGTCATCCTGGAAGACCGGAACATCGACGATGCCCGCGTCCTGACCGAGGCCGCCATCTTCGGTGACAAGACCGCAGTGGACGAGGAGACCGTCCGCCTGCGCAGCCACATTGCCCAGTACCGCTCCATTCTGGAGCTGGATGAGCCGGTGGGCCGCAAGCTGGATTTCCTGACCCAGGAACTCAACCGCGAGACCAACACCATCGGTTCCAAGTGCCAGGATCTGGACATCACCCGCGTGGTGGTGGATATGAAGGCGGAGATCGAAAAGATCCGCGAACAGATCCAGAATCTGGAGTGATACAGAAAATTCGGAGGGGTTTATGAAGCTCATCAACATCGGGTTTGGCAATATGGTCAGTGCAGGCCGTGTGGTGGCAGTGGTCAGCCCGGATTCCGCCCCGGTCAAGCGCCTTGTAAAGGAAGCGCGGGAGCGCGGAATGCTGATCGATGCATCCTATGGCCGCAGCACCCGTGCAGTGCTTATCATGGACTCCGATCATGTGGTGCTCTCGGCGCTTCAGCCGGAAACGGTGGCCAACCGTGCGGCAGGGCAGGAGGGCAAAACACCAGCAGAGGAGGAACAGACCCATGGCGAACGATAAATATTTGTTTGTGGTCTCCGGCGCGGCCGGTACCGGCAAGGACAGCGTGGTGAAGGCACTGCGCGAAGCACACCCGGAGATCGAAAAGACTGTTTCCGCCACCACCCGCGCACCGCGTCCCGGTGAGCAGGAGGGCGTGGATTATTATTACCGCACCCGGGAGCAGTTCCAGCAGCTGATCGAGAACGATCAGGTGGTGGAGCACAACTTCTACAACGGCAACTACTACGGTACCCTGCGCGAGGAAGTGGACAAGCGCCTTGCAGCCCGGAAGGTGGTCGTTCTGGTCATCGATGTGCACGGCGCAGCGAACATCCGCCGCATGTTCCCAGGCGCGACCACCGTGTTCCTGCTGCCGCCGTCGGTGGAGGAGCTGGAGCGCCGTCTGCGCGGCCGCGGCACCGAGACCGAGGACAGCATTCAGGAGCGTCTTGCCACCGCCCGGCAGGAGCTGGCCCAGCAGGATAAATTCACCCTGAAGCTGGTCAACGACCAGGTCGATACCTGCGCCGATGCACTGTATCAGGCCATCTGCCAGCGCATTGGTGCCGCAGAATAACATTTTGAAGGAGCTGGACGAATGCCCAAAACGGTAGGCGTTGCCGTCAGCAATGCGACCTTCCACTTTGATAAGCTTTATACCTATGCCGTCATGCCGGATCAGCAGAATGCGGTAAAACTTGGCAGCATGGTGCTGGTGCCCTTTGGCCGCGGCAGCCGCGCCCGCATGGGCGTGGTGCTGGCCTGCGATGCCGAACCGGAAAGTGCAAAGCTGAAATATCTTTTCGACGTGGCCCCGGCATCCGCCTGCCTGACCCCGGAACTGCTGCGGCTGGTGCACTTTTTGAAGGAGCGCACCTTCTGCACCTATTACGAAGCGGTCAAGGCGGTCATTCCCTATGGTGCACAGTACAAGCCTGCCGTGGCGGCGGACGGCGTAACGCCGGTGCTGCAAAAGCAGCTCACCCGCCACACAGAGAACAGCTATAAGCTGGTGGGGGCTTTGCAGCAAAAGCCCAAGCCCACGGCCAAGCAATTGGCGGCAGTGGCGCTGCTGGGCGGCGGGCCGCGCACCCTGAACGAGCTGGAAGACAAAGGCATCAGCCGTGCCGTGCTGGATAACCTGTGCGCCAAAGGCGTGCTGGAATGCAGCAAGGTGAATAAATCCATCGACCTGTATTCGTCCATTCCGCTGAAAAACGAGCCGATCACCCTCACGCAGGAGCAGCAGGCGGCTTACGATGCTCTGCTGCCAAAGCTGGAAGATGATGCACCCCACTCGGCGCTGCTCTACGGCGTGACCGGCAGCGGCAAAACGCTGGTGTTCTTAAAGCTCATTGCCCGCTGTCTGGAGCAGGGCAGGCGTGCGCTGGTGCTGGTGCCGGAGATCAGCCTGACCCCGCAGATGATCCTGCGGCTCAAGAGTCAGTTTGGCCGCCGGGTGGCGGTGCAGCACTCTGCCCTCAACCACACGGAACGCCTTTTGCAGTGGCAGATGATCCAGGACGGCGGCGCAGACATCGTGGTGGGTACCCGCAGTGCCATCTTTTCGCCGCTGGAAAACATCGGGCTCATCATCATCGATGAGGAGCAGGAGCACACCTACCGCTCGGAATCCGCGCCCCGCTATTCTGCCCACGAGGTGGCCCGGCAGCGCGCGGCGGAAAACGGTGCATTGCTGCTGCTGGCAAGCGCCACCCCCAGCACCGAGAGCTTTTACGCGGCCCAGCATGGCCGCACCCAGCTGGTGCGGCTGACCCAGCGCTACGGCGGCAACCCACTGCCCACGGTGCAGATCGTGGATATGCGCGCAGAGCTGGCGGCAGGCAACCCGCGGGAGATCAGTCTGTCGCTGGAAGATGCCATCCGCCGCAATCTGGATGCAGGCAAGCAGACCATTTTGCTGCTGAACCGCCGGGGCTACCAGACCATGGCCCAGTGCGAGGACTGCCGCGAGGTGCTCAAGTGCACAAAGTGCAGCGTGCCGATGGTGTACCACAAAGCGGCGCACAAGGTATTGTGCCACTACTGCGGCAGCCAGATGGAACCGCCCACTGTGTGCCCCGCCTGCGGCGGCAAGCTGCAGTACCGGGGCTTCGGCACCCAGAAAGCCGAGGAAGAGCTGGCAAAGCTGTTCCCGGATGCGCGGGTGCTGCGCATGGATCAGGATTCCACTGCCGCAAAGGATGCCCACGAAAAGCTGCTGGCAAGGTTTGCGAACCACGAATATGACATCATGGTGGGCACCCAGATGGTGGCCAAGGGACTGGATTTTGAGGATGTGACCCTTGTGGGCGTGCTGGGCATCGACTCGCTGCTGTTTGCACAGGGCTTCCGCGCGTATGAGAACGTGTTCAGCCTCATCACGCAGGTGGTGGGCCGCAGCGGCCGGGCCAAAGACCCCGGCTTTGCCATCATCCAGACCACCGACCCCGATAACCCGGTGCTGAACCTTGCCGCCGCGCAGGACTACGACGCGTTCTTCGAGCAGGAGATCGCCTACCGGAAGCTGGGGCTTTATCCGCCCTTCTGCGGGCTCTGCGTTGTGGGTTTTGCCGGGCCAAAGGAGAGCGAGGTGGCCCGGGCTTCCGCCCGCTTTGCGGCCCTGCTGGGCCGGCAGGCGGCCAAACAGCCCGACCTGCCTCTGCGGGTGCTGGGCCCCACCCCCGGCAGCATTGAAAAGATCAACGATTCCTACCGCTATAAACTCACCGTCAAGTGCCGCAACGACCACCGTTTCCGGGATCTTATCCGGGAAACGCTGACCCTCTACGAGCAGGAAAAACTGCCCGGCAAGGCCACCGTTGTGGTCGATCTGCACTCGGACGGGGATATCTGATACAACATAACAAATTTTGGAGGTACCACTATGGCTATCCGTAACATCGTAAAAGAGGGCGACCCCATCCTGAACAAGGTCTGCCGCCCCGTGACCAACTTTGACGACCGCCTTGCCACCCTGCTGGATGACATGCGGGAGACGATGATCGCCGCCGACGGCGTGGGTCTGGCAGGCCCTCAGGTGGGCATGCTGCGCCGCGTGTTCGTGGTGTGGGACACCACCGATGCCCCCGAGGAGATCCCCGAGGATTATGAGTACAAGTTCATCGATTTCGTCAACCCCGAGATCCTGGCTGTTTCTGAGGATGAGGAGACCGCCTACGAGGGCTGCCTGTCCTTCCCCGGCCACAACGGTGCCGTGACCCGTCCCGTTGCCGTCAAGGTGCGTGCGCAGGACCGCAACGGCAACTGGTTCGAGCTGGAGGCCGAGGACCTGCTGGCCCGCTGCATCCAGCACGAGAATGACCATCTGGACGGCATTACCATCATGGAGTCCAGCGAGTATTTCTACGAGGACACCGAAGAGGGCAAAAAGGCTGCCCGTGAAGCGAAAGGAAACAACTGATGCGCATTCTGTTCATGGGAACCCCGGATATCGCCGCGGAGTGCCTGAAGGCCCTGTATGCTGCCGGTCACGAGATCTGCGGCGTGTACACCCGGCGGGATAAGCCGGTGGGCCGCAAGCAGGTGCTCACCGCGCCCCCGGTCAAGGAAGTTGCTCTGGAGCATGGGACCCCCGTGTTCCAGCCCCGCACCCTGCGGGACGGCAGCGAGGATGCCAACATCCGGGCGCTGGCCCCTGACCTCATCGTGGTGGTGGCCTACGGCTGCATCCTGCCCAAATCTGTGCTGGAAGCTCCGAAGTATGGCTGCATCAACCTGCATGTGTCCCTGCTGCCCAAGTACCGCGGCAGCGCCCCCGTGCAGTGGGCTGTTCTGAACGGCGACACCGAGACCGGCGTTTCCATCATGCAGATGGACGAGGGGCTGGACACCGGCGATGTGCTGGTCTGCGAGAAGATCGCCATCGGTCCGGAGGAAACCAGCGGCGAGCTGTTCGACCGGGTCACCGCCGTGGGTGCCCGTGTCCTCTGCGAGGCAGTGCCCGCCCTGGAGGCTGGCACCCTCAGGCCCCAGCCCCAGCAGCATGAGAACGCCACCCTGGCCCCCATGCTGGACAAGGAGCTGGCAGAGTTCAGGCTGACCGATACTGCTGCGCACATCCACAACTGGGTGCGCGGCATGAACCCCTGGCCCATGGCCTGGTTCGTGACCGCAGGCGGCAAAAAGGTCAAGGTGACCGAGTGCCGCGTGGCTGCCTCCAACGGTGAGGCTCCCGGCACGGTGCTTTCCACAAAGCCCCTGACGGTGGCCTGTGCCGATGGCGCGGTCCAGCTGCTTCATGTGGTGCCTGAGGGCAAAAAGCCGATGGATGGCACCTCCTTTGCGGCTGGTCTGCGCCTCAAAGCGGGGGATACCCTCTGATGGCGGCCAATCCGCGGGCAGCGGCAGTGGCTGCACTGGTCCGGCAGGAGCAGGACGGCTTCTCAAACCTTGTGCTGGATGCCGAACTCCGCCGCCAGAAGCTGGAGGGCCGTGATAAGGCCTTTGCCGGTGCCATCTTCTACACCGTGCTGGAGCATCAGGGCACGCTGGATTTCATTCTGGAACAGTTCCTGCCCAAGGGCCTTGCCAGGCTGGACCCGCAGGTGCGTGAGATCCTGCGGGCCGCGCTGGCGCAGGCCCGCTATATGCAGGTGCCGGTGTCGGCGGCGGTGAACGAGGCTGTCAAGCTGACCCGCACCTTCAAAAAGGCGAGTGCGTCCGGGCTGGTCAATGCCGTCCTGCGCAAGGCCTGCAATTATGATCTGGAAACTGCCCGCTTCCGGAACGAGACCCAGCGCCTCATGGTGCTGGGCTCTGCGGGGCAGGATGTGGCAGAGTTCCTGCGCACCCATTACCCCGAGGAAGCGCTGGGCATCCTGACCCACACCGCCGACGGCGGCTGCACCAGCCTGCGGGCCAACTGCCTGAAAATGGATGCCGCGGCCCTCTGTGAAAAACTGCTGGAAAGCGGCGTGAAGAGTGCGCAGCCCGGCCTTGTGCCCGGCAGTGTGCTGGCAAAGTTCGAGGGCAGCCCGGCAGAGCACCCGCTCTTCAAGGAGGGCTGTTTCCATGTGGAGGGGCAGGCCAGCCAGCTGGCAGCCCTCTGTGTGGAGGCAAAGCCCCGCGATACCGTGATCGACCTCTGCGCGGCACCCGGCGGCAAAACGCTGCTGCTGGCCGAGGAGATGCAGGGGCAGGGCGCGCTGTACAGCTGCGATGTGGCAGAGCACCGGGTCGGGCTCATCCGGAGCGCTGTGGAACGGATGGGCTTTGCCCATGTCACCGCCCTCTGCAATGATGCCACCCGCCCCAACCCAAAGCTGCCCGCCGCAGACCGCATTCTGGTGGATGCCCCCTGCAGCGGCCTGGGTATTCTGGCAAAAAAGCCGGATATCCGCTATAAGACGCTGGAAAAAGCACGCCACGATGAATTATTGGCCACCCAGTCGTCCATTCTGGACACAGCAGCCGCTCTGCTGAAAGCGGGCGGGCGGCTGGTCTACTCCACCTGTACCATCGACCCCGCTGAGAACGAGGAGCAGGTGGCGGCATTCCTTGCCCGCCACCCGGAGTTCCGGGTGGTCCGGCCCGCTGTGGCGTTCCCTGACGGAATGACAGTGGGGGAGCACGGGGCGCTTTCGGTGCCCACCCGCACCGGGATGGACGGCTTTTTCCTCTGCGCCATGCAGAAAACGCAATGAACCCGCCGTCCGGTTCGTATTGATTCATAGGAGAATACCATGGAACAAAAACGCTGTATCTCTTCCCTGACGCTGGCCGAGCTGACCGCTGCGCTGAAAGCCATGGGTCAGCCGGGCTTCCGGGCAAAGCAGATCTTCCACTGGGTGCACCAGAAGCTGGTCACCGAGTTCTCTGCCATGACCGACCAGCCCAAGACCCTGCTGGCAAAGCTGGAAGAGCAGTTTTACATTGCTGCCCCCAAGATCGAGCGCCGGCAGGAAGCCAAGGACGGCACCGTGAAATATCTGCTGCGGATGGCCGATGGCAACTGCATCGAGACCGTTGTCATGCGCTACCACTACGGCAACACGGTCTGCGTCTCCACCCAGGTGGGCTGCCGGATGGGCTGCCGCTTCTGCGCCTCCACCCAGGCAGGCCGGGTGCGCAACCTGGAAGCCGGTGAGATCTGCTCTGAGATCTATACCGCCCAGAAGGACATCGGGGAGCGCATCTCCCACATCGTCCTCATGGGCATCGGGGAGCCGCTGGATAATTTTGACGAGGTCATGCGCTTCCTTGAGAACATCTCCTCCCCGGAGGGGGTGAACATCGGAATGCGCAACATCAGCCTTTCCACCTGCGGCCTGGTGCCCAAAATCGACCAGCTGGCTGAGAAAAAGCTGCAGCTGACCCTTTCGGTCTCCCTGCACGCCCCCAACAACGAGATCCGCAGCGGCATGATGCCGGTCAATGATGCCTACCCCGTGGAGGTGCTGATGCCCGCTGTCCGCCGCTATCAGGAGACCACGGGCCGCCGGGTCAGCTTTGAGTATTCGATGGTGCGCGGTGTCAATGATTCCGATGCCTGTGCCAGACAGCTGGCCGACCTCATCCGGGGCATGGGTGCTCATGTGAACCTCATTCCCATCAACCCGGTGGACGGAAGCCCCTACTCGGCTACCGATGCCGCCAATGTCCAGCGCTTCCAGAAAAAGCTGGAGAGCCTGGGGGTCAACGCCACGGTACGCCGCCGTCTTGGCAGCGAGATCAGCGCCGCCTGCGGTCAGCTGCGCCGGGACGAAATGAATGGTAAGGCGTAAATCGCAAGAGGAGAAGCCTATGAAACTAGCAGGAAAAACGGATGTGGGCCGCGTCCGGCAGGAAAATCAGGATGATTACCGTGCCGGAGAGCTGCCTGGCGGTGCTGTCTGGGCACTGGTGTGTGATGGTATGGGCGGTGCCAAAGGCGGCCGCGAGGCCTCACAGGGGGCCTGCAATGTCATCGAACAGGTGTTTCAGGAGCAGTACGCCCAGTGCGGAGCAGGGCAGGAGGGAGCTTTTTTGAAAAAGGCCCTCATCAGCGCCAACCGCTATGTGTTCAACAAAGCCGCCCACGAGGAATCGCTGGCCGGTATGGGCACCACGGCGGTCTGCGCACTGGTGCGGGGCGGGGAAGCCACCCTCTGCCACGCGGGCGATTCCCGCGCCTACCTCTGCCGGGGCGGTAAACTGACCCAGCTCACCCACGACCACTCCTATGTGCAGGAGCTGGTGGACTGCGGCACCATCACGGAGGAGGAGGCCGAGCACCATCCCCAGAAGAACATCATCACCAGGGCGCTGGGCGTGGATTACCGGCTGGAGCCGGAGGTCACTTCGGTGCAGCTGCAGGCAAAGGATCTGCTGCTGCTCTGCTCGGACGGCCTGACCAACATGGTGCCGGTGGAGCAGATGGAGAAGCTGCTGGCGCAGGGCCCGTTCTACGATCTGCCCGACCGGCTGGTGGATGCCGCCAACGAGAACGGCGGCTCCGACAACATCACCGCCCTGCTGCTGGCTGTGGAACCTACGGAGGTGCACCATGGATAACCTGATCGGCAAAACGCTGGATGGCCTGTACACGGTGCGGGAACTCATCGGCACCGGCGGCATGGCCAATGTCTACAAGGCCGTTGTGGGGCCGGGCGGCCCGGTGCCGGAGGGCACGGTCGTGGCCGTTAAGGTGCTGCGGCAGGAGCTCATGCACGACCCTGACCTTGTGCGCCGCTTCAAGAACGAGTCCAAGGCCATCTCGCTGCTCAACCACCCCAACATCGTCAAGGTGTATGATGTCTCGGTGAGCGACCATCTGCAGTATATCGCCATGGAATATGTGGACGGCATGACCCTGCGCGAGTATCTGAACGAGCGGGGCGGCAAGCTGACCAGCCGGGAGACCGTTCACTTTATCTCTCAGATTCTGAAAGCGCTGGATCATGCCCACCGCAACGGCGTGGTGCACCGGGACATCAAGCCCCAGAACATCATGCTGCTGGACAATGGCCAGCTGAGGATGATGGATTTTGGCATTGCCCGCATCTCCCGGGCCGAGAACCAGCTCTCGGGCGGCAAGGCCATGGGCAGCGTCCACTATATCAGCCCGGAGCAGGCCAAGGGCGATGAGACCGACTTCACCAGTGACCTTTATTCGGTGGGCGTGATGATGTACGAGATGCTTTCAGGGCATCTGCCCTTCGATGCCGATGACGTGGTGGAGGTGGCCATCAAGCAGATCTCGGATCAGCCCAGGAACCTGCGGGAACTGGCTCCCTGGGTGCCGGTGGGGCTGGTGGAGATCACCGAGCGCGCCATGGCAAAGCGGCCCGAAAACCGCTACGCCAGCGCCGCCGAGATGCTGGGGGCACTGAACGCCTACGTGGAAGACCCGTCCATCGTGTTCAATTACACCTATCTCCCCGATGAAATTCCTGAAAAGGTGGTGGAGCACCCCGTGAAAACCAAAAAAGAAGCCCCGGAACCGAAAAAGACCCGCAAAAGCAAAAAGAAAAAGCCCATCTTCCTGCCGGTGCTGTTCGGCATCACCGTTGCGTTCGCGCTGGCCTGCATGGCGCTGTGCTGGACCATCCTCAACGATTCCAGCACCCTGATGAGCGAAAAGGCCGACATCGTGCTGGCCGATTACAGCGGCATGACCCAGGATGAGGTGAACGCCCAGCCGCAGGTCTCCTCCGGCCAGATCACCGTCAACTGGGAGCAGTCGTACAGCAACGACTACGCGGCCGGTTATGTCTACCGGCAGTCGCCGGTGGCGGGCCGCACCGTCCGCGAGGGCCAGAGCGTGACCCTGACCATCAGCCTCGGCATCCAGTACGTCACCGTGCCGGATGTGACCAACTATCTGCAGGCCGATGGAGAACAGCAGCTCAAGAGCCTCGGCGTCTCGGTGCTGATCACCCAGGCCGTGGACGACACCGTGGCGGCAGGCTCCATCATCCGCACCGACCCTGCCGCCGGCAGCCAGGTGGCGGTGGGCTCCACCGTTGTGGTCTATGTGAGCCGCCCGCAGGTCAGCACCACGGCCAAGGTGCCGTCTCTGGTGGGCCTGTCCAACGTGAACGATGCCCGCACCCTGCTGGTGCAGAACAAGCTGGGCCTGGGCAGCACCACCGAGCAGTACAGCGACAAGCCTGCCGGTACCATCATCGGGCAGAACCCTGCCGCCGGTTCCACCGTCAAGGTGAACAGCCGCGTCAGCGTGACCGTCAGCGCAGGGCCCGAACCTGTGCCGGAGACCCCGGCCGAGGAGCCCGGCAGCACCTCGGAGAGCGGCAGTTCCAGCGCCAGCAGCTCCGGCGGCGACTGGTGGAGCGGCCTTGTGGGCGGTGGCTCTTCCTCCTCCAGCGACTCTTCCGGTTCCAGCTCCGGCACCGGCCTGAGCGACTGGTGGAGCGCGCTGCTGTCGTAACGGAGGAGCCATGAACGGTTATATTGTAAAAGGCATCGGCGGCTTCTACTACGTCCGGACCGAAGCGGGCATCATCGAGTGCAAGCCGCGCGGCATCTTCCGTAAACAGAAGATCACCCCCGTGGCGGGCGACGAGGTGGCGGTGGAGACCGAGAACGGCGCTTCCGTCATCGCGGAGATCGCGCCCCGCAAAAACGTCTTCGTCCGTCCGCCGGTGGCCAA
>ERZ772900.3237-NODE-3237-length-10822-cov-3.818984_pt1 | contig 10822 bp, 8 predicted proteins | sample MGYA00512124_ERZ772900 | MGnify/ENA primary metagenome ERZ772900 (study PRJEB29015, sample SAMEA2737716) | human gut metagenome | biome: human gut; feature: human-associated habitat; material: faeces | place: China | collected 2012 ... | reverse complement strand
AGCTCGGCACGCCGGGAATGGCGCGCGCCTCGAACCCGCGGGCGCGCACGTCGGGCGCTATGCGCTGGAAGGTGGCGTAGATGCTTGGGTCCCCCAGGTTCAGCAGCGCGACGTCGCGGGCCGCATCCAGGTGCGCGACAAGCTCGTGAACAAGCGAGGCATGCTCGGCCGCGCGGCGCTCGGCGTCGCGCGTCATCGAGAATCGCACGGGGATCACCGTCTTGTCTGTAAGGTCGACGGCGCCGCGCACGATGTCAAGCGCGACCATGACCCCGTCCGCCGTTTGAGGTGCGGCGATGACCGGACACGATTCGATTGTGCGGACGGCCTTGATCGTGAGCAGCTCGGGGTCGCCAGGCCCCGTGCCCACCCCGTACAGCACGCCTTTACTCATACGTCGCCCCCAATTCCCCGATAACAGCATCGGCGCCCGACGTGCGGAAAAGCTCGCGGCGCCCGGCGTCGAACACGACCGCGGCGATGTCGCATGCGCCCGCCGCGCGGCGGCGCAACCTGTCCTCGATTGCCGCAGCGAGCGAGGCGCGCGCAGCGTCCCCCACGCCAGCGGCCTCGATTACCTCGAGCGCCGTCGTGGTCGTGACCGACGACATGATCTCGTGCACGGTCTTCGCGCCCGCGCCGGCCAAGGCCGCGTGGGCGGCCAGAATCTCCGCGCGGCAGTCGGCGGTACGCGAATGGGTGTCCATGATGCCGCCCGCAACCTTCACCAGCTTGCCGATGTGTCCCACAAGAAGAACATTGGTAAATCCCTCGCGAACGCAGCAATCAATCGCATCGCCCACGAAGTTGGAGATGAAGACCACCGGTGCACCGTTTAGGTGGAAATGCCCCGAGATGAACTGCCCGCCGTAGTTGCCGGGCGTGAGCACGACTCCGCGCCGCCCCATAGCCGCATGCTGCCGGATCTCGAGCTCGATGCTGTCGCGCAAGGCAGCGAGGCTGCGCGGCTCGACGATGCCCGTCGTGCCCAGGATGGAAATGCCGTCCTCTATCCCCAGGTGCGGGTTGAAGGTCTTTTCGGCAAGGGCAACACCCTCGGGTACCGAAATCGTCACAGCGATATTTCCAGAAAAGCCGTGCGCGGCGCACACCTCGCGCACCGCCGAAGTGATCATCGCGCGCGGCGTCGCATTGATGGCGGCCGCCCCCACCGGCTGCTCGAGCCCGGGCAACGTCACGCGCCCCACGCCCACGCCGCCATCGACGGAAACTTCCGATTCGCGCGCGGGCACGCCCTTGCTGCCCGCAGCGCCCGTGCCCGACCCCGCATGTTCCACGCGCGCGTACACGAGCACGCCGTCGGTCACATCGGCATCGTCGCCTGCGTCCTTTCGCACGGCGCACTGGGCGCACCCCTCGCCGATACATGCGTCGACCACGTTCGCCTCGACGGGCAGCCCGCCGGGGGTGACGATCGACACGCGGCCGACGGGCTTTCGTGACAAGAGCATCTCGCAGGCCGCCTTCGCCGCGAGCGCGGCGCAGCTCCCCGTGGTGTAGCCGCAGCGCAGGCGGGTCGTCCCGGTATATATGTAGTGCTCGAAGGCCACGCTAGCTGCTCGCCTTCCGATACCCTGTGGCAAACGAAGGGTCGTAAAGCTTGCTGCGCTCGTACGACTCCGCTTGCCCGCCGTTGTGCGCAAGCCCGCCGCGAGCTCCGAGCACGCGGCCCACCACCACGAGCGCCGTGCGGTCGATGCCCTCTCGCGCGCCCGCATCGGCGAGCGTGCCCACTGTGCATCGCACCACGCGCTCCTCAGGCCAGGTCGCCTTGTACACGAGCGCCGCCGGCTCGTCGGAGCTGCGGCCCGCGGCCAAAAGCTCGGCGGAAAGCTCGGCGAGCATACCCGAGCTCAGGAAGATGACCATAGTCGAGCCGCTTTCCGCCATGGTGCGCATGCCCTCGCCCGCGGGCATGGGGGTGCGCCCGGAAAGCCGCGTGATCACGACCGACTGGCTGATTCCCGGCAGCGTGTATTCCTGGCGAAGCGCCGCCGCGGCACCGCAAAAGCTCGACACGCCGGGCACCACCTCGTAGACCACGCCGCGCGCGTCGAGCGCGTCCATCTGCTCCTGGATGGCGCCGTACAGGCACGGGTCGCCCGTGTGCAGGCGCACCACTTCCTCGCCCCGCGCATCCGCCGCGCACATCACGTCGAGCACTTCCTCCAAGGTCATGTGCGCGCTGTCGTAGACGACGCAGGATTCCTTGCACTCGGCGAGCAGCTCGGGGTTCACAAGGCTCCCCGCCCAAACGACCACGTCGGCCGCGCGTAGAAGACGCGCCCCGCGCAGCGTGATAAGGTCGGCGGCGCCCGAACCTGCGCCAACGATATGAATCATCCGAGCCTTCCCTTCCCGTTTCTCATCGCAACCGTTTACGCCGCCATTCGCGCAGCGGGCAAAACACGGCGCCTGCGGCAGCAATCGGCGCAAATACGCAGGCAGGAGGCGCAATGCCGCCCGCGCTGGCTTTGACACGTTCACAAGTGCCCACTATCATAGTAAAAGTTTCGGCAACGAGCATATGACAATCGGATAAAAGGAAATGACCGGCGCGGCGCCTGCACAGCCCGCGCTGGCTTGCGGAGGGAACCAGGTGGGAATCCTGGGCAAGGGACATTACTGTATAGGACGCGCGGGCGAACCGCCTCGCGCCCCAAGCCAGACTGCTTCGCCTTTTCCTCACGGCATCGCCGTGGCGTTAGCTCCTTGTGAACCCCGAGGGGTGCGCTTTTCTTTCGCTTGTGCCGACAAGCAACTGTCGCCGGGGGACCGGCAAACCGAGGAAAGGAAAAACCATGTCCGACCAGATGTCACGCCGCGGCTTCATGGGCGCCGCAGCAACCGGAGCCGTCGCGCTCGCCGGAGTCGCGCTCGCGGGCTGCTCCAACACCTCCGCGAGTTCCGAGAAATCTAGTGAAAAGGAGAAGGCCGCGAAGCCGGTCATCCTCGTCACGAGCTTCGGCACGAGCTACAACGACTCGCGCCACATCACCATCGGCGCCATCGAAGACGCTATCCGCGAGAAGTACTGGCAGGACTACGACATCCGCCGCGCCTTCACCGCGCAGATCATCATCGACAAGCTGAAGAAGCGCGACGGCATCACGATCGACAACATGACCGAGGCGCTTGACCGCTGCGTGGAAGACGGCGTGAAGGAAATCGTCGTGCAGCCGACGCATCTCATGGCTGGCCTGGAATACGCCGACGTGAAAGACGAGCTCGACAAGTACGCCGACAAGTTCGACAAGATCTCGCTCGGCGACCCGTTGCTCACCTCCGACGACGACTACAAGAAGGTGGCCGCAGCCATTAAGGAGAACATGGCGTCCTTCGACGACGGCGAGACGGCGCTGTGCCTCATGGGCCACGGCACCGAAGCCGATTCCAACGCCGACTATGCCAAGATGCAGGAAGTGTTCAAGAACGAGGGTTTGACGCAGTTCTTCGTCGGCACCGTCGAGGCTGAACCGACCTGCGAGGATGTTATCGCCGCCGCGAGCGCCGCAGGCTACAAGAAGGCCGTGCTCGCGCCGTTCATGGTGGTCGCGGGCGACCACGCGAACAACGACATGGCAGACGAGACCGACCCCGACAGCTGGGCTGCGAAGTTCGTGGCCGCCGGCTTCGAAGTGACGTGCCTGCTCCAGGGTCTGGGACAGAACGTCGCGGTCGACGACATCTACGTCTCGCACGTGGACGACGCCATCGCCAAGCTGTAAACTCGCCGCGCACGGGGGCGCCGGTCGCGTCCCCGTGCAACGGGCATGCGCCTTTCCCCGACTGACGACGCATGCCCGTTGCATTCGCATCCCGACCGCCCACCGCACGGCACGGGCGGTCGAAGCGATTGAAAGGAACCCCCTCCATGTTGAAGAAAACCCTCGTCTTCGCCCTGTCGGCGGCGCTTCTCGCGTTCTCGCTCGCCGGCTGCGCCGGAAATTCAAGCGACAGCGCAAAGGCAAGCAATACCGATTCCCAGGAAAAGACCGAGCAGGCGGCCGATGCGACCGAGGGCGCAAGCGCTGCCCCCATCACCGCCGACAAGGTGGCCGACGGCACCTATCCGATCACCGTAGATTCCAGCTCGAACATGTTCAGGATTGTGGACGCCCAGCTCATCGTGGAAAACGGCTCCATGCACTGCGTGATGACGCTTTCCGGCACGGGCTACGGCAAGCTCTTCATGGGCACGGGCGACGAGGCTGCCGCCGCGAGCGAGGCCGACTTCATCCCCTATGTGGAAAACGCGGAAGGCAAGTACACCTACGACGTGCCCGTTGATGCGCTCGACGAGGACACCGCCTGTGCCGCGTGGAGTATTAGAAAAGAGCAGTGGTACGACCGCACACTTGTGTTCGAATCCGCCGGCGTCGATCTGCGCGCCGACGCACTGAAGTAACGCCATGCGGTCGATTCTTCCCAAGGGGGAAAACAGGAAGCGCCGAAGCATCGCGGCGCGCGCGATCGCCTGCGTTCTCGTCGCCCTGCTCGCGCTTCCCTTCGCGGGGTGCAGTGCGAACCCGAACGCGACCGGTGGCACGGCGGGCTCTCAGGAATACACTGTGAATGTCTCGCTTTCCGGCGGGTCAGGGCGCGCAAGCATCGCCTCACCCACCACAATTGTGAAGGATGGCGACACCTACACCGCGACCATCACCTGGTCGAGTTCGAACTACGACAAGATGACCGTCGACGGCGTGGACTACGCGCCCGTAAACGACGGCGGCAACTCCACGTTCGAGATACCCGTCACGCTCGACGAGGACATCGCCGTGTCGGCCGAGACCGTCGCCATGTCGACGCCGCACACCATCGACTACACGATCCACTTCGACTCATCCACCATGAAGGAGAAATCGGGCGACGAAGCAAGCGGCGGCTCCCCTGTGGGAACGGCTTCAAGCGCCGCGGCCGACTTCCACAACGCCGATTTGGGCTGCGGCTGGGAGCCGACGGGGGCGCTTCAGCTTGAATACGCCGAGCACTTCACTGTCGACGAGTTCAAAGGCGGTCTGCGGCTTATCTGCGTTTCGAATGGGGAACGTTTCCTCGTGGTGCCGCAAGATGCGAAGGTACCTGATGGGTTGAGCTCCGACATCGCGGTCATAAGGCGCCCCGCCGACAAGGTGTACCTCGTGTCGTCGGCGACGATGTGCCTGGTCGACGCGCTCGATGCGAACGACAATATCATCATGTCGGGCACGAAGGCCGACGATTGCTCGGTCGTGGGCTTCAAAAGCGCGCTCGAAAGTGGGGCGATCGCCTACGGCGGCAAGTACAGCGCGCCCGACTACGAGCGAATATCGGCCTCGGGCTGCACACTCGCCATCGAGAACACCATGATCAACCACACGCCCGATGTGAAGGAAAAGCTGCAGAAGCTCGGGCTCGTCGTGCTCACCGAACAGTCGTCGAGCGAGCCCGAAGCACTCGGGCGCGTCGAGTGGATTAAGCTTTTCGGCGTTCTGTTCGACAAGGAAGACGAGGCCGCGCACCTGTTCAACGAGCAGAAGGCCCGCGTCGAGCAAACGTCGGGGCTCGCGTCGTCAGGTAAAACCGTGGCGTATTTCTACATTAACTCGAACGGGGCCGCCGTCACGCGGCGGGCGGGCGACTACGTGGCGCAGATGATCGAGCTTGCAGGCGGCAGCTATGCGCTCGATGACGCGCAGACGGCGTCGACGTCAGGTTCGTCAGTAACGCTCGAAATGGAGCGCTTCTACGCGACGGCGAAGGATGCCGACATCATCGTCTACAACGGCACCATCGACGAATCGGTTGCCACCTTGAACGACTTCGTAGGCAAAAACGCGCTATTGTCGCAGTTCAAAGCCGTGAAGAACGGCAACGTCTGGGTCACAAGCGCCGACATGTACCAGCAGATGACTTCTACCGCCGACATTATCGACGAGCTGCACGGGGCGTTCACCGGCGATGACGCGAGCGACTTCCATTATCTGAGGAAGCTCGGTTAGCGCCATGAGAAGCCGGCTTTCCATGGCATACGACGAATCGGGGCGCGCCGCGCGGTGTCGCGTCGTGACGGCGCTGCTCGCTGTTGCCCTCATCGTGCTCGTCGGGGCCAACCTGTGCATCGGGAGCGCGCTCGTGCCCGCAGACCACATCCCCGGCATCCTTTCGGGCGGCGCGGCCAATTCCATGGAAAGCCAGGTCATCTGGGAGATTCGCCTGCCGCGCGTGCTTTCAGCCGTGCTTCTCGGCGGGGCACTTTCGCTTTCCGGGTTCCTGCTGCAGACGTTTTTCAACAACCCCATCGCCGACCCGTTCATCTTGGGCGTCTCCTCGGGCGCAAAGTTCGTCGTCGCGCTTACGATGATCGTACTTCTAGGCGCGAACCAGGCCATGTCCTCGCCGGCCATGGTGGCCGCAGCGTTTCTGGGCTCGCTTATCACCATCGGCTTCGTGCTCCTCATCGCACGGCGCATAAGTTCCATGGCCATGCTCATCGTGGCGGGCGTCATGGTGGGATACATCTGCTCGGCGGCGACGAACTTCCTCATCGCCTTCGCCGACGACCAGTCCATCGTGAACCTGCACAACTGGTCTTTGGGTAGCTTCTCGGGTTCGAGCTGGGACGACATCGCGATCATCGCGGTCGTGGTGATCACCGTGAGCGCATGCGTATTCGCGATATCGAAGCCCCTTTCCGCCTTCCAGCTGGGAGAAGCCTACGCGAAAAGCGTCGGCGTGAACGTCGCACGCTTCCGCGTGGTGCTCGTCCTTCTAGCGAGCATGCTCTCCGCCTGCGTGACCGCGTTCGCTGGTCCGGTGTCGTTCGTAGGCATCGCGGTTCCGCATCTCGTGAAGTCGGCGCTAAAGTCGTCGAAGCCCATCCGCGTGATTCCTGCGTGCTTCTTGGGAGGCGCCATCTTCTGCGCGGGCTGCGATTTGATCGCGCGCACGCTGTTCTCTCCCGTCGAGCTTTCCATCAGCGCCGTCACCGCCATCTTCGGCGCTCCGGTGGTTATCGCGCTCATGTTGAAGAAGCGGGTGAGGTAGATGGGGGAATTCGTGCCGCGGCCCAAAACGCTCGGAGGGGACATTCCATGCTTAGACAGTCCTGAGCTCGCACGAAAGCGCCAGAAGGCACTTTCGGCTCGTGCGGAACTGCGCGCGGAACGCCTCCTCCGAGCGGAGCCGAACCTCGAAACTACGGTCGAAACGCAGGCTGACGGAGCGCCGCTTTTCCACATAAGCGACCTGTCGGCGGGCTACGACAAGAAGGTCGTAGTCGAAGGCGTCGATCTGGAGGTTCGCGCGGGCGACGTCGTGGCGCTCATCGGGCCGAACGGCTCGGGCAAGTCGACCATCTTGAAAACCATCACACGCCATCTGGCACCGCTTGCCGGCGCGGTCGAGCTCGACGGGCGGGAGATTTCCCGATGGAAGACGGCGGAGTTTGCAAGGAACCTTGCCGTTATGCTGACAGATCGCCCCCGGACCGAGCTCCTCACCTGCCGCGATGTCGTAGAGGCAGGAAGGCACCCCTACACCGGGCGAATGGGCACACTCTCGCCCGACGACCATAGTCGGGTCGACGAGGCCATGAAAACCGCACATGTGGAAGAGCTCGCCGAGCGCGACTTTATGCAGATAAGCGACGGGCAACGCCAGCGCGTCATGCTCGCACGCGCCATCGCGCAGGATCCGCGTGTGCTCGTGCTCGACGAGCCCACGTCGTATCTCGATATCCGCTACCAGATCGACCTGCTGCGAATACTTCGCCACCTTGCGAAATCGCGGAATGTGGCTGTCATCATGTCCATCCACGAACTCGAGCTCGCGCAGAAAAGCGCCGACAAGGTGATTTGCGTGAAGGACGGCCGGGTCTTCCGCGCCGGCGCACCCGAAGACATATTCACGCGCGAGACGATTGGCGAGCTCTACGGCCTTCAGCATGGCACCTTCAACGAGCGCTTCGGCAGCGTGGAAATTGGACGCCCGCACGGCGATGCGCACACGTTCGTCATCGCCGGCGCAGGTACGGGGTCGGCTGTGTTTCGCCAGCTCGTCCGGCAGGGCAAGGCGTTCTACGCGGGCGTTCTGCACGAAGGGGACATCGACTGCGAGCTCGCGCGCGACCTGGCAGCGGAATGCGTGGCCGAGCGCGCCTTCGAGCCGATCGGGGATAAAACCATAGCCCGCGCCAAAGAGCTCCTCGTCCACTGCGCGCGTCTTATCGTGTGCCCCGCCGCCTTCGGCACCATAAACGCCCGCAACGTAGAGCTCGTCGAGTTCGCACGCTCGCATGGTATCGAGGTCATGTGAGCGTGCGAAGGCGCATCGGAGGATTCCCAATTGGAGTGGGAAGGATAAACTGGACTTTCTTTTAATGATCCTCAGGCTACAGCTCCTACGCCGGCGAGGTCTACAAGGCGCCGGAGAACCTCGTAAACAGGAATTTCCACGCCGACGAGCCCAACCTGCTGTGGCTCACCGACATCACCGAGTTCAGGCTCCCGGGCGGCGAGAAGGTCTACCTGAGCCCGGTCATCGACTGCTTCGGCGGGATGCTCGTCGCCTGGTCGATCGGGCTGCACCCCGACAAGCGCCTCGCGAATTCGAGCCTGCGCCTAATCCAAGCGAGATTCCAGACTCGACAGGCCATTGAGAGTCAGGTCGTTGGCGACCTCCGAGACGCGCTCGATAGGAACCGAGCCATCAGACAGGGCCCACGTGCGATAGATACCGATAATACCCGACAGCAAGAACGCCAGATAGTAGTCGAACATCTCGTCCTTGAGACCTTGGGGCAGCAGATCGCGCTCGGCAATCTCGTGTTCGAGCGGCGCACGAAGACGAGCCATAAAATCATCGAGCGGAATGTTCTCGATCAGCTGACGATTGAGCACCAGGTTGTTGCACAGCGCCTCGTTAACGGTTTTAAAGAAGGTCGCCGCCGCGCCCAGGGCGCGCTCGTTGGTGTCACCGTCCATGGAAGCAAGCGTTTTCTCGACCGAGTCGACAATCATCTCCACCACATCGACGGCAATGGCATCGAGCAAGCCATCAACCGTACCAAAGTGAACGTAAAAGGTCTTGCGGTCGACATTGGCCTCGCGCGCGATGGCACTCACCGTAATGTCTGCCAGCGGCTTTTCCATGAGCAAGCGCTCAAAAGCGGAAAGGATGGCATTGCGGCTGCGAACGATACGGCGATCAATACGCGGTTTACTGGTGGCCATGGGTGTGTCCCTTCGATATGCGAGCATTCATCAACAGATGAGAGATAATCTACGTAAGAGGATTATCCCCCATACAGCACAAATATGCCCCGCATCATGAAGAACGCACGACTGTCCTACTGCGACTTAGGGTGCTTCTTCTTATTGAGTGCCGACGGAGATACGCGAATACCGTCGCCTGTCTGGCGCACATAGGCTTTATGAGCCGGCTTAGCGGTCCCAGAAGCCTTCTGAGCGTGCTTCCTGGGATCAACGGTAACAGCATTCGTGGGGTGCGGCTTAGTGGGCGCAGAGGGCGTCTGAGGAGCGCGGCCGAGCTTGCGCATCACGCGATCCCAGCGCGCATGGATACTCTCGTTGTGGGCGCTCTTAAGGCCCAGCAGGGGCGCAGCCAAAATGGTCGGCGCGATAAACGTAATGAGACGCCACAGCAGATAGCCGGCGGTCGAAGCCGACCCAAAGAAATGACCCAAGAACAAAGCAAAGCCGCCCTCAGCGCCACCAGTTCCACCGGGCAAGGGAACCGCAGAGCTCAGCAGCTGGACAAAGGCGCTCGCGGCCATGACCGAGAAAAAGTCGACCTCGTGGTGGCCAAAGGCGAGCATCAGAAAATACGGCACCAGATAGAAAAACGCGAGCTGCAGCATGGTGATAAACACGGTGAGCAGCATGGAAGAAAAATGTCCGGCCGAAAGCTTGAACTTCTCGGAGAAGGAGTAGATCTCGCCATCGACAAACGAGCGCCATCCATCGATCTTAGTGGCCGAGACACCTATGCGCTCGAGCCAATTGATGATGCAATGGGCGACGCGCGTGACGGTCTTGGGCATGAGCGCGACGGCGAAGATGCCGAGCAGGATGCAGCAGTGACCGCCAAAACTAAAGACGCACAGCAGCGTCATGTCGCCATAGCGCTCGGCAAAAAACGGCATGCGAGCAAGCAATAGGATAGCGCCCCAGGCAACTAGGCCAAACTGATACACAATAAATCGGGTGAACTGCGTGGCACCCGCTTCGCCCACGTTTTGGCCCGCTTTGGTCAGGCGGTAGATCTGGGCAGGCGTAGAGCCCATCATCATGGGCGTCAGGTTGCCAAAGAAGATGCCACTCGCCTCGACCGAGATCAGGTCGCGAATGCCGACGGGTGAATTGGGGTCGAGCCAGACGGCGATCGCATAGGCCACAATGCCAAAGAACAGATACATGAACATGCAAAGACACGCGACAACGAGCCAGGGCGCCTGGACGCTCGACATAGCAGCCCAGAACTGCCCCATCTGCCCGGTTACCACCAGATAGACGATATAACCCACCAGCACAACGCCGATAAAGATTGCGCCGCGGCGTGCGCTCTTATTGTCATCGCCGCCCGAGGCCTCAACCTCGACCTGGGGCTTAGACGTATGCTGAGAGGACTCCGTCATGAGACTCCTTCTAACAGTCAAAATATCTTGGATATTGTACCCGCAAGGACCATAGACAGAACGCAAAGCTCTGGTTCAAACGGGAATTGCAGACGGTTGTTTGAAAATGACCTAACGAACAGAAACTTCATACAAGGCATATGACCGTGGGTAAGGTTGCTA
>ERZ772900.3235-NODE-3235-length-10828-cov-6.706396_pt1 | contig 10828 bp, 8 predicted proteins | sample MGYA00512124_ERZ772900 | MGnify/ENA primary metagenome ERZ772900 (study PRJEB29015, sample SAMEA2737716) | human gut metagenome | biome: human gut; feature: human-associated habitat; material: faeces | place: China | collected 2012 ... | reverse complement strand
GATGGAGGCCATCCGCACCTCCGGTCTGTCCCGCTTCCCGGTGTATCAGGAGGACAAGGTATCAACGGACTACATATTAGGCTTGTCCACCTTGAGTGTCCGTAAAAGTTATGATATTTCTGAATTAGGATTGTCCGAGGGAGCTGTGAGAGGGCTTGTGGCAGGTACAGTCGATGTGCAAATCCTTAACCGTCTGTTGGAACACAGGAACTTCCCGAAACTGATGGATTTGATACGGATTTATTTTCAAGACACAGCGGCAAAGGGTATCATGGCACGAAATCAGCTGATTGAACTGGCAACGGCTTCCTTGTCCGATCTGATGAAAGAACACCCGGAACATCGGGCAGAAGCAAAACAGGATTTGCAACTTCTGAACGCACAGAAGATGGGAGAACATGAAGCGGAAATTGAAAAAATCAAGAATGTATTTCTTGCTATCCTGCGAGATATTAAGAAAGATATGGACAACAGAGAACAGCCAGGAGAAGCTGTGACCGCCGCTATGTTCCAAACCATGCAGGAAACCATGAAAGACCACCAGCAGGAGCTGCTTTCTATGGACGATGTAACTGCTATGATTGCCGGACAGATTGGGAAGTTTCTTCCGATGGACGAGGAAACGGCGGAACAGTTCCGGCAGTTGGCAAAGAGGATGATGGAGCAGGTAGGAAAATAATTGCAGAAAAATATATGTAGTTTTATAAAACAATCAGGAGGATTACATGAGACGGGTAAAAAAAGAAAAAAGGAATAAAGTGCTTATTTTTAGTGTGATTATCTTGCTTCTTGTATGTGCAGGCATTGCGATAGCCAGTTTGCATAAAGTAAATAATATTTTGTTGGAAAACTCGTCTGAGGCAACAATAGAAATTATTGGAAATTCAAGTGCAACTGAACCTGCACAAGAGCTTCGAGGAACTGTAAAAGATGCAACAATGAATACTCTAACTGTTCAAGGTGAGGATAATCGTGAATATTGTTTTGGAACAGAAGGTGTAAATATTTCAACTGGTGAGACAGGAATAGTGATTGGGAATCCAGTGACAGTTTCATATCATGGCAAATTGGATTTGAATGCATCTGTACAAGAGGTTGAATTACTTTCCATTACGGTTACGGATTCCAGTTTGAATACCGAAAACCCTGAACCGACAACTGGTGAAACAGAGCCAAGTCCCCCTTCTGCTTCCGTGACACAGAAAGCACAAGAAATTCTAAATGCAATGACGCTGGAAGAAAAAGTTGGACAGATGTTTATTGCACGCTGTCCCGAAATAAATAGCGTACAGAAGGTAAAGGAGTATAATCTTGGAGGTTATATTCTTTTTAGCCGAGACTTTTCTGGAAAAACAAGAGATGAAATTATCCAGAATATTCAAAGTTACCAAAGTGCAGCAAAAATCCCCATGTTTATCGGAGTAGATGAAGAAGGAGGCACTGTCAACCGTGTTAGCACAAACCCTAATTTGCGAGCTGTGCCTTTCTGGTCCCCTCAAGAACTCTATGCTGAAGGTGGCTTTGATTTGATTCAAAGTGACACACAAGAAAAATGTGAATTATTGAATAGTTTGGGGATTAATTTGAACTTTGCCCCAATCTGCGATGTTTCGCAAAATCCAGAGGATTTTATTTATGACCGGAGTTTTGGACAGAACGCAGAGCAAACTGCCGCTTATGTCCACTTAGTTGTGCAAACCATGTTTCAAGAAGGTATGGGGAGCGTCCTAAAGCATTTCCCCGGGTACGGAAATAATGTGGATACACATACAGGTATTGCTTATGATAATCGCACCTATGAAACATTTTTGAACTCAGATTTCTTGCCGTTTCAAGCAGGAATTGATTCTGGAGCCAATATGGTATTAGTTTCTCATAATGTGGTATCCTGCATGGATAGTCAAACCCCTGCTTCGCTGTCTTCACAGATACACAAAATCCTGCGGGAAGAATTAAAATTTACTGGAGTTATTATTACAGATGACTTAGCTATGGATGGTGTGCGCAATTTTGCAGAAGACACAAAAATTGCAGTTCAAGCTGTGAAGGCAGGAAATGATATGTTATGCTGCACAGATTTTGAGGTGCAAATTCCAGCCATACTTGAAGCAGTCAAACAGGGAGAAATTACAGAGGAACGAATCGATGAATCTGTTTTACGCATATTAGAATTAAAAATTTCACTTGGGATAATATAAAGGTTTATTTACAAATAGTCTAAAATTTCAGTTTTTACGGGAGTGTGTCCACAAGTTCGGTGTAGAACGAGGAACGGGGACTTTCATATACGCCCTGTCTGCTGATGAAACCAGTCCTGCGCTTGCGGCTCCACGCCACGCAATCACAGCCCTGTTTTCCTGCTGCTTCAAATGCCCTTGCCCGACCCGGCGGCAACCTCATTTTCGCAGCAACGCCGACAGAGCGTATAACACACTACACTTTGCAAGCAAAGTCGTGTGCCAAGGGGCAAGCCCCTTTGGAAACCCCGGACAACAAAACAGGCTGAATATCTCGCACTTTCTCGGTGCTTGATACTCAGCCTTTATTTGTTGTCAGCAGCCCCCGTTTCGTGGTCTGCGTGTAGTTCCTTGTAAACTGACCTAAGGAAACATTCAGATCACAAAAAGGCGCGTAGAAATCTGCCGGGTGTGCTCGGGGCAGAAAACAGAAAGCGGGATGCCCTGCCCGGCAGTCCACATGAAAACACCCCCGTCTCCCGGCTGTGACACCGGGGGACAGGGGCGTATTTTTACAGGGAATGCTTCAAGGCCCGGAGCAGGGCCACGGCGGTGCGGGCGGCGGTGCCTGCGTCGGGGGTATAGGCATCGGCCCCGATCTCGTCGCAGAACGCCTGGCTGATGGGGGCGCCCCCCACCATGATCTTCACCTGGTCCCGGATGCCCCGGGCCCGGGCCAGCTCCACCACCTGGCGCATCCCCTGCATGGTGGTGGTGAGCAGGGAGGAGCAGGCGATGATGCCGCAGTGGTGCTGCTGGGCGGCGTCGATGAACTGCTGGGGGGACACGTCCACTCCCAGGTCGATGACCTGGATGCCGCTGCCCTCCATCATAATCTTCACCAGATTCTTGCCGATGTCGTGCATGTCCCCCTGAACGGTGCCCAGACAGGCGCTGCCCACCGGCTCGTGGCCGCTGGCGGCCATATGGGGCTTGAGCAGGTCCATGGCCGCCGTCATGCACCGGGCGGCGATGAGCATCTCCGGGACAAAGGCCCGGTTGGCGGAGAAGGCATCGCCCAGGTCGCTCATGCCCTTCACCATTCCTTTGGACAGAATGTCGTCGGGGGAATAGCCCTGGTCCAGGGCCTGCCGGCACAGGGAGAGCAGCTTTTTCTGCTGGCCGTGCTCCAGGGCGGAGGCGATGGCGGAGAGCAGGTCGGCGGGGGCCTCCTCCCGGGTGGCCTGCTGCGGGGGAGCGGCCTGTCCCGCCCCGTCCAGCCTCCGGCGGGGCTCGGGGGGCAGGTCCATGTGGGGCACATGGAGCCGGGCGTTATACTCGTCAATGGCCTGGTCCAGATACTGGTCCACATGGGGGAACACGGTCCCCGCCAGACCATAGGTGATGGAGGGGATGAAGTGCCCGCCGGGGCAGTAGGCATTCAGGGCCCTGCGGGTATAGTCCAGGATCTCCTCCGGCTGGGCATCGGCCCGGTCAATGGCGGCACCCAGGCCGCCCATGAGCACCAGCTTGCCCCGCAGGTGCTGCTGGAGGGCGGGGATGTCGTTTTCGGGCAGCACCCCCTGCCACACCTGGATGCCGATCTCCGCCATGTCGTCCACGATGGGGGCCAGATAGGAGTCGGCGTGGTGGATGGCGATGACCCCCCGGGAGCGGATGTAGCCATAGAAGCGGCGGTAGGGCTCCTTGAAGAACTCCCGCCACATCTCCGGCTTCATGAACAGGGCGTTTTTGGTGCCCCAGTCGTCGTGGGTAAACAGCACGTCGGGCTGCAGGCCGTCGATGAGCATTTTGGCGTAGGTCAGCCGGAACTGGGTGATGGATTCGATGAGCTCGTGCATCTCGTCCGGGTGCTCGTACAGGGCGGTGAGGGTGTTCTCAAAGTCCATAAGGAAGTGGCACTGCTCGAAGATGCCGGTGCCCATAAAGCCGGTGACCAGGCGGTCGTCCCCGGCGGCGGCGTGGGCGGCGGCACGGGCCTCCTCCCAGCCCTGGGCGCAGTTGGCCTCCAAGTCGGGGGCGTGGACCACCTCCCGCCAGCGCGTCACGTCGGGGCAGACGGTGAGCGCCGGGCTGTGGACGGGGATGGCCCCAGGGGCGTCCTCCGGGAAGTCGATGGTCACCCCCCACCGGTCCCGGCTGGTGCTGCCCCGCTTTCGGTTGCCCCGGAGAAAGACGTTGATGGGGTCGGCCAGGTACATGGCCAGGGCCTCATACTGGCGCAGCTGGCGCTCGGGCTGGCCGCCGGGACGGATCAGCTCCAGAAAAATCTCTTTGGGCGTAGACATGACGATCACTCCTCAGGATTATAAAACATAGGGATGAGCAAAACGCGAGTTTTGCAAAGTCGAGTCACAATATATAGGTTTTAAGCAATTCGGATGGCACTATTTATTGTATAGTCTCATGAGCAAATCTAAGTTTTGCTCATCCCTAAAAATGGCCTATTTTGTATGGTGTCCAGCCCCAAAGACCAGGAACAGGGCAACAACACAGAGAAGCAGGCCAATCCAATTTCAATCCATAATCAGCTTGATTACTGCCACAAGCAGCAGTCCGCCCACCAGGAGCACAACGCCGTTCATTCAGCGTCCTCCCGAGGCATAGTTCCCCATGTGGATGTCCAGCACCTCTCTGGGCGGCTGGATCAGGGCGTCCTCATACTGGCACTTCCACTGGATCTCCCGGCACATCTGGCCATCCGCCACGCCGTCTATGGTTTCACCATCCTCAATGGGATTATCATGCTTCAGAATATAGGACGCAACATTATAGGCGTGGTTTACCACCCAGTTTGGGTCCATGTCGTGGAAGTGGTACTGGAGGTCGGGCAGAAACAGGGTACTCATGCCCACCGTGTCGATGAGCATATCCTTGAATTCCGGTGTGTTGAACTGGTCGTCGTTATGAGGCCACCAGGTATGCCAGAACTCCTTTCCACCATGGCCGAAGTCTATCCGCAGGTGGCCCACTGTCCCCAGGACCCTGTCCTCCTCCGCATCCATGGAATAGAATAACCCCGCCTCATCCGGAGAGGCGGGGCGCAGTATGAACTCTCGCGTGTCCTGGGGATATTCCAGATCATGTTTCTCACAGAACTGCTCCAGCGTCATTTCCTCACCCAGCAGATGAAAGCTGCCATTGACCCGGCGGGAGACAGTGCCTTCACGCTTCAGGGGCTGGGGAGAGAGGATGGTTCCTGTGTGGAAGATATTTTCCCTGTCAACCAGCGCAGCATGGCCATTCGGATTATTCTGTGTGCCCTGCAGATCATAGCAGTGCCAGCCCTTGGGAACCAAATCCCGCAGGATCAGCCAGTTGGTAAAGAGCACAGGCTTTCCAAACAATTCGGCGTGCTGCATGGGATCGGTCCAGACATTGATGCTCATTGTATCCCTCCCATCTCCACCGTGTTTTCCCATACCTCCTGCTCTTTGAGGGAGGCTTCTATTTGGGCGCATAAGTCATCCGGTACCAGGGAGTCAAAATCCCAGAATCCGGCGATTTCCTGTATCAGCCTTTCACATCCTGCCACCCGGCCTCTGGCATCATCGGCCCCAAGACTGGAAATTATATCCACGGAATGGAGACATATCCCTTTCATCACAGCGCCCCTCTGCTCCTGTGTGGGGGCCCATGGGTGGGTTGCCTGATCCGCTTCCTGTATCTTCCGGTCAAAGGCTGCCACATAGTCTACGACCTCGGTATCCAGGCCCCAACAACCCTCCAGTTCGCTCACCAAGCGGCGGAGGTCCGGGGTCTGCGCCTTGCCCGGATCTCCTGCTTTCTGCCGCAGCTCAGCGGCGTATTCTGTGAGGCCGTCGATGCATTTGGAGATTAGGGCTTTATCCTTCCGGACTTGCGGTTCCATAGTGTTGATCAGTTCATCTAAAGTCATCTTCAATTTCAATATTTGCGCCTCCTCATTCCCGGTCAATCGGTATTCGACACGAACACTACCACACTCTGACAGCAATAGCTATCTGAAATTGAAAAATGTTTTTGACTTCCACTACATAGATAAATCTGGGCCCTGAACTGGCTCTTGTGATGGGGATGGGACAAGATTGATGAGGCGCTTGGGGTCAACGATGACTTCCTCCTCATTTCTGCCCAGAAAAAGGGCATAGGTGTGCTCTTTGTTGATCTGTGCTTCATAGACTATGCCGTCCTCGCCATAACGGTGGACAAACCACTCAGCTACTTCACGGTTCAGAGTCCATGACAGGGCCTTGATGTTGTTGGCGTTATACGATGTCACACCGCGATAAACCGTCACCACATCGTCCAAGTTCTGGAACTGTGTGTATTCCTCCTGATCCATCAGCTTCTGCGGGTCAAGGGATCGGAACATGGACAGCAGTTCTCTTTGGCTGAGATTTGGGTCATTGTTGGGGCTTTCCGTACTGATCCATGCATAGGAGAGAAATGAGGCCATATCCTGCTCGGACAGATGTGCCGCCGCCAGTCTCAGATAGCCGAATTGATAGGGTTTCGTAATCATACAAAAGAGGTTCATGGCCGTTTCTGCTTCATTGATCCGCCGACTGAAATTCTCCCTCCAAGTGCGGAGTGCATCAGGGCTGTCCAGCAGATTTCCCACCGAAAGGCTGCCATCCTCGGCATATATCCCAGCCAGGCCGCTGTCTGTAAAGGGGTGCTTGACCACCAGCGGTGACATTTTTGTAGGTTGGATATCAAGATGCAGGAGTGTGTGCGACAGTGTTTTTAGGGCAGTCATATTGCTTTCAGCAGGCCAGTTCTTTTTCTGTTGTTTCATTCCAGCCCACCCATCTGAAGGCCCTGTTCCGCTTGATATGCTTCGGCTGGGTCTTCTGCCATCAGATCCTCCAGCGCCATTGTTCCGGGATAGGACACATAACCATAGCCACTGAAGCGGCCATTTTCCTGTTGGATGCGGTGCTGCCCATAGCCCTCGTAATCGTAGAAGGCCTCCAGAATATCATCATATTCAAACCGGCCGGACTCTCGGATCATGTATCTTCCATATTCTTCTGGAGTGTGGATGCCGGGAATAAAGTCGAACTGCTCCAGATTTTCAGCCAGACGACGGATCGCACCGGCATTCTCAGGTTCTGCAAATACGATCACAGCTTCCAGCTTATCCCTGTCTTTCTGCTCCAGTTTTGCAATGGCACCGCACATGGCATTGAGTGAATGCAGGCTGTCTCGCTTTTCATTCAGTATCCTGCCGGCCTCCTTCTGAAGCAGGAATACATCTATCGTGTAGTCCGCATGGTCAGGATCCTGCCAGCCTGCCCGCAGCAGGGTGCGGCGAATCTGCTGCTCTGACGCGGGGAGCCAAAGCAGTTCCGGGGCTTGGTTTTCTGCTGGTACAATTTTCAATCCCATGCTGCTGTTGTCATAAAGATATTCCGGAAACTGCCGCCCATTGTAGAGCGGCTCCAACTTCATGCTGTTGTCATAGGCCACACCATAGGGAGTGACTGTCCCGGCTCCGCTGTCAATGAGCAAATAGGCAGTTTCGGTCCCATCCAGCGCCTCCAGATCTTCTGTTCTGGCACAGCCGCCATTCAAATTCATGTAATGTTCCCGCCCGATTTTTTCAAGGTCGGAAAAATCGGTGATCACAGTGGCCTTCTGGCAGCAGAAGGTCAGATTGATGAGGTCCTTTATTTTCGAGAGCCCCAGCTTGTGGGCCATCCCCTGGAACTGGGCGGCCTCTCCGTCATCAAAGCTGTCCAGCCGCTTGGCCAGATAGTCCAGTTCATCAAGGGTGACCTGTGTGCCGATCAGAGCGTTCAGGACGGTATAGAAGCTGTCCAACTCATCCACCTGACAATCCTGCCGGAGCGTATCGCCGATCTCCAGGGGTTCCAGCAGCTCTATCGTGCAGTCATAGTTCTGATTGGGGATGGGGAAGGGTATCGTGACCTGGCCATATTCCGGATGCTGGGCGTTGCTTAGCACCGCTTGGATCACATAGCTCATTTTCTCACCTCCGCAGCCATGATCGATTTTCCATACCGCGCGATTAGCATAGCGTTGAGAATATCACCGAAGGCTTCGCTGCTGACCTGTTCCTCGTCCGCCAATTCTGAGGAAGTAATGAGCAGCGTCCCGCAGTAGAGGCCCTTGGCCGCCCTGTACACAGGATAGTCCCGCGGGTCGATCCCCCGCAGGGAAATGGAGGAGAAATCGATCCTGCCGTGAGATATATGGGGAAGCACTCTCCGCCAGAGCCCGGCGCGGGAAGAGAGCAGATAGGCAGCCGCCAGCTCGTGGGGGCAGCTGGTGGCTATGCCAGCCTCCAGCCACTCAGACAGCCTGCGCCGATGGGCCGGTTCCAACACGAGAGGAAGCGACTTTCCTTTGGGAAGAGAGCTGAGCCGGTTCCATAGCTTTTGGTGGCCTGCCATGTGGAGGCATCCCTCCGCAAGTTCCTGGTAGCTAACAGTCCCTGCTTCCAACCGCTCCGGAATGTATGGGCAAACAGACGCCTGACAGGTATGCCGCATATAGCTCTGGCAGTAGGCGCAGTCCACATCCTCTTTTTTGTAATGGAATCTGCACAGAACCATCATCCCGCCACCCCGTTTCTGAAAGCCGGGAACACTCATCATCATCCGCTCCAAACTGGCCAACGGAGTGTCTTTTGAAAAATATTTTGTCATTGCTGTTCCTTTCTGCATAAAGAACGGGGCCTGCTTTTCTGCCCATCGGCAGATGCAGGCCCCATTCTTCCGGTGCGTTTACAGATTCATTTGTGGCTCCTGTCCCTGGCTTTGTTCCAAACGCTCTACCAGATCCGGGACAGTGTATTCGATCTTTGTTCTTGAAGTCTGCAGGGCCTTGAGCTGGCCATCCTCCGGCTCAGGTCCTTCATCCAGCAGATAGTCTGTGGCCCGATAGAGCTGCGTTAACTCCTCCGGCAAAAAAAGCTGGGCCTTGGAGATCAGCCCGGAGCGGACGGCGAAGTCCTGTTTGGCTCCTTGGAAATCCTCCTCATAATAGTGTCCGTGACTCACCCCGGTCCTGTCATGATCCCAGATCCAGGTGACAAACTGATAACCCCAGCCATTTCCCAATTCACGCCCAGCCAGCACCGCACCGCCAAAATCCGCCAGCAGATGGAATTTCTCACTCAGACCGCTGGCATGAAGGAGGGGAGCGGTCTGAATCGCCTCAACATAGGCATACACTTCTTCTGCAGTCTGGGCAACTTTGTGGTATAGTTCACTGGCCTCCGGAGGATTGCTTCCGGCAGGGAGGAGGAACACATCGCTCTCTGATGAAACAAAGAGGACCGGCTGGTCGTTCAGCAACACTGTCAGCTGGTTCCTCTCCGGATGTCCTGTGGTGATCCCGGCTGCCTGCAGGCGGTGTGCCAACTCTGTAAAATATTTATTTTCCAAACTCATTCCTCCCCTGAAAATGAAAAAGCCGGGACCTCTTTTGAGGCCCCGGCAAAAAGAAAGAGCAGCGTATATTTTCCAACAGAAAATATCGCCGCTCTTTTTCTGTCCTCTATATCATTTAATACCTGCGGGTTTTACTCCCGTCTGAGTGAATCGTGCGAGGTCAAATATCGATAAAATAAGGCCCGTAGATCTACTGATCTACGGGCCTCGGAAGCCTTGAAAACACTGGGTTTTTATCCCCAATATCTTTTTTGGCCTCCCTTTTTGGAGTGTGTTGACAAAAAAGATGCAGGAGCAAAGTCTTGTGTCGCAAGGGTTTGCGGGCTTTTGAGGCTCGATTTTCCGTTTTTGCAATTCGAACCCCCAGCATTTTGTGATGACGGATGAATGATCTGTAAATGTGCGCGTGAATCTGTAAATTAAGTATACGTGAAAATACATAAAACGTCAATTCCAATAGACCAATTTTACGAGCCTTTCATTTGAATATCCTTTGCACTTTCAATCATCATGTTTATTTCCTCCTGTTTTTGTTTTGGGCAGTGCCCGCATCAACACAATGGCACAACGCAGTCGGGAGAGCTAATCACAAACCCGGACAAAAATTTATGCCTGAGCTTGTGGAAAACTGACTTAAATAAAAAGTGGAGACACATTTGCCAATCGCGAGTGCGCCTCCACTCATCATTTCAATCGGATAATCTGCTTGTAGAGCATTACGAACTTTTTCTCCACCACCATGTTTTCGTGGTAGTGCCCGAAGAACCAGTATTGGAATCGGCAGTGTTCCCGAACCTCATCGAGGAAGTCCGTCAGGGCATCCCGCCTGAATAGCCCGCCGCTGAATGTTTCCTGAATGCTGTTGGGGGAGCAGTGGGTGATGATGTAGTCCACATCCCAGCCTGCTTTGTCCAGTGCTTCTCTTGCGGTCCGGTATTCGTCCTCACTGGGCAGTTCCTTTTTCCACCAGGATCGGTGGTTGATTCGGTAGAGAGCCCCCGCGGCGTTGAGCTGCCGGAGCTTTCGCTCGTAGTTCGGATCGTCTGGTTCCAGAATGCCGTCCCGGATGTCATGACTGCTGGCCCCGCCCATGGTAAAGACTTTCTTTCCACAGATCTCGTAGAGCTGTCCTCGCATCAGGTGCAGGACGCTGGGACGGATCGGCTGCACCAGCCCGCCGTGCCACACACTTGTCGGGTAGCTGCGGAGCAGATCATAGTTTTCGTG